>Ga0233429_1004890_pt1 | contig 11477 bp, 8 predicted proteins | sample SI_118_April2016_3_FD_179879 | JGI IMG/M metagenome (GOLD analysis project Ga0233429, IMG submission 179879) | Seawater microbial communities from Saanich Inlet, British Columbia, Canada - SI_118_April2016_135_MG | ecosystem: Environmental > Aquatic > Marine > Inlet | place: Canada: British... | reverse complement strand
ATCAATTTGACTCTCTCTGGACAAACAACGAAATGGATTGCAAGGTGATAGCCTTACCTATGGCCATATCCGATAAATTGGTCAAAAAATACTCTAATGGTGAACGACCTACAGAAAATGAATTAGCGGCACTTTACCAAAAGGCCGGATCTGGAAATCAGCCCGACCCAAACAGACAGGAATTTATTATTCCCAAAGGATTGGTTTACGATTCTGGTCCTTATCAACATCAAGGAAAAGCAGTTGATGCATGGAAGGCGAATAAGTACAGAGGCATCTTGAGTATGGCTACTGGCTCAGGAAAAACGATTACTGCCATGATAGGGTCGTTTAAGTTATGGAAGGAGCTAGGTTCCCTAGTTGTTGTGATTACAGCGCCATATATACCATTATTAAATCAGTGGGAGGAAGAAGTAAAGCTGTTTGGTTTAGACCCTACAAATCTTAGCGGGGTTTCTGCAGCTCAAAAGGCAAAAACAATCGCCCGAATAAGGAGGCGGCTAGACACACAGCAATCCTCTATTGAAGTTATTATCATTTCTCAAAAGTCGCTCAACGGTGAGGACTTTGTCAAAGAATTATCAAAAATTACCACCAAAAGTTTGTTGATAGGTGATGAAGTCCATAATCTGGGGAGCAGTGGCTTTCAGGTATCAGCACCCACATTCTATGACTATAGAATGGGTTTATCTGCGACTCCGATCAGGCAATATGATTCAGAAGGTACTGACTTCTTACTAGATTACTTTGGGCGTATCGTCTTTGAATACAGTCTGGAAGAAGCTATAAACTCATGCTTGGTTCCGTATGATTATCATATACACCCCGTAATGCTAACAGAGGACGAAATGGATCGGTGGTCAGAGATCACACATCAAATTAAGAGTAACAATTGGAGGCTTGTTGATAATGAACCCGATGCCGTCCTTCAGTCATTGTTTAGGAAACGACGACTTATTCTGGAATCCGCGGAGAATAAAATACTGACGCTTAAGAACCTGCTTTCCAAGCAAGTTAAATCAGATTTGAAACACACTTTGATATACTGTACCGATAAAAACCCGGGACAAATGTTAGAAGTTAATTCCATTCTGAATGAGTCGAAAATCACTTTCAGAAAAATCACAGATGAAGAATCTTCTGATGTAAAGCTAACCAAGGCGATCATCCGAGATTTTAAGGAAGGTGATATACAAGTACTTACGGCAAAGCGGGTTCTCGATGAAGGCGTGAACATACCTCAAATATCAAGGGCATATATTTTAGCTAGTACAACTGTTGAGAGACAGTGGGTGCAGCGTAGAGGCCGACTATTACGTAGAAGTCCAGATACAGGAAAAACAAAAAGTGTAATTCACGATTTTGTAGTTCTTCCGCCGGAGACTGCCGATGATGAGGGGCTTGCATTAATTAGATCGGAGCTGATCCGATTAACTGAATTTGGGGAGATCGCCTTAAATGCTGGAGCACCTGATGGTCCTTTGAGAATCATCCATGAACTAAGACAAAAAGTTTTTTATTAAGAGGGAGAATGATATGCCACTCAATCAAAAGAAAATATTAAGCATTATTACTAGCGAGGCAGATGCAATTCCTGAACAGTACGAAGGGTATACACAGGATATATCGAAAGTTGTTTCGGAGATTATCGGGTTGGAGATACACCATAAAGTTTCAGCAATAAACATTCAACAGAAAATCAACGAAGTTCTCCATGAAGCGGCTGTTTCCCATGCAGATCGTTTTGAAGATGATGAGGAGAAATCTAATTGAAGTTAATTAGCGCTAGAATAAAAAACTTTAGACTATTAAGAGACTTAGAACTTGATTTTTCATCTGAATCCGAAAAAAAACTTACTGTATTTCGAGCACCAAACGAAACAGGAAAAACCACAATCGTAAGAGCTCTCAGGTGGGGATTATACGGTGACAATGCACTCCCTAACAAAGGGGTCAAATGGCGTATGCATCCCATTGATTGGGATAAAAGTGATTCTGTTAATGTACATATCTCAGTAACAATTGAGTTTGAAATATTGAAAATTAATCAAATTGGCGATCAAAGAATTGAGACTCACCAACGATTTAGGATATCTCGGAGTGTGATGGAAGTTCTTGATGCGGATAGTGATACGTGGCGAAAAACCGATGCTTCCGTTAAGCTATTTGAAGTGAGTGAGGGTGGTGTTACTCCTATTGATCCTCCAGAAGCGATCATTCGTGAAGAGCTACCAACTGAATTACGAGATGTGTTTTTCACTGACGGTGATCGAGCGATGGACTTCATAGAAGCAGATATTAATGTCAGATCAAAGCGTAATCGAGTTGAAAAAGCAATTCGTGCTCTTTTAGGAATTGGAGTTCTGCAAAATAGTATAGCACACGTAACAATCTCTGCCAAAGAGGCTAATCGACGAGCGAGGTCGGTCGGTGGCGATGTAGACCTAACAAGAGTAATTCAGAATATTGAAAACAATGAGAACGATATTAGTGTAAAAGAGGCAAAAAAGACTGAGCTTACTGAAGAACTCACAAATATTGAGGAAATGGCGAAGGATACGACGAAACAGATTGACCTAGCATTAAAGGATGGAAATAAACAACAATTAATAGATGATAAAAATCGGCTGTTAAATCAAAAAGAGAAATATGCAAAAGATTTATCGGGGCTACAAAAGAAGCACTCCCAAATTTTTGAAGATGTGGAGCTTGCAAAATATTTACTTGCCCCCGCACTAGATAAATCGAATGAGATAATGAATAAGCTTGAAATGGAAGGTCAAATTCCCCACACAACGATTCCGGTTCTTAACAACAGATTAAAGCTAGGGGAGTGTATTTGTGGAGAGTCATTATCTCCTGATGATAATACTGCCAAAGATAGAATAGACCATATAAATCATCTAATCGAAACAAATAAAAGTGCTGACGATCTTCAAAGAGTTATGACGGCCTTGTTTTATAAAGGGCAGGATTTGACATCTACAAAATCCACGTGGAAACATCTTCGCAAGAACACGATTGCAGATCGCGAGACCCTAGCGCTAAAAATCGAGCAAATTCAAAAAGATATAAGAGCTCACGAAGCAAAGATAGACGCCCTGCCTGATACAGATATACAAAAGCTAAGAGAGTTCGAAAGAGACTATCAGCGCAGAATTACAGGCATTAATTTCGATATATCTGAAATTAATAGCCAATTGCGTAACTTAAGAATCGATGTAGCTGAACTGATAGAAAAGAGGGATAGGCTACTTAAGAACAAAGAGAAAGGCCTAATGATTAGATCAGAGTTGGCAGTTATCTCTGATGTCGCCAAGATTTTGGAAAACTCATATCACACTATGACAACAACAGAGTTGAGAAAAGTTAGTGATATGATGAGCGAGATTTTCTTGAAGATGGTTGGAGCAGACCCAAAGCAAAAATCAGTGATTCATTCAGCCATGATAACCGAAGAGTTTGATATCATTGTAAAGGGTCCTTCAGGTAGACATTTAGACCCTGATCATGATTTAAATGGAGCCTCTAGACGTGCGCTTACTCTCGCATTTATTTTAGCCTTAACTAATGTAAGTGAAGTCGAAGCCCCGAACATTATTGACACACCACTAGGCATGATGGATGGGTTTGTTAAGCTTTCTGTATTAAAAACAGCAGTGGAATACAGTCAACAAATTATTTTGTTTCTCACTCATTCTGAAATTGCTGGCTGTGAAGAAGTTATTCGGCAGAAATCAGGCATCATCAAAACGCTAACAAATACTGCCCATTTTCCAACCATGCTTGTTAATGATCCGGGTAGCCATGAGCGGAAGGTCATTCTTTGTGATTGTGACCATGAATCTGTTTGTCAAATATGTGAAAGACGCAAAGAACAAAAGCAGGAGGAAGTGGCATGAGCACTTATAATGTAAACCCTTTTCAAAAGAGTGAGTTGAGTGTCCCAGAAGAATATCATGAATTCTTTGTTCAATATTGTCAAACACGAACGGATGGTTTAAAAACAAATATTGATAAAAGCCCCTTTAGACGAATGGTGGATCTTTGGTTTCTTGCAGTGTGCGTTGCGGTTCATCAAGGGCTGAAACCAGTGGATTTAGCAGGAAAAAAAACAAAAAAAATAATTGATGGTACCATATTCAGTAGCGACCCATGGCGAATTAATGCACTAATGCTTATGGCTGTGGGTTATGAAGGTAAGGTTGATATTCTTACCCATCCAAACGAGATGATGAAATTGGCAAATAATTTGGCAATTGCGGGCTTGCCTGTATTAGTTGAAATGTTGAAAGATGGACCTTCGGACCCTATCTGGAATCTTTCCGATAATATCCTGAGCTAACCACAGTTTATGAAAAGTGTTTCTCTGGAAAAGAAATTTAGCCAAATATTCGCATGGCAGAAAGTCTCAGTGTGGTTGGATTATAAATGACAGATCAAACATGGCTTTTCAACATCATCCGCATCTCGTACCTCGTCTAATACTTCGAGCAAGGTTGCGCCAGGTCTAAGTTTGCGCTTACTTTCGATCTCTTTCGCAGCAGCATCTTTGATTTCTTGAACAACTTTAGGATCATCAAGATCAGAAAGTTTCATGTCCTGTCGCCACTTAAAGTCCCCTTGCTCATATTCCTTGGCTTTTTTGAAGAGTTTGGGGTGGTTTTCTTTTAGCCCAACCCACTCTTCTTTTCTTTGATAGAAGCAGAAGTAACAACCTGATCTTGAACGCCATTTATAATAATCTGGATATCCAACCCCAGATTCATTCAATATGCGCAAGACTCCGTTTTTATCTATATTATCGTCAACAAAAGGAAAGATGGTCTCGACTTGATCGCTTGTTGATAAATAACCAAGGCGGTTTTCATCAGCACGAATCCCTACATAATTAATGACTTTGTCATCACCAAAATACTTCTCAAACGGATCAAGCTTTAATTTTTTTGTGCACCATCGTTGTGCAGCACTGGGAAGATAACCGCCGTATAAATCAAGATAGTGGTCGAAATCCAATTTGTTACTGTACCCCGGGAGTTCTGCAGGGAGTCGTACAATATGTTTATTGAGGAATACCTCTAACTTCTCAATAAAATCATAAGTTTCAGGCAACTCAGTAGCTGTATCACAAAAGACGTATTCCATATCTGGAACCTTATCTCTTAAATAAATAGCCAGGGCAGCGCTATCTTTTCCTCCTGAAACACCGAGTATATGCCTAGTCTTGCTCATAATATGCCTTTTCTGCGTCTGGATAATATTTCCTCAAAAGCTCGATTAAGGCCTCTAGCTCGCTATCATCAATACTTGCGTTTTTAATGGTCTCTGTGATCATGTGTGCAACATAATTTAAATTTTTGTCGGGCGATAAGCTTGCTAAGGATGATTGTTTAAGCCTATAAATCTCCTCGACTTGAAAATGCTTGCGCCTCAACTCATTACCGAAAAGAATGAGGTGATCATCATGCCATTTTTCGAGGGGTCTATTGGCCAGAAATGAAACAACGGAGTTAAACCATGCCTTATTCCCCACAGCATCATCTTGGACACGATTGTAAAAGGCGGTGAGTGACTCTTCGACAATTAGTTCTGATATATCTTTCGATACACGAAGCAGTAATTCCTTTCTCAAGGTTTCAATATTAGCGGCTTTAAACCCCCACGTCCGAGAAAACTGTTGAATACACTGTTGTTGTAGCTGAGGATAGTTGTTCTCAATCTCCTTACGAACGCCAAGTAGTTTCTCAAACAAATTCTCAGGCTGAGTAACAATGTCAAAATCGGACCTTTCTGTCGAGATGCCAAGGGCTTCGGGTATGGAAATGAAAAGCAGGGCTTCTGGAGAGGAGGCCCGTAAGACCGTTTTGATAAAACGTTTTGCATTAGCGCTTAACGTGTTTGTGTGCTTGGTATAATAGGGCAGACTACTCACATACCGAATGATAGCTGAAACAACCAGGAGAATTGTTGGTTCCTCAATTTCAGAATCAAAAATAGCACTTACCCTTTTAAGGAATGCTGCATGTGAATCGTTTTGCGGGACATACACGAGGCTGAATTTTTTGGGCAACTTCATCATTCTTTCAAGCGTGTCTTTATAGACATCTGGCGTGAAAGTGCCATCCTCGTAAATGGAAAGCTCTTTGCGATGCTCGATAATTTTTGCGAATAGAAGTACTTTGGCCAAACCATTTTTAACCCCGTAAGGTCCTGCAGACAATAGCTTCTCTAGCTGTAGCATCGACACCGCTTTGCCATCACCCCTCCACATTGTGATCTCGGACTCCAAAAAAGCCCAGGCAGCATTTAGGTTTGATTCGTAATTCTCAGGCTCAGATATGGACCAGCCCTCGGAACCGTATGTATGTATCCCGGTTTGCTTTAGAGTATTTAGATAAATCGCGTACTCTGGACCACGAGAGCTAATATTTAAATCCTCATGATCATGGAATTCGAATAAATGGTTGAGGAAAATTTTCAATCCTGACATTGCTGAAGCAGAGGGGTTGTCGGTGTTAATTAGCTCGTTATGTACTTTAGGTGTATCTGGGTACTTAGCATCAATAACCCTTGAAATTAGTTTATTGACAGTCGAGGATGCTGACAGCACACACCATTCATTGGATTCAAAAAAACGATAGCGAGAGTTGTCAAGAGCCTTTGGACTGTTCCAATTAAGAAAGCCATTTATAAGATCTTCTAAGTAGGATATCCGAGTAGTTAGTTCATCGCGGGCATTTTTATCAACATTAACTTCTTTGTCTGTTGCCAGCAGGTTTGAGCAGGCGAAGTATTCTGCGAGAAGATTTATCTCTTTGTGGCGCAGCCCCTTTGCCAAATAAAGGATACCCTGAGAATCCGGAGGATTGAATGTGTTTAAAAAAGCTTCAACTTCTGTGTCAAGCCCGACATAACAGACGACAAGCCCATCAATTTCTGAGCTAGGTGGAACAAGCTGATCATCAGGTGAAACATACACCCACTCTAACACTCTAAATGAGCCCGATTCAACAAATGCCCGTCTCGCGACTAAAGAATCATGAGGGAAGAACCGCTTCAGTTCATTGGCAATATTAAATTCAGTATATTCTTCTTTAATGCGATCATTGATTTTCGCTGGTATGTCTATAGTGCTGCCATGCCAGAGGTTATAGGCATCATTGTGCCCTCTAAAGGTGATTAAATTGTTTGCATCAAGAGTCTCTATTAATTCATTCTGACTATTGCTGCTACCCCCCGTATCAAGTGCAGTGGTCAGTGCAGAAATCATCTCCTTGGTGGCACTTAAACCAACGTCTTCACCATATAGTCCAAGCAAGCCAATTGAAGAAATTATTCCCTGTAGAGCGTCGGTTAACGATACGTCATCTTGTTTAATCTTAGATTCGGCTAAGAGTTTTGTAGCTCGGATTTTTAGCCATAATTCCGAATCTTCAGACTCAAGAATTGCATGTTCAAGATTCTTTTCTACAAAATGATAGAAATCTAAGATTGAGTAAGTTGCTTTGGGATTCTTCTTCAAGTGTGAGTTCAACGAAAATTCAGATTCCGAATTGAAGAAGGAAAAAATAGAGCGCTCATTTTGAGCATGTTTTTTGAAAAATGATACTATTAAAAGAAGGAGTAATGGGGATACTCGATAGCTTACGCTCAGAATCTTTTCTATCGTCTCAGTAGAGAGTTGGGAATTTCCTTTTAATAGTTGCAGATCACTTTCCGATGTAGGTGAAGATGGAAGATCAAGTGATTCAAGACGATCATAGATGATTTTGAGCGACTCATCAATAGAGTTAATATGGATGATATCAGAGAATCTACCCTGGATTTTTTTCCACTCATTCAGATATGTTGTGGGGAGCTTTGATACATACGCCATCAAACCTTGATGTCTAATAGTGACGAGGAGGAGCTGCCCTTTGGATCGATGGGCTAGTTCTGCTATCTGTTGTAAGATGTATACATCACCCTCATTGGGAAACTCAGCGGCGTACTCTAAGTATTTACCCATTTCATCTATAAATATGGCGATTCGCTTACCGCTCTTAAGCTGATCTTCGAGCCAATGGATAAGCTCAACATCTTGCTTCAAACCAAATACATCCTTTAACGAATCGTTTAGCGAAATATTATCGCCTACCAGAACGAATGTTTTATCATAATTCGCATGATTTGGAAGAGGTGTAAGTCCTGCTGATGTAAGCTTTTTCTGAAAAGTAACATTTACTGAGCCAGTGAGATATTGATGCATCAGCAGTGCCGTTGTGCTTTTTCCTGATCCATACGGACCCACAATAGCAAAGGCGTTATCATTACCCTCAGCCAGAATATTATCTTTGATGGTTGTCAGGGTTTTCTTTAGAGAAGCAGTAAGAATGATGCCCTGAATTTGTTCTGGATTTGAAGTGTCCCTGGCTAAATGGGTCGAGCGATTGAAAGAAATGTTTGTCATTAGGAGTGGCTATATATCTTTTTTAGAACGTCAATTGATGAAGATTCAACTTCGCGAGGCCTTAATAGTTGCTTAGATCCAGCTGTTGTACTAAACCTATAGGAATATTCATTTCGCAATCCAAATCCATGCAAATATTTAGCTAATAAGTTTTCAGAGAAATGAAACACTCTCGCCGGGGATCCTGGCGACTCTAAAATATCAGAGAAGGAGATACTACTGGGCCAGTTGTTTACTTCAAGAAACCTTAGGAGGCAATATGCAAAAATGTCCTCCGATATTTCACCAAAAGTGAGTTGCCTGAACTTCCATATGTGATCACCATCATCAGTACGATGTGTGAAAAGGTGAAGTTCTTTCAGAGGACATGACAATACAGCCTGCAAATCCTTCTCACGCTTGAGTACTGCCGACGAATAAGTTGCTAATAGTGCGGTAATATCTCTACTGAGTGTGGTTTGAGATGGCGATTGAAGTCCCTCGCTATCACACCAGATCAAAACGGATTCATTTAGCCGGGTTTTTGTAAATGTCTGCTTTGCATAAAGGTTAAAAAGGTAATACCAGAGACTGCTTTTTTGAGGATTGGTTGCCATAAGAAAATGGAGTAACCATATGGTATCGGTAGATTCAAGGAAGGGATCAGCGCCATCATTGAACACAATTGTTGCGATCTCGCTGACTCTGTGATTAGTCTTGCTTTGAAGTTCTACGAGGCGAGTTGTCTCAAGCCAATGTCTTACGGATTGGGCCATATTTTTACCCACGCCCATGCGCAGCATTAATTCTTCAGGCCTAAAAAGAATTTTATCGTCTTCCGCTACCAGGGGCAAGGCCTTGGGAATCCATGCATGCCTAAGAGGAAAGGTCTCATGTCCTGAGAAGTGGGGTGTTAGATGTTTATTTTCTGATAATTCCATAGACAAATATTATAGCCTTTGATGCCTGGATTCCTAGCGCGAGCTTCACTTGCAGCGGATTTAATTTGTGGAATCAAGCAGTTTATTTACATCTTTTTAACCAGCATTGTAATGAAAATCTAACGAAGCAATATCAAAGAGCATTTGGTTCTAACCAAGAGAATGTTACAATACTTTCCACCCATGAAGAATATTTATTTAGATAACAATGCAACCGCTCCTTTACTACCTGAAATATCAGAGTTTGTTAAGGACTTTGCAGAGCGTCAGCAGTCCAACCCTTCCAGCTCACACTCTAAGGGCCAGCAATGGCGCCAAGAAGTTGAAAAAGCACGACAGGATGTCGCAGCGTTAATTGGTTGTAGATCATCTGAGATTTTGTTCACATCGAGTGGTACTGAGTCAAACAATTGGATTCTTAGGGGCGTTTGTTTTGAGGCAGACAAGAAGTGTCATATTGTTACATCGTCAGTCGAACATCCGAGCATCGAAAGCACTTGTCGTTACTTGAGCGAGAGGGGTCATAAAGTCACGATTTTGTCTGTTAATGCAGAGGGACAGATCGACCTAAATACTCTTGAGAAGACATTCGATGAAAAGCCGGACTTGGTCTCCATTCAATGGGTAAATAGTGAAACCGGCGTAATTCAATCAGTTAACGAGATAGCCACTCTCTGTCAAGCTGCTGAGATTCCTTTTCATACCGATGCCGTCCAAGCTCTTGGCAAGATTCCCATGAACCTAGATTCCTTCCCTGTCAATCATGCCAGCTTCTCTGCCCATAAAATCCACGGTTTGAGTGGGGTAGGTGCTTCGTACATAGAAGCGGGCTCCCATCTAGACACTTTGATTAGTGGGGGCTCGCAAGAACGTGGTTTAAGAGCAGGAACTGAAAACCTTCTTGGTATTCTCGCCTTTGGTCTCGCATGTAAGTTGCGTAAAGAGCGACTTGAAAAGATTCGAACACATTTCAAGAAACTAAAGACGACCTTCCTTTCGCAGCTAAAAACCGATCACCCAGACATATCAGTTAATGGATCTATTGATCATTCGGTTGATAATTGTCTAAATTTACATATTCCAGGAATCGATGTAAGTGCTCTTTTAATGCGGATGGATATGAAGGGTATATATTTCTCCCAGAACTCTGCCTGTCATGGACAAAGCATCTCACCCTCAAGTGTGCTCAAGGCAATGGGGTTGAGTTCTGACCAGGCGTGGTCTAGTGCTCGATTTAGTTTTTCTGAATTGAATTCTGAGGATGATATAAGAACTGCAGCTAACCTTATTTCAAAAGAGATCTCTAAACTTAAAGGTTTTTTCATAAGCCAGTGAATACCGTAGCATTGTGCGCCCAGTCTGCCTCAATGACTACTTTTCTCATATCTTTTTTCTAAATACTGATTACAAACGAAACCCTGTCACCAAGGTTTAATTCACATCCGTATGGTTGATTATCTACATATCCAACCCACACGCCATTGTCTCCCTCTTGACAGTCTCTTAGCCAAAATGATTCGTGACCAATACAAACCTTTCCAAGCATGTGTTCGTTATTCCCTGCAGAAGCCCATTGGAATTCAGGCAGATCATTGAGATGTATGATGTTCTTGTCGCTCATTTCTTTCTCCTTTATTCGAAATATATGTCAGATTTTATGCATATCTCAGGCAAGGCGGGAATGCAATGAAGTCATATACACTACGGTCGTGAGTATTTTTCACCCCCGATTGCTTCTAATGCCAATTATAAATCTTTAGATTACGTTATTCTTATTCCAGGAATTTTCGAGGAATTGAAAAAGCCCCCGTAGAACGAAGATGCTCAACAAGGGCTTGGGGGAGTTAATCAACCAGGTAAAAGAAGACGCTAACGTCTTCTTAATGTCAGCAACCATTGACGGAAATCCGTCCATCGGTCCTGACAATGCCATTTAAAGAGAATGAACTTAATATGAATCTTACCCCAACAACCCATAATACCTCCCTTAGTATTATTCTTATTCCATAATTATGAAATATTTAACAAAGATAGCAGGAACTGAACAACTCTCTTATGAGTTTAAGGGTAAACACGTATATCGCACGACAACAAGCACTCAACCATTT
>Ga0233429_1004879_pt1 | contig 11493 bp, 9 predicted proteins | sample SI_118_April2016_3_FD_179879 | JGI IMG/M metagenome (GOLD analysis project Ga0233429, IMG submission 179879) | Seawater microbial communities from Saanich Inlet, British Columbia, Canada - SI_118_April2016_135_MG | ecosystem: Environmental > Aquatic > Marine > Inlet | place: Canada: British... | reverse complement strand
TCCCCTGGGTGGAGGCCGGTCGCGAGCCGCATCATGGTGACCCGATCAGTGCAGGGGATCTACATCGATACCTTGGGGCAGCGCGCGATGCAGGACTCGAGCAATTTCTCTATCACAGCCATACCCATTTGAGCCAGAGCGAGTGGGTTGTTCTGTCAGATCTGTGCGGGCAACCCTGGCTCGACGGTAAGCCTGGCTACGAACCGCCCGACGATCTCCCGTGGGAGTCGCACGCAAAGCGGTCGTAGCCAGACTCTAACGACGATGTTGCTACGCGAGGCCCAGCATTCTCTCAGCGCGACCCGAACAGATCTGCGCCAGTGTCTCTGCATCGACGGGGAGCACTGCAGTTTTGACACGTGCCGCACTCGGATAGGAGAACGGCGTGTGTGTGCCGAAGACCAGGTGGCGGGCGCCGCCCTGGTCGATGAACTCGGCCAGATCGCGCATGCTTGAGACGCTGGTATGCAGCTTGTAGTGAACTTCTGACAGAGACAAATCGTAGAACCAATTCGCGCCGCGTAGATCCTGCCTCTGCCAAAGGGCCGAACCCAGGATGCCTCGCGCATTGGTGATGACGAACGTCGCCTTTGGTACTGCAGCGATCATGTCCGCCGCCTCGGCCAGATCGAGGCTGCGTCCGGGATCCAGCCAATGTCGCTGCCGTGCGTCTTCCAGGCGATGCGGTAAGAAGACGGGCAAATCGCGTTCAGCACACCGTTGAGCGACACGAATCGCCTCAGGATCGTTGGCAGGGTAGTCATGATAACAAGGGAAGAGCCGCACGCCTTTGAATCCCAGGTCTTCGTGGCAGCGACGCAGATCCTGTTCCCAGTGGGGGAAGCGCGGATTAATCGTCGCCATGGGCAGCAGGCGGTCAGCATAGGATTCGACGGACTGGGCGAGGCGTTCGTTGGCGTGTTGCACATTGCGTTGGAAAGCAGCCTCGATCTGGGAGACGGCGGCGCGTTGAATGCCGGCCCGTTCGAGACGGGTGAGCAGGCTGGCTGCATCGTTGTCGCGCAGATCGCGGAAAGGCCACGTACCGAGCCAGGCATTGAGGTCGATGAAGTTCATACGGCCACCTCCTCGACAGGATGTAGCGGTGTCTCGCCCTGGGCGGCGAGGATCTTCTCGGCATTGCCATAGAAGATCGAGCGCTTCGCCTCGTCAGACAGTGTCGCGTCAATCACCTTGCCGACGCTGCCACACATGGTACCATCCGTGCCGAATAACACACGTTCGGGGCCCATGTCCTGCACGGCCTGTTCAACCTGGCCGTCGTCGAGATTGCTGCCACTCACGTCGCAATAGAGATGCTCCGAAGTGTCCCGCATCCAGCGGATCGATTGCTCCCAGTCACCGCCCCCACCGATATGCGCATGGATGAGCATGGCCTCAGGGTAGCGTTCATTCACAGCGGCAAAGTGTCGGCCATTCGAGATCAAAGGTTGACGGTCGAGGTGCTCGCGAGCTTCAATGAATCCGGCGTGTTCGAGAATCGGCACGCGTCGCTCGATGGCCAGTTCAATGACGGGATACACGGCGGGATCGTCGATCTTGTATTGGTTATACAGCTTCAACCCGATCATGCCCGCGTCCAGGCAGCGGTTCACCTCGTCGAGGGCAATCTGATACTGACCGGGGATCACGAAACACATACCGCGGATGCGGTCGGGGTAGCGTTGGACGGCTCGCAAGACAGTGTCGTTGCGAAGGCGGATATCCTCGATGTCGGCAATGACGCCACCCGTGATGGGGGCGGAACACCAATACTCGCTGATGCCCAACATGTTGCCTGCTGTGATCAGTTGCTCAGCGGAGGCTCGTTCTTCCTCCTCTGTCGCCATGTTCCACACATGACAGTGCATGTCGATTTTCGGATACTGCAGCCACGCGTCGTAGTCGATGCTCACTTTGTCCGTCTTTTTGTGTGGGGAGGCAGTGTGCACAAGGTGTCTGGAATGATATTATGTGCCTATACCGCCTCGACCTCCAAACCCCTGGAAATCTACATGCTGTCCAGTGAACAAATAGAGACCTTTGAGGAGCAAGGCTATCTCGTCCTCGAAGATGCCCTAACCCCTGAGCAGTTGTCGAGGCTCGATACACACGTGCGTCAGATCGCCGCAGGAGAAACGAACTTTCCACCGGCTCATCTGGAATACGAACCGGGTGCTGAGGATCGCCGCATGGAAAGTCTGCGCAAGATCAATGAATGTTGCATCCACGATCAATTCTTCGTCGATCACGCGCAACACCCCAAGCTGCTGGCGGCGGCTGTGGATCTACTCGGTCCGGATGTGAAGCTCTTCGGTGATCAGCTCTTCATGAAACCACCCGGTGGAATCGAGAAAACCTACCACCAGGATTCGCCCTACTTCACCATCGAGCCCATGGCGATGGTAACAGCGTGGGTGGCCATCGATGATGTGACCGAAGAGAATGGTTGCATGTGGGTGATTCCGGGCAGTCACAAGAGAGGCGCTCTCGATCACAGCGAAGCCTGGATGGTTGGCGATCGTCAGGATATGAAAGTGCCTGATGCGGCGATGGATCTGACCAAGGAGCAACCGATCGTCATGACCGCCGGATCCTGCTCGCTGCATCACAGTTTGCTGCTGCACCGATCCGGTGCAAATACGTCGGACAGATTTCGCCGCGGTTTGGCAACGCACTACATGACGGCGCGATCACGTTGGACCGGTGATCCTGCCAAACAGCCCGAGTATCAGCTGTTGGCTGGGCAAACGCACGAAGGTTGCGTCTGAACGTCGCCCCTGACGTTTCGCGATTGGATTCCTATCGCGAAGAGCTTTCGACGACGCGGGTGATCGCATCGCGCAAAATCTGTTCTGCGCCGCCCGAGACGAAGGCATCCTTCGGCTCGTAGCCACCTTCGGCAAAGGAACTCGCCAGGGTGATATAGCCGGTGCCCAAGTCGCCATAACCGGCAACGGCGACAAAGGCATCGGGCCGCGCTGCCTGCGTATGCAATTGATACTCGATGAAGGTCTCGCCTGGCAGATGGACGATGGCTGTCTGTTCGTTGAGATGCAGGCAGGTGACGGGGATGGGCCGGTTCTGACGGCGTAGATACGTCAGCATGAGAGCTGCCTTGCTGTGCACTTTGGCACGGTCGCCGGCGGCATCCTTGATCTCGGCCAACAGTGTTTCCTCCGTCAGATCTTCTCTCGGTGGCAGGCAGATGGACTCCACCGTCCAGTGGAGATTCTCGAGGGGTTGCCGTTGCGCCGCTGCTTCAGCTTCGACCATGGCCGCGTGAATGCGCTCGCTGAAGAGCTGTCGATTGTCGTCGACACCGTCATTGTATTTGCCTGCAGTGATATTGCCACCGCAACCTGTGAAGTAGATGTGGGGGATTCCCGAGTCTTGCTGCCGACGATTGCGCGCCAGGCCGACGAATTCTGGTGTGACAATTCCGGTGCCATCCATGCTGGTGGGGTGGACGGCATAGTAGTGCAGGATGGCTAAGGTGGTGTCACCATTGTAAAAGCCGATCGTCTTCAGCATGGGATCGATGACACCTTCTGGCGCGGCACGCACCTCAGGGTCAGCGCACTTGGTCCAGCGCACGGCGGCGACCTTGCCATCGGCGCCCATCACTCTGCGGTTGGACGCGATACGGTCTACCTTGGCCTCGCCGACGGCGATATCCGTGCAAGGGACGAGATTCGCCATCGCCGCAGCCGCAGCCGCTGCGGCCTGCGTTCGAACCCTCTCGGCCCAGTCACCTGACATGATGACATCGGGGCAGCCGTGCTCGTCGAGAATGTCCTGGGCGTCGCGATCGGGCCAGGGTGTGTCATGGGCGTGAATGCAGTGTACGGCGACACGATCTGCATCGGTGCCCACCGCGGTGGCAAGTTCCTCGCGCCAGCGGTCGTAGTCCCCATTGCTCAACTCTGCCCAATCCAGGGCGCATAATACGACCGGTGGCTGACCCTCCTCAACCAGAATGACCCCTAAGGCCGAGAGTGGATCTTCCACCGCCTTGGCAGGTGGATACCAACCGGCGCAGAGGGGAAATCCAAGGGGGGGTGTGATGTCCGATTGAAAGGTGGTCAGCTGGATCATCATTCTGCCTGCGAAGTGGGGGAAGGGAACAGGGCAACCTTAGAAGAATCGGTTCGTTACAACAATGGCTGATTCGCTACCCCAATGGGTGCAAGGTCGGGACTCTGTGCCTCTTCAGGGCTTGACATTGTAGGACCTTCTGGCTTGCCTTGAAATCAGGCGCTTCAAGGGCGCCTCGGTCCGCGGAAAGGGTTGAACCCACCTTCCTCCCAGCTTTCGAAGCATCGCTGGTTATCCAGACCGACCTTCTTTCTGCTTGTTCTCGCGGACGACAAGCGTATCGGAAAGAGGGATATCTATGCCTAGCCGAACCTCCAGCGACCAATCAACCGAGTCTGGTGCAGCACCTGGCGAATTGCCCGCCAGGCCTGACCTCAAGTATTTGAAGAAGCAGGCGAAGGATCTGCTCAAGGCGCACCAGGCAGCCGATCCATCTGCATGCGTGTCGTTGCGGCAATTGCCGCGTTTCGCCACGGCTTCGGATGAAGGCGTTCTCGCCGCTGATCTGACGCTGCATGATGCGCAGTCGGCCGTTGCCCGGGAATATGGCTACCCCCATTGGTCCGCCCTGCGCGATGCAGTGGCGTCGATGGCGGTGCAGACGCAGCCAGCAAATCCCACTTCAACCACACCTACTCAGAAGACACTCAATGCCCGATTGCGGAAGCATACCGAGACGCTCGGTTTCGCGACGGTAGGGGCCTATCGTATCTGGTGTCACAAACAGGGCTTCGAGACACATCTGGAGAAAACGGATGGCCAACTCTACAACGAACTGCTCCATCACCAGCAGACTCCGGCGAGGCCGATTCTTCGCAAGGGCTATCGTCCCGCGCAGGCACGAAAGATCACTCAGGCATTTGAGGCGGTGGAGGGCGATCTATGGGATGGCTGGCGAAAGCTCTTCGACGGCGTTGCAGATCAAGGTGAACGCGATGCCTTGCATCGGCTGTTACTGCACTGTGAGAAGTACGCGAACATCGGGGGGCCATTGGTACGGCAGATTGCATCACACTACCGCGACTGGCTCCGGCCTGTAGAAGAGTGGATCCCCAAGGCGAAGAACAAGAAGGCGTTGTATACGGAGCTGGTCTGTTTCCTGCTTGGGCGGGATGAACTCCCCACCGGCACTGACGTTACAGGTGCCGGCGTTGCGGGAGAAGGCGAAGCACCTACGGCCTGCTATGCGCGCATCCGCGCTCATCGCGAGACGATTCTGAGTCGTGAGGAAGTCGAACAGTTCGAGGAACTTGGCTACTTGAAACTGAAGGGAGCCTTTCCACGTGAGACGGCGCGACAGATTCATGATTTCATGTGGTCGGAGTTAGGGCGGTTGCATGGTTTTCAGAAGAGCGATCCCACGACATGGCAGAAAGAAGGTTGGAACCGAGATCATCTCTCCGCGAGTTGGACGAAGTTGCGGCTGAATCGCAGCAAGGACCATCCGGTCTACGAAGGCATCGCCTCGAGGCGAATGAAAGCAGCGATCGAGGAGTTGGCACAGGAACACGCCCTCTCCCTGAGTCAGAGTTGGGGGGCCTTCACTCCCCGCTTTCCGAGTCTTGAAAAAGCAACGGCCTGGGATCTGGGACGCCGCTGGAGTTGTTATGGTAGCCCCATCAGAAAGTGGATGATGGGTGTGCGAACGTTCTTCACCGACGTGGTTCCACAAGGCGGTGGCGTGCTTCTCGTGGAAGGATCACACCGACTGGTGCACGCCTACTTCGATGGCCTGCGGTTGAGTGAACGAATGGTTACTGGTCAGGCACACACAGACCACTTCTATCAACGGCATGCGTATTTCAGGGAATTGGTGGGGCATGAAGCGAATGTTGTCGACCGCGTGCATTACTTCATGGAGCAGAAAACAAACGTCGACGGGGTGCCCCTGCGTGTTGTCGAGCTTACGGGCGAGCCGGGAGATGCCGTGTTCTACAATCGTTCGCTGGTCTGTGGAAGAGGACGCAACATGACAGATCAGCCTGTGTTTACGCGAGGTTAGTCACTGGGCCGATCCAGAAACATCTCGCCTTCAAAGGGTAGCGGTTCACTTGGACGGGGATAGCGGATCTGTGTCGGTGTCTCGTCCAGTGCCGCTGCCCAGGCATCGTGCCAGTCTTCAAAGGTGGTCTCTGAGCCAGGATCGCGACGGCTGCGAGCAATGAGACTGGGCCACTCGGGTCGCGGCGACGGTTCGCCCGTCTGCTGATAGCGCAGATCCATACTCCAGCGCACGGCGTTCGTATTGTTGGGTCCTGAGCCGTGAGGTGTCAGCTTGTGCATGATCAGCACATCCCCCTTCTGCATGGGAAGGGAGATGGGCTCCGTATCGGGCAGGTCCTTGCTATAGCTCCAGAAGACCGTACGCTGCTGATGAATTCCGGGTTGAACCTGCAAACAACCGTTCTCTTCGGTTGCCTTCACGAGGGGCAGCCAGACCGTCACTTGCAGGATGTCTTTGGCGTCCTGGGTCGTAAACACTGCATCCTGATGGAACGCCACATCTGTTCCGGGTAGTTTCGGGCGCACGTGAGATACAGGATTACAGGAGATCTCCGGGCCGATGAATGGTTCGATGACATCGACGAGTCTCTGATTGCGGAGAAAATCGAAGGTCGCTCGGCGACGCGTATTGCCGATGTCGGGCACTCCGTCGACCTGCTCGCATTCGTCGGCAATGCGTGCCAGGCGCGTCTTGAAGGGCTCATTCTCATGGAGAGAGGCGATCTTGCCCTGGGTGTGCAAGTCGCGAGCGATCTCATCGACGATGAGGTCATGCTCCTGTATCAGTGGTGCGAGGTCGCCATCCGTGAGGGCACCCTTGATGACGACGTAGCCTTCTTGTTCATAGAAGGCCAACTGCTCACTTGTTACAGTCACAAACATCTCCTGTTGTTTCACTGACTGACATAACCTTCAGCCTCTATGCCTGCTCACCTCGCCGGCTGCGCCCGAATCTCGGCGGCGCTCACGTCGGGGGATGAAATGGTGCACTTCTGTCGATCAGAGTTTCACCTGATCGTCGAGCCCCGTAACAGCCCGGGTCTCTGGGTTTACGTATGTCCTGCGAGGATTCGGGCGACGTGAATGCGCCGCTCGATTGGGCTGCGCCGCCGTGGTGAGCAGGCGGCGTCATTCTTTGATACTCGTCATCAAGAGAAATTGTTGGCTGCTGTTGGCAACAGCGGCTTGCAGCGCTGTTGGAAGTAATAGTGTGCAGCGTGTCATCCAGGCAACCGCTGCAGAATCCAGCTGTCAACTTCGGCGACGACCTGCTCTAGCGTCATGTGCGACGTGTCGAGGACCGTCGCATTCTCCCGTTCGTCCGCCTCCGCTGACAGCTTCCGTGTCTCATCGATACAGCCGTCGACCTGTGTATCGGGATAGGCTCTCTCCTCGAGTCGTTGCTTCTGCGTCTCCGGGTCGCAGGCCAGAACGAGATAGTGAATCGGCGAAAAGAACTGTGTGGAGTGGAATTGCTCCATCTGGCTCGGATAAGCCCAGCCTGTCAGAACGAGGGGCTGACGATTTCGGCCAAGGGTTCGGCAAACGATTGCCACATGATTCCAGTAACGCTCCCACGAATCGTATCCGCCCCGCCCATGGAGGAGGTAATCCGCTTCCACGATAAAGTAGGGATTGGGCTTTTTCAGCAGGGCTTGCGTGACCGTCGTCTTTCCACAACCCCCCGCACCCGTGATCACCAGCAGGGGAACAAATGGGATCTGGTTTTCGGTCCCGCACTCGGCGCACACAGCGGCGCTCCGCTTCAGGACAGCCTCTCCATGGGTTGTCGCTGCCCTGCAGGTGTCGCAGTAGTGCATTGTGGTGGTCTCCTCGGAGGATCGTAACTTCAAAAGGAAGTGTGGGGTGGTGGGCCGACGCTGGCAACCGGCGTGCGGAATACATAAGGGTAGCGTGAAGTCGACGTCATCGTCTCTTCCTGGCCAAGGTGCAAGTCCGAGTCAACTTCTTACTTGCCATGCACGCCCTACACTCACCATTATGCCTCTTGATTCAGGTGACACCTCAGAACCACATCGACTCGAGCCGACACGACAGGAACAGACATGCCGCCGCGCTACCCGGCCCCCACAATCGAGACCAAAGCTGGTGAGTGGCGAAAGGTCGAAATCCTTCTCGACGGAGTGTCCGTCTCCCGCCTCTGGATCGTCGATCGCGACATGCGCATTGGCGCCGCCGTCCTCAAGACCGCCGGCATCGCTGGTGTCGGCACTGACCGGAAGCACCGCAAACGGGGCCTCGCGCTGCGCGTGCTGGAGCGCTCCATCCAACTGATGCACGAAGAGGAATACGACGCCTCGTTCCTCTATGGAATCCAGGATTTCTATCGCCGCGTCGGATTCGCGACCTGTTTTGCCCAGCACGGCTTCTCCGTCGACACGCGCAAGGCCGAAGCGGTGCGCTCCCCCCTGCGTACGCGTCTCATCACACAGGCCGATTTCGGGCAAGTGCGTTCTCTCTACGAACGGCAGAATCGCGACCGCACCGGGTCTGTCGTTCGTCAGCGGCGCTGGAAGGACTTCGTCATGGGATCGGGCTTCGGTGTGTCGCATGCCACCGTCGTCGTGTACAAGCCTGGCGCGCGGAAACGAGTCCTGGGCTACGTGCACTATGACAACGTCGACGATCGCTGTCGCGCCGCCGAGGTGGGCGGCCAAGGCGATGCCGTGATTGGCGCCATCATGCGCTACCTCGGAGAGCGATCTGTCCTGCTGCGACGGGAGCGTGTCTCCTTCAGCTGCCCCAATGATCATCCCGTCGCAGTGTACGCCCGGCGACTGGGCTATCAGGACGAGACCAGATACGAGCGCAATGCGGGTGCTATGGGCCGCAGTCTCCACCTGCCACGGTTTTTGACGGCCCTGATACCCGAGTTGGAGCGTCTCTGGCCAGCGGAGGCGCCATCTCGACTGGTTATCCGCTGTGGCGATGAAGCGGCGACGCTCCTGCGACGCAAGGAGAAGGTCAGCGTCAGCACCCGGTCGAGCGGTCACGGTTTGCAGATAGTCGACACGGGCGTGATGATGCAACTGGTCATGGGATACCGAGACGTGGACGACGCCGAGAGTGGCGTCAGTGGTTCGGCGCGTGAGCTTGATCTGGCGCGGGCTCTTTTCCCGCTACGCGTTGGTCACATGTGGTGGCCGGATCGATTCTAATCGGCCAAGCGGCACGCGGCTTCACCCGAGACGAGCAGATTCTTATTCTAGGAACCTATGATATTGGACATCAAGACAAATCGTTGGCTGCTGTGGGCAACTGCCGCCATGATCAGTGCCTGCGGCAGTGATTCTTCGTCACCCGTTGCGTCGATGCCTGCTGCTCCATGGACAGGAGAGATCCACGTCCTCGATGGGGCGGGTAGCGGCGTGCCCGGGTTGCTGGTGCAGGTCGATTACGCAACGGCAGACTTGCCAAAGAAGCACACGGATGTGGCAGACGTGAATTCTACGCAGGTCAGCGTCTATACCGATCATGATGGGATCGCCCGGATAAAAACGGCGGATCTGGGTGAAATCTGGATCCATCGGCTGCGGCTGTTGGCAGATGAAGAGGTCCTGCATGAGCAAATGCTGACTTCGACAGATGAGCAGAGCATTGGCGAACTCGATGCGGCATCCTATCTGTTTCGCCTTGATCTGTCTGTGGACTACGAGATCTCCGCTGAGCGTGACAGCATCGCCGCGGCCGCCGTGATCGGTGCATGGCGAACGGCCTTTGTTGAGGACGGTATCAATTTCGGTCGGACCCTCACGTATGATGCGAATGGCAGGTTCAGTGGAGCACTGAGACAGGATGGGGATGAGTTTCTCATTCAAGGCACCTGGGTCATACGCAATCTGATTCTGACGACGGCTTTCGTTTTCAATGGCCAACTGGAGCGGCACAGCACACGCTTTGAGGTGAGTGGCTCGACGATGACGACGAGGGGCATCCCGGCGGGCACGCCACGCCACTGGGCGAAGCAGTAGCGATGGGCGAATCAGTCGAGCAGTCACCGCCGCGATGACAACGGGTATCACAGTCTCCGCCTGGGCCCAATCCGTTGATGGACGTGGCGAGGCGATCCAGGCGCTGGTGTCCAAGTGGCGTCCGCCAGATCACTGGCCGGGATTCTCCGCCGTTGATGCCGGCAACACAGAGGGTCTGCCGACACGCGGATATTTTGGCGCTGTTTGCGATGGGCGCTACGTCTACTTCGTTCCTGAGCAGCATGGGGAGAGTGGCTTCCCGACTCATGCGAATGTGCTGCGCCTGGACACGTTAGGTGACTTTCGTGACCCCGCCAGTTTCACCGCCTATGACGCGAGTCGTACGCAAGGGCTGGACACGCGGGGCTTTTATGGCGCTGTCTACGATGGTCGCTGGGTCTACTTCGTCCCACGCCAGATCGACATGGAACTCTATCACTCTCGGGTGCTGCGTCTCGATACGCAGAGCGACTTTCATGACCCGGCGAGTTGGTCGTCACAGGATGTTGGCGAAGAGCACTCTCAGCAGAGTGCTGCTTTCGATGGCCGCTATGTCTACTTCTGTCCCGGATTCTCAGGCGATCCGAGCAAGGAAGACGAACACTGTGGGCGGGTGATTCGCCTCGACACACAGGGCGACTTCCAAGACGCAGCGAGCTATGTATCCATCGATATCTCGGACTTCCTCGGAGCTGATGCGGCATGCTTCGACGGCGCCGCCTTCGATGGCCGATACATCTACTTCGTGCCGCTCTACAGTGGCCTCGCTGTGCGCTTTGACACCTTGGGTGTTTTCGAAGACCCTGAAGCCTGGCAGGCCTATGACGTGCGACCCCATGGTTTTGGGCTCGCTGTCGGGGCTGTCTTCGATGGCACATGGCTCTACTACTGTGCTTACGGTCATGGTGTCATCGTTCGCTTCGATACGCGTCGAGATTTTGACGACCCCCAAGCGTGGGAATCGAAGAATGCAGAGCTGACCAATGGCCTGCGGACGTCCGGTTTTGACGGAGGATTCTTCGACGGCCGCTTCGTGACGTTCCAACCGTTCTTTCTGCACGAGGGGCCTGGGCCACGGGACAATCTGTTCCACTCGCACTATCTGCGTTATGATGTGACGCAGCCCTTTGATGAAGACGACAGCTGGCAGTCTTACGACGCATCAGCGACGGATGGACTGCACAGTGTGGGCTACAATGGCGGGGCCTTCGATGGCAGGTATTTCTACGCAGCGCCCTGGCAGCAAGGACCCAAGGTTCACAAAGAAGGTGAATTCGTTACGCACGGGATCGTGCTGCGATGTGATACCCTCGGAGATGAGAGTGCTTTCAGTCTGCGCTGGTGCGATTTAGGTCACAATGGGGGCCTGAATGCTGGAGTCATCGGCCCCAGTTTCCTC
>Ga0233429_1004878_pt1 | contig 11495 bp, 3 predicted proteins | sample SI_118_April2016_3_FD_179879 | JGI IMG/M metagenome (GOLD analysis project Ga0233429, IMG submission 179879) | Seawater microbial communities from Saanich Inlet, British Columbia, Canada - SI_118_April2016_135_MG | ecosystem: Environmental > Aquatic > Marine > Inlet | place: Canada: British... | reverse complement strand
TGGGAACAGGTCGATTTAAGTCACGGTTTTATATTGCTTGATGTGACTAAGAATGGTGAAAGACGGGAAATCCCTATTAACACAACTCTTGAATATCTTTTCAAAGAGATGCTGCAGCGGAGTATTGATAGTAAGTACGTGTTTGCTGGAAAAACCGGAAAACCATTGACCGACATTAAGAAAGGCTTTCATACCGCATTGAGAAAGGCGGGTATCCATGATTTCAGATTCCACGACATTCGGCATACTTTTGCAAGTCAACTAGTCATGGCCGGAATTGATATAACTAGTGTTAAGGAGCTGTTAGGCCATAAGTCACTTACTATGACAATGAGGTATTCGCATCTATCGCCGGGGCATAAAAGAAAGGCAGTACATGTTCTGGACAGGCTGATGGAGGAGAACGAAAACGATGTGTCAAAAAAATGGTACAATTCTGGCACAGTTACTGATGGTGAGACACATCAAAATTGTCGTAAGTCGTTGGGAGTAAAAGTGCGCCCTGAAGGATTCGAACCTTCGACCCACTGATTAAGAGTCACAAAGAGGGTGTTTTTTACAATTTACATAAGAGCTAGACTTACTGGCTGTTATGACGCTATCACTTAATTTATCAATGACTTATAAATTTATTCCTTTCCTGCTGATTCCTGTGGAGTCCTGCTGATTACGATGGAGTTGACTGCAATATGACTGCAGAGAATTGTTGCATATCTCTTACTCACAGATTTTCTTTATTACTCTTTGTTTTGGCATTTTTTAATTATTGAGTTCACAATTATTTCACACCCACACCCTTCATTACAACTACTTTTCATAAAATCGGCATATCAACTGTAAATAGTCAGTAACTCAAGGTTATGTTGCAGGTGTAACAACCTGGGAAGTGGGGCAATGGGTAGGACATTCCTCAGATTATATCACAGAACAGTACGGACATCTTTGTCCTAAGAGACGAGTAATTGACAAGCTTGTGGTTTAATTTATTCGCTGAATTCTCCCGGCTGTATCGTTATATATACCTCCCCGATGATACCTTTATATAAAGGTAACATCTCATTCATAGACTAGTTCAATATTTTCAGATACCGCTATTTGCCAGTATATTTCATTATAATTCCGACACATATACCCATTTTTATAAAATTGACTGGGTAACTGTTTGTTGTCAATTCTGTGTGTAATGGTTTGTATTCTCGTATTAACCGACCGGTGCTTACTAACATCGTACTTTTTCTCTTGATTTTGATGTTTAGGTGTTTACTATAAACTTTGCAATTGCAGCATTCCTGTAATTTTTGGTCCTCAAACATGCGTTGAGCATTACGTAATAGTTCGATATAAAACTAATGACTAACCTAGTTTTCATAGATACAGAAATAGATGTTAAAAGCAAGAAGATACTTGATGCAGGGGCGATCACGAATGATAGAAAGCAGTTTCATTCTAATTCAATTTCAGACTTTTTGGAATTTATTAATCATGCAGACTACGTTTGTGGACACAATATTCTTAACCATGATTTGATACATATTGAAAGGGTCGCAAGTTTTGACTTTGCTGAAGTAAAAACTATTGACACATTATTTCTGTCACCGCTATTATTCCCTATAAAACCATATCATGCACTACTTAAGGACGATAAGCTGCAAACAGATGAGTTAAATAACCCTTTAAATGATGCTGTAAAAGCAAAAGATTTATTTTTTGATGAGGTGTCTGCATTTAATGAACTTGATTCTGATTTAAAGCAAATATATTCCTCCTTGTTAGAAGACAAAAAGGAGTTCTCTTCATTTTTTAGTTATATAAACTGTCCAGCCTTTAAAGGGGATATTAAAGAGCTTATACAAAAAAGGTTTTCAGGGGAAATATGCCAATATATTCAACTCGACAAACTTACAATGGAGAACGCTATTGAACTGGCTTATTGCCTGGCTCTGATTAATTCTAACAGCCGTTATTCAATTACTCCTCCATGGGTTATAAAAAACTATTCAGACGTAGTAAGGGTCATGTATCTGTTGCGTAACAATCCATGTATTACCGGATGTCCATATTGCAACCAATCTTTAGATGCAACCATAGGATTAAAAAAATATTTTGGATTTAACTCATACCGTACTTTTGACGGAAAAGCCTTACAGGAAGATGCCGTTAAAGCGACAATTAACAATAAATCAATATTAGCGGTATTCCCAACAGGAGGTGGAAAATCAATTACGTTTCAAGTACCTGCATTAATGAGTGGAGAAAACACAAAAGGCTTATCCGTAGTTATCTCGCCGCTCCAATCATTAATGAAAGACCAGGTAGATAATCTTGAAAAGTCGAACATTACTGATGCCGTCACAATAAACGGATTACTCGACCCTATAGAAAGGGCAAAAGCATTTGAAAGGGTTGAAAATGGTTCGGCTTCAATTCTTTATATATCCCCTGAATCTCTTCGTTCAAAATCAATAGAAAGATTATTGCTTGGGCGAAACGTTGTGCGGTTTGTAATTGATGAAGCACATTGCTTTTCTTCATGGGGACAGGACTTTAGAGTTGATTATCTCTATATCGGGGATTTTATTAAATTCTTGCAAGTAAAAAAGAACCTTGAAAATGGTATTCCCGTATCTTGTTTCACCGCAACTGCAAAGCAAAATGTAATCCAGGATATTAAAGAATATTTTATGAATAAATTATCTATTCAGTTAGAGATATTTAGTTCAAAAACCTCTCGTACAAATTTAACCTACAAGGTCTTTCCGAAAGAGAATGAAGAAGATAAATACAATACTTTACGTAACCTGCTTGACGGAAAACAATGCCCCACAATTATTTATACGTCCAGAACCAAAAAAGCTTATCAAATAGCGGAAAGGCTTTCTGTCGACGGGTATTTGGCAAAACCATATCATGGAAAAATGGATAAGAAGGAAAAATCTGAAAATCAAGATGCATTTGTCTGTGGTGAAATCGATATAATAGTTGCTACCTCTGCATTTGGAATGGGAGTTGATAAAAAGAATGTAGGTATGGTTATCCATTATGAATTGTCTGACTCGCTAGAGAATTATGTACAAGAAGCTGGCAGAGCAGGTAGAGATGAAAATATTACTGCTGATTGTTATGTCCTTTTCAATGAAGAAGATTTAAGTAAACATTTTATTCTCCTCAATCAAACTAAGTTGAACATTAATGAAATTCAACAAATTTGGAAAGCCATAAAAGATATAACCAGATTTAGATCTAAAGTTTCAAATTCAGCATTAGAAATTGCTCGAAAGGCGGGATGGGATGATAACGTTTTTGAAATAGAAACTCGGGTGAAAACTGCCATTTCAGCATTAGAGGAAGCAGGGTACCTGAAACGTGGTCAGAATATGCCACGAATCTTTGCCAACAGCATCTTGACTAAAAACGCACAAGAGGCCATTGAGAAAATTAACCTTTCGAAGATGTTTAACGAGAAACAAAGACAACAAGCTATCCGTATCATAAGTAAACTTTTCTCAAGCAAAAGTAGAAAACACGCAAACGATGAAGTCGCTGAGTCAAGAATAGACTATATTTCTGATCATTTGGGTATTGTAAAAGAGGATGTAATTAATGTAGTTAACTTATTGCGTGAAGTGAATATTTTAGCAGATACAAAGGATTTAACTGCTTTTATTAAAAGAGGTGAAAAAGAAAACCGTTCACTAGGTATAGTTCAAAGAATTGGTGATATTGAATACTTTTTAATATCACAGTTTGATGAGCAAGAAAAACAATTTCATATAAAGGAGCTAAACGAACTAGCTGAAGAAAACGGATGTAAAAATGTATCTCCTAATAATATACAAACAATCATAAATTTTTGGGTAATAAAAAACTGGATAAAAAGAAAGCAACACAATGGTTCGAAGAACCATCTTACAATAATATCAAACTATTCAAAATCTGGACTAAAGGAGAAGTTGAAAAAACGTCATATACTTGCTCGTTTTATCGTTGAGTTCCTATACAAAAGAAGCAAGAAAGGATTAACTCCTAACGTGGCTGACAAAGCTGACGTGGCTAGCAAGGAGAACGAGGCTGACAAGAATAACGTGGTTGACGTGGCTAACAAGGCTAACAAGGCTAATGAGGAACAAATCCTTGTAGAGTTCTCCGTTCATGAGTTAAAGCAGGAATATGGTAATAGTCAAACTTTGTTTAAACTCAACATTACAATTGATGATATTGAAGATGCTTTGTTCTATTTATCTAGAATTGAAGCAATAAAAATTGAAGGTGGTTTTCTTGTCATCTATAATAAATTAAGCATTGAACGATTAGAGCAAGACAATAAAAAAAGATATAAAACAGAAGATTATAAAAAGCTAAATCAGTTTTACGAAAATAAAAAAGAGCAAATTCATATTGTTGGCGAATATGCCAATAAAATGATACGTGATTATAAAGAAGCGTTACAGTTTGTAGAAGATTATTTCCAGCTGAACTATACTTCTTTTTTGCACAAGTATTTTAAAGGAAGTAGGCAGCAAGAAATCAAAAGGAATCTTACCCCTTCAAAATTTAGACAATTATTTGGCGAATTATCTCCGGCACAATTAACTATTATAAAAGACAACACTTCGCAACATATTGCTGTTGCTGCAGGTCCCGGTAGTGGAAAAACAAGGTTACTTGTGCATAAACTTGCTTCATTGCTTTTAATGGAGGATGTAAAGCATGAGCAACTTTTAATGGTAACTTTTTCTAGAGCAGCAGCTACTGAATTTAAAAAACGCTTAATTGAATTAATAGGTAATGCTGCTAATTTTATCGAAATAAAAACCTTTCACTCCTATTGTTTCGATTTACTTGGTAAGGTTGGTTCTATCGAAAAATCTCAAACAATTATCAATATGGCAGTTAAAAAAATTACGAGTAAAGATATAGAACCAAACCGCATTACTAAAAACGTTTTGGTTATTGATGAGGCTCAGGACATGGATGCCCATGAGTTTGAATTATTAAAGGCTTTAATGGAGCATAATGAAGAAATGAGAGTAATAGCAGTTGGTGATGATGACCAAAATATATATGAATTCAGAGGAGCGAGTTCTCAGTACCTTGAACAGTTTATCTCCGAAAGGCAAGCTAAAAAATATGAGCTAACAGAGAATTATCGCAGCAAAAATAATTTGGTAGAATTTACCAATCAATTTGTTGAGAAAATAAATCATCGACTTAAAGAAATGCCAATTGTTGCTCGTACAAATGAACTAGGATCTGTAAGGCTAACAAAATATTCCGATTCTCATTTGATTGAGCCTGTAGTCAAAGATATTATATCAACAGATCTTACAGGAACAACCTGTGTATTGACACATACCAACGCTGATGCATTGCAAGTTACAGGTTTGTTGGTAAATGAAGGATTACCTGCTAAATTAATTCAAACAAACGAGGGCTTTAATTTATATAACTTATTAGAAGTTCGATATTTTATCGAACAACTCCAACTTACTGAGAATACCTACACAATAAGTGATAATAATTGGAATGCTGCAAAAAGAAAACTTTGGGATAAATTCAAGAATAGTACAAAAATCGAAATTTGTATAAACATGATTAAAGATTTTGAGTTAAGTAATCCTAAAAACAAATACCAATCTGACATCGAGGTGTTTATTAAGGAATCTAAACTTGAAGATTTTGTAAGTGCTAACGGAGAAATGATATTTGTATCAACTATTCATAAGGCAAAAGGTAAAGAATTTGATAATGTGTTTATAATGCTTAATGGTTTTAATGTGAGAACAGATGAAAGAAAGAGACAACTTTATGTTGCTATGACAAGAGCAAAGCAAGGTTTATCTATTCATTTAAATGGTAGTTATTTGGATGATATTTTTTGTCAGGATTTAGTCCAAAAGACAGATGATTTTACTTATAATCCTGCCAATATTCTGGTGTTGCATTTGTCGCATAAGGATATTTGGTTAGATTATTTTATTTCAAAGAAGGTTGCTATTTCAAGTTTTAAGAGTGGAGATAAGTTAACAGCAGACAAAGACGGTTGCAGAGACAAAGATGGTAATTATGTTGTCAAATTTTCCGGCAAATTCAAAGAAGAAATAATTAAACATGAAAGTAATGGATATATGCTCACAGAAGCTATGATTAATTATATAGTTTATTGGCAGAAAAAGGACATGGAGAATGAGGTGAAAATAATATTGCCTGAGTTAAAGTTTAAAAAGCAAGAAGCGCCAACAGTGTGTCATACGTAATGCTGTCTCTCTCAAATATTCATCTAATACCACAAAGGGTTCGGTGATGAATATTTTTGAGGGATAATAGATTTCCTTACTGATAGTTCTATAGAGGAAGAGTTTGAGATCGAAGTAGCGATTGAATTATGATTCCGGGATCAACAATAGTATTCAGATTTGTAAGGAAGGTAATAAGAAAAAACAATGATAATTGCACTATTCAATGTTACATGTAATGAATGTGGACACACTAATGAGATTTCTCAGGAAAAGCTAAATACTCACTTTGACTATTCTGAATTCGAGGATATAGAAAAATTCCTTGCTCTACATTCTCATAAATTTTTATGTACAAAATGTAACTCCAAGAATATATCTACCCATATTTATGACTCTGAATTGGCCAAGGTGTGTAGCCGTTTCCGCAAACCAATACCTTTGTCACGTCTTGAGGCCATCCCAAATGCATTGCACTGTGTTCCATGCCAAGAGGCGATAGAGAACGGTGAAGACTTAAAAGAGGAGGAAGTGAAATGTGGGTATAAGAAGTGTGATAGCATAATGGAATGGAGAATAAGAAAATCTGTTATACCGGTTAAATATTTTTTAGGTTGTTTAATTACCCTAGATGCAGATTTATTATATCCGGGAGTTGGTAAAAATTATGGCAATTGCATATAGACATCTATATTCGTCATTAGCTGATGGATGTAGAAACTTTTTTGTTTTCATCCACTCCCATACATTTAAACTACATACAGAACAATCTCATATCAAACGTAATAAGTTGGTTTATTTGAAAATATCTTAAACTTAAACATATACACACTGCTCTTATTTTTATTGACGCGTATGTTTAGTTTGATAATATTTGTAGAGTGCACAGACAATAACTATATTAGCTTTCGTACAGTTTTAATGAGGTAACAATGTTCAAGTTCATTCATGCTGCTGATATTCATTTGGATAGCCCATTGCGCGGTCTATCTCGCTACGATTCAGCGCCAGCAGAATCCATTCGTGATGCATGTCGAAGAGCCTTCGTAAACCTTGTCGATCTGGCTATTGAAGAGAAGGTCGCATTCGTTTTGTTGGCAGGCGACTTGTATGATGGTGATTGGAAGGATTACAGTACCGGTATATTCTTCAGTCAGCAAATGGGTCGATTGGGTCAGCACAACATATCGGTTTTCGCTGTTGCTGGAAACCACGATGCCGTTAATCGAATGACCAAAGCTCTGGATAGTCCTGCCAACATGACAATCTTGTCATCTCGAAAGGTTGAAACAATAAAGATAGAAAATTTAGCGGTTGTACTTCACGGTCAAGGCTTTGGGACGCAACATGTAGATGAAAATCTTGCGGCCAGCTTTCCTGTAGCTGAAAAAGAGATGTTCAATATTGGCCTACTACATACCAGTCTTAATGGTAGAGAAGGCCATGCTGTGTATGCTCCTTGCTCAGTAGATGATCTAAGGTCTAAAGGCTACAAATATTGGGCGTTGGGGCACATTCACAAGCAGGAATTTGTGTCCGAAGACCCATGGGTCGTCTTTCCTGGTTGTATTCAGGGACGGCATATTCGGGAGTCTGGTGCTAAGGGATGTGTGCTGGTCACTGTCGTAGAAGGTGATGTAAGCGAAGTAGAGAAGCGTCCTTTGGATGTTTTGCGGTGGATCAAGTGCAGCATCGATCTAACAGATGCGTCTGATATGCGGGAGGTACTTGAGCGTACTCGGAAATCCATTGAAAACGAAAGACCATCAGCAGACGGAAGACCTATGGCTATGCGTATCCGCTTTGAAGGGTCAACTCCAATATCTGATGAACTAGCAGCATACCCAGAACGATTGGAGCAACAAATTAATATGCTTGGAGCGGAAATCGCAGGTGATGAATTATGGATAGAGAGAGTTGAAAATGCAGTAGTTGGCAAGCGTGATTTGGAATTAACTTTGTCCGATGATAGCACATTTGGAAAACTGCTCAAAGACATATTGGCAACACCAGGTACTCCAGAAGAAATTTACGGCCTCAAAGATGTAATTGCCGATCTCAGACTAAAAATGCCATCTGAAGCTTTTGGCTCTAGCTCCGTCTTGAACCTTGATGAAATTCAAACAGTTGAACGTTTGGTTGAAGAAGCCAAACATATGTTGGTAGGAAGGTTGTTGAAGGAGGAAGGTGATAGATGAGAATTGACCGCCTTGATTTAACCGCATACGGTCCATTTACAGATAAATCATTGAATCTATCAGAGGGATCTCCGGGCCTACATTTGATATATGGAGACAACGAAGCGGGTAAGAGCACCTCTCTGAGAGCACTCATTGCTTGGTTGTTTGGCATCCGCTCCAACAAGAACGACAATTACCTACACTCTAGCCCTCAACTACGAATTGGCGGGAAGCTCAGGCTTTCAAGCGGTGAAAACATAGAATTCGTGCGGAGGAAGGGTACGAAAGGTACTCTGCTAGAACCAGGCACTGATGCAACTCTAGATGATTCGGTTTTATTGCCATATTTGCCCAGTGGCATTGATGAGAATCTGTTCACGAAACTGTATGGAATAGACCACGGTAGACTGGTAGCAGGTGGTCAGGAGCTTCTGGACCAATCCGGCGATCTCGGCCAAGCGCTATTTAGTGCAGCGGTGGGCACCGCAAGTCTTCGTGAAATATTGTCTGAGTTGCAAAAGAGTGCTGAAGAACTTTTCACGCCTAGAGCTGCTACAAAATTTGTGAACAAGGCGATACTCAAATTTAAAGAAGCACAAAAGCTAATAAGAGATTCGAGCCTTAATGTTTCAGAGTGGAAAAGGCTGCAAAAAGAACTTGCTGACACACTTTCCATCATTCAACAAGTTGAAGATAGTATCAATGGAAAAAGCAAAGAGAAAAGCCGTTTAGATCGTCTTAATCGTGTAAAGGGTGCCTTGGCTGAACGTCATGGGGTTATGGCTCGAATTAAAGAATTAGGAGACGCATTACTTTTACCGGAAGACTTTGAAGAGAAACACAAAGACGCTAGAACTAACTTGATAAATTCCACTGAAACTAAAGCACGAGCCGAAGCAAAGCTGTTTCGCCTAAAAGAAGAATCCGTAACATTGAATGCTAGTGATGAATTACTGGATAATGAAGAATCTATTTTGGCCATTCACAAGGAATTAGGAGCTGTCGAAAAAATTATTGAAGATCGTCCAGAGCAAGATGGAAAAGCTCGCCTGCTGCGCAACGAAGCAGAACTACTGCTAAAAGGCGTACGCACCGACCTTGGTATTGATGACTCCGACAAGCTACGTTCGTTGACCAACCACAAAAAGTGGATTAATGATTTGGTGCAGAAGCATGGCCTCCTGAACCAGGAAAAGGAAAATGCCGAGACTACACTTTGCGATGTTGAAGACGAATTAGAGACAATTAAGAAAGGTCTGGAAGAACAGACTCAATCTAATCTGGATTTAAGCAAACTGAAGGCAGCGGTTGCAGCTGCTCGCAAGGCCGGTGACATCGAACAACGATTGTCAGATTCTCAAAATCGTGCTTTGGAAGAGGAAGATGCTTGTGAGAGTGAGCGTTCCAGACTCGGTAGATTTACCGGAACAATCGAAGTGCTTTCAAAGATTGCAATGCCAGTGTCAGAGACCTTGGATCGTTATGAACGACAATATGACGAACTGACTGAAAATATTAGGGATTATGATCGGCGCCTGAAAGAACTTAAAAAAGATCAGAAACTGGCAGAGCAGGATCTAAAAGCGCTGTTATTGACAAACGACGTATCAACAATTTCGGAGCTGGAAGAAGTGCGATCTGTACGTAACACGGGATGGAATCTTATAAAGAGAAAGTATATTGAAGAAATTGATGTAGAAAAAGAGATCGTTGAGTTTGCGTCTGATTCTGATCTTCCGACATTCTATGAGCAAAAGGTTGACGTTGCAGATAACGTATCAGATCAAATGAGGTTAGCCGCAGACCAGGTGGTAAAACGGGAAAATTTAGAGGCAAAGATAGAAAGCCTGAAATCACGTCATAACGACATAACGGAAGAGGTCAGAAAAGCAAATGATGAAAAGGGTGTATATCAAAATGAATGGAATTCTATTTGGGAACCATTGGGAGTTAATCCTGGATTACCGCGTGAGATGAAGCAGTGGCTTCTAAAAGTAGACAAACTTCTAGCGAATGTTCAGACGGCAAAAACCGTTTCTGGTGAAGTAAAAAAATTAGCCGAGAATTGTAAAACGCTAAAAAATTCAGTTTCTCAACAGATCTCAAATTTCGATGATTCCATAGACATGAAAGAGATGTGTCTTGAGGCAATGATAAATCTGTGTGAACATCGAATTGAGCAAGAGGAGGCTGCTTTCGAACAAAAACGTCAATTGGAGCATTCGCTGAATAATACAGAGATTCGCATTAAGAGAATGCGTGAAAAACTCAAGTCAAACGAGACCGATCAAGTTAACTGGATACAGGAATGGGGCCAGGCTATTGCTGGCTTAGGGGTGGAGCCAGATGTCCATCCAGAAAAAGCGACTGAGACATTCGATCAGCTATTGATGTTTTTTGACAAATACGACAAGTCAGAAGATCTACGCAAACGAATTCTTGGAATGGATGAAGTTACAGACAAATTCGAAAAAAAGGTATTCGAGTTCGCGGATGGTATTGGATTTAAAAGAGACGGCCACGAAGCGAATGCAATTGCTGCTCAGTTAAATCGGGACTTGAATGAGGCGCGAGAAGCGAGGGCAAGCCTCAAAAAAATAGAGAAACAGGGAAAAGAGCTAACGGAAGAAATTGAGGATGCTAACATAACTATTCGAACGGCACAGGAGCAACTTGCTTCATTGAGGGACCAAGCTGGTGTTGAAACTGACGAGGACCTTGAATCAGCCGGCGAAAACTCACGGAAAAGACGTGAGATGCAGAAGAAGCTGGATATGCTTGAACAAGAACTCATGCGTAATGGAGATGGACTGGGTATGCAAGAGTTGGAGAAAGAGGCCGGTGAGTCAGATGTGGATTCAATAGATGGTGAACTGGAGATGGTTTCGTCCGAGCTGGAAGTGCTACGGACAAATCGGGACACGTGCCGCGACCAACGACAAACACTCGAAAACGAGATTAAAGCCAAGGACGGCAGTTCCGCAGCAGCAATAGCATCAGAAGAGGCAGAGCAGCAGCTTGCCACCATGATTTCTGGTGCCGAGCAATACCTTCGCCTGCAAATCGCGGCACTAATCCTTGA
>Ga0233429_1004871_pt1 | contig 11507 bp, 8 predicted proteins | sample SI_118_April2016_3_FD_179879 | JGI IMG/M metagenome (GOLD analysis project Ga0233429, IMG submission 179879) | Seawater microbial communities from Saanich Inlet, British Columbia, Canada - SI_118_April2016_135_MG | ecosystem: Environmental > Aquatic > Marine > Inlet | place: Canada: British... | reverse complement strand
TGTCCATGCGGATACAATACTGATTCAAAAAAAGAGTGTCACTGCTCACCGCGTCAGATCCAGAACTATATATCTAAAATCTCCGGTCCTCTGCTTGACAGGATTGATATCCATGTTGAGGTCCCAAGCGTTCAGTATAAAGACCTTACATCAGATGCAACCTGTGAATCGTCAGCAGTAATCAGAGAGGAAGTTACAAAAGCACGTGATATACAGTTAAAGAGATTCCAGAGACTCAAATACTCAACCAATTCCCGAATGTCAACTAAACAGATAAAGAACCATTGCTCACTGGATAGTCAGGCAGAGGAGCTGCTTCAACAGGCAATGACCGAACTCAATATCTCTGCAAGGGGTTATAATAAAATACTCAAGGTCGGCAGGACCATTGCCGATCTTGATAGTAGTGAAAATGTGTGTGTGGAACACATTTCAGAAGCCGTCCAGTACAGAAATCTGGACCGTGATTTGTGGAAATGATGATTACTCCTATAAGAGCTTCACTGTATGTTTGTATCTTGACAGTCAATTATTTGTTTGGTAGATTATGAGGCATTATTCATTTAACCATTTTTCAAGTAATACATAATGAAGAAATTTCTGTTTCTGCGAATACTATTCGTAGCCTTTTTCCTGATATTATTTGTAACATCTACATATGCCTCTGGTAATTTTAAGGAATTCTATAATAAAGGTATAGATTTTTATAAACAGGGTAAATACGATCAGGCCGGACAAGAATTTAAGAAGGCAATAGAATTAAAGCCTAATGACGTTTATGCTCTTTATGGGTTAGGAAATACATATTATTGTAAGGCAAAGTATGATGATGCTGTCAAAATTTATGCAAAGGCTATAAGCATAAATCCTGATTATGCAAAGGTGCATTATTCGCTGTCTCTGGCCTATAGTAAACTGGGAATGACACGTGAAGCGGAAAAGCAGAAAACTCTCTTCAGAAAGTTATCTCAAGGAGGAAAAAACTCCGGTTCATCAACACATGCAAAGGCATCACATACCAGTTCGCATGCAAAGGCGGATCACTCTCCGAAAAAAACTTTATCCACTGCTCCGAAGAAATCATTACATGAACCGAAGCACACGGATACTCATAAAACACGTGACAAGCATGCAGCGAGCAGGCATGAGACGAAACACGAGGATACTCATAAGACTGACAAGCATGCTGCGAGTGGACATGAACCGAAGCATGACACACATGCTGCGAGTGGACATGAACCGAAGCATGACACACATGCTGCGAGTGGGCATGAACCGAAGCATGACACACATGCTGCGAGTGGGCATGAACCGAAGCATGACACACATGCTGCGAGTGGACATGAACCGAAGCATGCTGCGAATAAACATGAAACAAAACGCAGAACTCATACAGCTGCTCATGACAGCGGAGGAGATTCTAATTCAATCTTTCAGGGCTATTCGGGAGACACACATAACGCTGATGAGCGTGTTTTTAAGAAAAAACCTCATGGAACACATGGCTCTTCAACAAAACCATTTAGTAGAGTAAAGTATTTTATTCAGGATAAATGGTATTCATCCGGTATAAATAAAATATGGATTTGTGCTGCCGGTTACATTGTTGGAACCCAAATATGGCTTTGTGTGGTGGCATTCCTTTGTGTGATAGTCTGGAGAATTCGAGAGAAAACATGATCACTGTTTTTTAATCCTCATAAACCCACTTCCTATACATCAAGACAAAACCATTCTACAAGGAGGTTTTTTGTTAAGCCTTAGAAGGAGTATCAAGTTTATCGTTGCCTTCTTCTTTTATTATTCCGGGATCTTTGCTTTTTATAAAAGGTTCTTTATAAAAGGAAAGGTTACAATACTGATGTTCCATCGTGTGGCCGATACTTTTTTTGACGTCAGTCTGTTGGTCAAAAGGGAGACCTTTGAGGAGTGTATGAAATATATTGCTCAAAGTTACCCTGTAATCTCAATGGACTTCTTATCACAAAATTTTGACAAATGGGAAAACATACCTGATGACAGCTTTGTAATCACTCTTGATGATGGGTGGATAGATTTCCATGACACCGCCTATCCAGTTCTAAGTCGATTAAAGGTTCCTGCAACAGTTTATTTGACTACCGGCTTTGTATCATCAGAATGCAGTTACTGGCAGGAACGGCTAAATAAATTACTTTTGCCGGTACTGGCAAATAAAAAGATGTTTCTGGAAACAGGCAATATTATTTCTACGCCAGAGATAAACCTCAAACTAAAAGATTTGATATCAAAGAGTGATGGTAAACCGATAATATTTAAGTTTATTGATTATCTGAAAAAGTTTACTGATGATATAATTTTAAAAACTATTTCTGACCTGGAAGCATTTCTTAAAGAACAGGCAATAATGATTAGTGAAGACGATCCTAGATCATTTCTAAACTGGGATGAAGTAAACAGTATTAACGAGCCTGATATCTCTTTCGGCTCTCACACGGTCAATCATCCGATCTTAACTAACGAGCAAACAAATGTAATTGAGGATGAGATTTGCAGATCGAAGGAGATTATAGAGAAAGAGACAGGGAGAAGGGTTCTTCATTTCTGCTATCCAAACGGAAATTATAATGAAGAAATAAGAAGAATTGCTTCTGAATCATACAAATCGGCATGCACAACCAGATCCGGTTTTGTTTCAAAAAATTCAGATATATTGAGTCTCAACAGAATTGGAATAAATGAGGAGATGGTTTCTGGCTGGAGGGGCAATTTTTCCAAATATGTGTTTACGTTTTCTCTGTTTCTAGAGTCTATCAGAAGATAAAAGATTTATTTTTTACTACAACTTTTTCTGAGACTTAAAAAGATTTACATAGTAATACTATAAAGCAAAGCATTATGGGATATTTAAAGAACAGAGCGGCCGTTTTGCAATTTCAGAATATTTCTGAAGATAAGGCAAACTTCCTGGACACATGGGTCCATTACAAATGCTTTGAAGAACAATTGGAGTACTTTTCCAAAAACAATATACCTATCATTCCTTTGTGCGATGTAGAGGCTTATATAAGAGGTAACTTACATGTGGAAAAACAGTCCTTCTCCCTCACATTTGATACAGGATTTGTTGAACTCTATACTCTCTGTTACCCATTGTTAAAGAAGTATGGATATCCAGCCACGTTTTTTATCCGTCCTGATACAGTTGGAAGGACAGAAGACATTCATGACAGGAGGGTGCAGTACATGAACTGGAGCCAGATTCGTGAACTTGAGAGTGATGGGATTACCATAGGTATGTACGGTTGTAAAGGAAGATGGATGTCAAAAACACCTATAGAAGAGGTTAAGAATGAGATAATTGAGGCTAAGGCCTTGTTCAAGAGGGAGCTTGAAAGGCCGTTTATTTATTATGGGGTTAGAGAGGGAAACCCTACTACAGAGATGGTAGCTCTATTTAAAAAAGAGGGGATTAAGGCGGTTTTCTGTCAGGCTCCAACCAAGACAAGAACCCACTCTTATGCAGTTGGACGGATTCAGATAGATGATAATGACCTTAACATCTTGCTCATCAAAACAAGGAATGCCTATATTTTCATGAAGGATTCTAGATACTGGGGCTTTGGCCGTAAATGTCAACTTGATAAGGTTATACACTTTACCTCCGATACCATTAATTGGGTGAAGAAAAAAAAATAATCTATTTCTAAAATGTCAGACACTTAAACAAAGTGATGCTTAAACATTTCAATCAATCAGAATTTGTCAGGAGGATATCAGTTTGCACTATATCAATCTTGCTCCTATTTTTTGGGTTTTTCTCTAACGACTGGCATGTGGCAGAACAGCAATGGTTTCTAGATTATCAACATAGCACCGAAAGTCTCATTGTGGGAAGAATGGTCAAGTCTAGACAAGATGGTATCTTCTCGGGTGGTGGACTGAACGGTGCAGGAATTTCTAATGATCTCAGCCAGCATTGGATAACACTAAAACAGGTCCACGATCAGTATTCCGCTTATTTGACAGGGATTACGTTCAGAGAATATTCACCATACATGTCACAAACTGGTGGTCAGGGAATGTTTTTCAGCTTACTTGATAGCTTAATCCCCCTATCTCCTCAAGCAAAGATAAAATTATTCTATATGCTCACATCTCTACTGTCAGCGATCGCCTTGGCCTTGGTTATACTATGGTTCTATTGCGAGTTCGGATTGGGTGTTGCAATCTTCGTGGCATGTTCTATGGTTCTCTCCCAATGGTTGACTGTTTTTGGCAGAAATCTTTGGTGGGGTTTATGGGCTTTCTACCTGCCAATGACGGCTGTCATGTACTTCCTTAGATATAGACGAACACCCGCAAGCCGTCACTTCATCACATTTGGTGCTCTTGTTTTCATCTCAGTATTTGTAAAGTGCATAGTTAATGGTTTCGAGTACATTACTACCACTTTGATTATGATGGTTGTACCTCTTATCTATTATAGTATACTAGACAGAGTGAGGATTCGCCAATTCCTGAAGGGCGTTCTTGCCGCAACGCTCGGCTCACTCCTTGCCGTTTTATTGAGTCTCATGATCTTGTCCTTCCAGATTATCTCTGTAAAGGGAAGTATGCTGGCTGCATTTGAACATATAGTATTTAGCTTGATGAAGAGAACACACGGAAATGCATCAGATTTTCCTGATATATATACTGCAAGTCAGACAGCCGGCACAATTGAGGTGGTCATTACATATCTGAGAGGCACCTTCTTTGATGTCAATAACTACCTGACTACGTCTAGCCCTTTTGTATCTCGCTTCTTATTTGAAATACGTTATCTTTATTTAATAGTGCTTTTTCTAGTGATGTCCATTTTCGTGTTTTACCGTAGAAATAACAATATCTCTACGAAACAACGACAAAGGAGCATTGCACTAATATTTGCAACATGCTTTTCAATTCTCGCTCCCTTATCATGGTATGTTATCTTCAAGTCGCACTCATTCATTCATCCGCACATAAACTACATTTTGTGGCAGATGCCTTTTACTTTTTTTGGTTTTGCCGTTTGCGGATTAGCTGCCAAGAGCGTCTTTCCCGATTTTACTCGCTTAGTAAAGCGTCGTATCTGACCGTTGTTTTGAGGTACCATTATTGGATCAGTTACGAACTGATGAATGCTTCAACCCTTTTTTAGATTTTTTCATTTGCCTTTTATCCTTCTTGTCCTGTTCTTGAATCCCTTACAAATAAAGAGAGACATTGGTTTTCAAGTATGTTAAAATCACAAAAAATTGAGATAAAATACTCAAAAACTGGAGGATTTTATACAGGTAAACTATTGCCTCTACATACAGAATTGTTAAAAAACATCTTACTAAGGTGATAAATACTAAACACCTCTTATGGCTTTGGGTGTAACAATTAAGTGGTCAGCGTTTGATAAAGCCTTGGCCCACCATACGGTGAGAATATAGGCAGGGAGTTCTGCTCACCGATCCTCAATACATTAAGACAGATATTTTAGAAATAATATAGTACAAAACAAAAATGTGCGTATCATACTATGACGAATATTATGTAAAAAAATTTGTAAATAAATCAGGAAAAGATTTATATCCTTCTCTTGGTAAATTATCTAGTTATGAAATTTGTGGAACAGAAGAGTTAGTATTTTCTCAAATATGTAGAATAAAATTATGTTACAAAGAGTCCACAAAGTGTATCGTATTAAAAAAGTATCTTAAAGAAAAGAGGGCAAATGATAACCAACCATCTGTTGAGAAAGAGTATAATATTCTATATTATCTGTATCAAAGATTTTTGTCCTTGGAGGGCATAAATGTCATCAAGCCTCTGGCCTTTTTACCAGAAGAAGATATTCTTATTACTGAAGAATTTGTTGCCAATAAACTAAATTCCCTTATTGTTAAGGATATAAGGTGGATACCGTCCAAAGAAAAGAAGAAACAAGTCGAGAATTATTTTTCCCAGTGTGGAAGATGGTTGAGGTATTTCCAGAAATTTACAAAGAGAGATGAATTTATACCTTTCAGCCAAGACCGTTATATTGAAAATATAGAGAAAAAGTTGGCCTCTTCTATCAAATATGGTCTTAAAAAGACTTTTCATAAGGAAATATATCGGCTCATTGATAATAAATTTAGAAGAATTGGTGATCAGAAATTAGATCTGGTTGGATATCACGGTGATTTCGCTCCTTGGAATGTTTTAGCAAGTGATAAAGAAATAAGAGTATTAGATTTGGATAGATTTTCATATAAAAATATGTATGAAGATCTGACATTATTTTTATGTTGTTTAGAGGGCGCAAAAAGTATTGTGGGTATGACAAATAAAAATATAAATATCTTAAAGGACGCATTTGTTCAAGGACATGATATTGAAAAGATGAATCACGATATTTTTGATCTATATATATTGAAAAATACGCTAAAGGTATTGAATTGGATTGACATTTATAAAAATGCAAATACAAAATCTCTTAACCTACTCTATGAGAAATATAGGGAAAAAAGACAAATAAAACTTTATTTAAATTATATAAATAATCTTATTGATAACAAGGATTCTAAAATAAAATAGAGATGCTTAATTGAATAAAGAATTAAATAATAAAATAGCGGTTGTTATTGTTAATAGGAATACTAAAGACCTGCTGAGGGATTGCCTGGAATCTCTTCCAATTGGATTTTCAGGCATTCCTTATGATGTGTGGGTTGTTGACAATGCATCAGATGACGGCAGTAGGGAGATGGTAAGGCGGGCATGCCCTGATGTCCACTTGATCTGCAATGCTGAAAATCTTGGCTTTGCCAAGGCAAATAATCAGGCTCTTAAACAAATTAAACAGCCTTTTGCTATGCTTCTAAATAGTGACACGGTATTAACAACGGATTGTGTTTCTGTGTTATACCATTCCCTGATTGATAATAATAAGGCAGCAATAGTTGGTCCCAAACTGATTAACATAGATGGAACACTGCAACCTTCTACTTACCCACTCCCACAACTGTGGAAAGACTTACTCATGAACTTTAAATTTTATAAACTACTACCTGCAAAAATGCAATCTGGGCTCTTTCTTGGTTCATTCTGGGCTCACGACGAGGCTCGTAGGGTAGGCCGCATTAAAGGGGCCTGTCTATTAGTTAGAATGGATGATATCCGTGCAGTAAATTTTATGGATGAGGATTTTTTCTTTTATGGCGAAACACACGATCTCTGCTGGCGTTTGTGGGAAAGAGGGAGGGAATCCTGGTTCGACCCACAAGCTGAAGTTTTTCATCTAGGCGAGCAAACCTCAAAACAGATATGGACTGATAAAGAAAAAAGACGACGAATGTGGAGAGAGAATGAAAAACTTTTACGCAGACATCAATCCTCAAACGTGGTACGAATAGGTATAGTCATAAAGTGGATCAGTATTTTACTTGCAATAATAAAAGAGGGAGTGGCTGGCTTTCAAGAAGTTACATCGATTGACAAGGAATTATTAAAGGTAGATATTGATTGGTACAACAGAAGGATAAAAGAGTGGTTCGGGTTTAAGTTTGGGCATTTATCTGGCTATTATTTCCGAAGACGTTTTTACTCAATAAGATTTAAGAAAATGTTTAATCAGAAGTTTAATATTTGTAGCTCTTTTGATTTTGACTTTAAAACGGAAATTGACTACATTCAAAAAGAGCTAATAGATAAATGGAATAAATCCGAATATTCGAGGACAAGAACAGGGCTTATGGATTTTTCCTGTGTCTCCATTCTTTACTGTATCATAAGGATTTTTAAGCCCAAATTAGTAGTTGAAACTGGAGTGGCCAATGGGGCTTCGTCAACATTTATCCTTTCCGCAATGGAAGCGAACGGAATTGGAAAATTGTACTCTATAGATTTTTCAGAGAGTGAAGAGTTGTCTTTTGTTCCAAGGGGGAGAGAAGTGGGATGGATGATACCGGATGGACTTCGGAATAGATGGCTTTTGCAAATAGGGAGGACTGAAGAACGGTTGGAGAATTTACTTAAACAAATTGGGGGAATTGACATTTTCTTACACGACAGCGACCATACTTATGAAACGATGATGTATGAATATAATACTGCCTGGCCATACATAAAGAGAAATGGTCTTATGTTATCTGATGATGTCAAAATGAATACCGCTTTTGATGAGTTTGTCAGTGACGTTGGAAGTTCGTCGGTGGTTTATAAAAGGCGCCTTGGAATTGTCCAGAAAGTAGAATGATCAGGTGTGTGTGTTTTAATATTATAATTCAACCTTTGTTCCTGTTTGTTCAGATGAGGAGATTATTGGTGCACATTTGTGTCATATCACCAGCAGATATTACTGATAAGACAAAATGGGGAGGAGTCCTTACCCATACCAAAATGCTTTCAAACATTTTGGTGAAAGAGGGAAACGAAGTAACACTTATCGCTCCTGCCGACCATTTAAACAAATCCCATGGAAAGTTAATTAATAATATTCATGTCGTCTTTACGCACGGTATTGAAAAAGTGATAGTAAACCATAAATGGATTAAAAATGTTCAAGAAACTTTTAATAAAATCCATGAACAAAAACCAATTGAACTTGTCATCTCAGAAGGCTATTGTGCGTACGGATTACAGAAGAAATATACTAATTTACCAATTGTCTCTTTTGTGCACAACTTTAGCTTCATCCATTTTTATAATAACTGGACGGAAGTAGGAAGCATTCGTTCTCTGTTGAGTTATCTACTTAAAACTATCCCCAGACTATTATTCAGGATATTTCGATTCGAGATTCCTTTTTATCATAGTACTAATTACACAGTTTCCTGCTCTAAGCTAAATGCAGGATATCTCCGTAAAATATATCAAATACCACAACACAAGCTTAAGATTATTCAAAACTGGATTAACACATACCATTTCTATCCAAATGTTTCTTTTCGATTAGAATGTCGCCAACGGTTAAATATCCCAGACAATGTGTTGGTTTTTTTGCTTGTTGGTTCTATCTGGAGGCCCAAAGGATTCCACATTGCAATTCAATCATTCAGTAAAATTGTCAGTCGCTTTTCAAACGCGATTTTACTGATTTGTGGATCTGGCAGGGAAAAAGAGAAAGAGCATCTGACCGAACTTGTACAGCAAAAGGGAATAGACAACAAGGTTCGTTTCCTTGGAGAAATCGAGCATTCGGAGTTACCACAGTTTTACAATATGGCAGATATCTTTTTAATGCCGTCATTATTATCTGAAGGGCACGCGTATACTCTGATTGAAGCGATGGCGTGTGGGCTTCCGTCTATTGCTACGCAATTGGGAGGTAACATCGAAACGATTGGAGATTCAGGAATTTTAGTTCCACCTGGAGACGTAGACGCTTTGGAACAAGCAATGATTGAACTTGCTCAAAATCCTGAAAAAAGAAAAGAATTATCTAGGCTAGCAAGGGAAAGAGTAATGCAGTACTTTTCAGAAGATGTTGCTATTCAAAAGGTATCCTCTCTTCTGACTGAGAATTTTCCTGACAAAATTCATTAACTTGTATATGTTTATTGATAACATTATTTTAGATCATAACTTTAAATGAAAAAGATGACAACGAAGGATGATTATAAGCCAGAATTTGGTATAGATGTATCTGTTAATTTTATTACTCAAATTCTAGTCTTTTGTATCTCTTTTGTTTCAGGCATTATTATCGCCAGAGTTCTAGGTCCTGAAGGTAGGGGATTATTTTCATTAGTTATTATGATTCCTACTATGACAGTAGCAGTGGTCAATATGGGGATTAATGTTTCAAATGTTTATTTTATCGGAAAGAATAAATATCCCATAGGCTCAATTGTTGGCAATGCTCTCTTTTATTCCCTTATTGTTGGTGGAAGTGTAGCCTTTTTTCTCACTATTCTGGAGTCTCTACTTAATAGCTATTTCTTAAAAGGCGTATCCAGAATTTACCTTTATACTGCCTTGCCCCTCATTCCATTTCTCCTTATGTCAGAGAATATCTATTACATCCTCTTAGGTTATCGGAAGGTGATTAAGCTGAGCATTTTACGTCTAATTAATCCTCTTGCTTATATAACTATTCTCTTTATTACATATTATTTTTTTCAGCTCACCGTTTACAGTGCAATTTTGGCCAATATTTCCGGGGTTTTAGTTTGTCTTTCAGTTGGGATTTATTTTCTTGTTAAAAATGGGTATTGTGTTGGATTTTCATTAAATAAGACGTTATATATGAAATCGTTTAAGTTCGGTTTTAAACAACATTTAGGTTCCATCTTCCAACTTCTTAATTACCGGCTTGATTTGTTGATTATCGCTGCGTTGTTAACCAGTACGGAAGTGGGCCAATATTCTGTTTCTGTGGTCATTGCAGAAACAATATGGTATATTCCCAGCTCTCTTGGCCAGATTTTGTATCCCAAAACTGTCTCTTCGGATGCAAAAGCGGCTAACACATTTACCCCATTTGTCTGTCGGACAAACATTCTTTTGACGTTTATCGCGATCCTGATCTTATATGGTATTTCTGGTATAATAATCCCCTGGCTTTTTACATCTGAATTTTATCCTTCAGTAATGGCTTTGAAACTGCTTCTCCCGGGTACTCTTTTCTTGGGTGTTTGCAAAGTGCTGGCTAGTGATCTGACAGGCCGGGGGTTTCCTCAATATAGTACATATGCTGCATTCATTTCATTGATTTTTACTATAATTTTTGATTTTCTTCTTATTCCCCGTTTTGGAATAAATGGAGCGGCATTGGCTTCTTCGATATCCTACATGATTAGCGCCTTGATTATCACATACTTATTTATAAAAACAACCGGGGTAAGACCTTTAGATTTATTGATTCTTAGAGCAGAAGACATTGTTGACTATCGGAGAGTGCTAAAGGTATTTCATAAATAGCACTAAAACGGATTAAATAACTTCACACTTTATCTGAAATGAAGATTTGTATCTTTTCAATAGTAACCTACTGGCATGGGATGAGAGGTGGGATGGAGATTCACGGAAAGTTGCTTAGTGAAGGACTTGTGGACAGAGGTCACGAGGTAACTATAATTTCGACCAGACATCCTGAAGGGATGGAATACGAAGAGAGAAATGGTATAAAATTGGTTTATTTAAAAAATACTATTTTTGACTCTAAAAGGCATAATTGGAAGAAGGAAAGTGTAAAGAAACTTCTTGAGCTGGATAAGGTTAGTAAGTTTGATATTCTTTGCTGCCAGGATCCTATTGTTTCTAATGATCTTATTCTCAGAGAAGGAGGCAGGAATATTCCCATAATAGTAATTATGGAACTGAATAAGATTTTATTGATTCTTTCAGAGTTGAACCAAACAATTAGTCATAGAAAAGGCCTGAAAAGGCTTATAAAAGAGTTCTTCTCATTCTTGTATTACTTTTTCTGCTGGGAGATACCACATTTACGCAAATGTAATGCTGTAGTTGCAGTGAGTAATGAAATTGCCAGTTCTATAAAGAAATGGTACTTTGTGGACGAGGAGAAA
>Ga0233429_1004866_pt1 | contig 11510 bp, 12 predicted proteins | sample SI_118_April2016_3_FD_179879 | JGI IMG/M metagenome (GOLD analysis project Ga0233429, IMG submission 179879) | Seawater microbial communities from Saanich Inlet, British Columbia, Canada - SI_118_April2016_135_MG | ecosystem: Environmental > Aquatic > Marine > Inlet | place: Canada: British... | reverse complement strand
TATCCTCCTTATAGGAGGACTGAAGTGGAAGCGGAGTTGCTCATCCCGATGTCAGTTAAGCAGCAGGAGGGAATCCCGCTGCTCATCCAGGGCTATACGCAGTCCGAAGTGGCCCGCCGACTGGACATTAGCCAGTCGGCGGTCTGCCAATGGATGAAGCGCCCCGACTTGCGGGAGTTCATCGAGGACCAACGGGCCCACCTACTCGAGGGCGGGCAGCTTGCCCTTGACCTTCTGGCGCAACCCGCCATCGCAACTATCCGCGACGTCATGCTGGACGAGTCGCAGTCGGGCGCCACACGACTGAAGGCCGCGGCCATGGTCCTCGACCGTGTAGGGCTCGTGTCCCAGGGCAGCAATGAGCGCACGGAGATTGACCTCCCCGAGCTCGCGGAGTGGATGGCCGAGGTGATGGCTCAGGCTGGGCCGAAGGAGTGACCAGCACGGCCACCATCCTGGCCGCGCTCAAGGGCATGTCACCCGAGCAGGTCAAGGGCTTGCATGCGTTGCGGATGCGCGAGGTCCAGCGAGGGGAGGACCACCCGCTATGGTCCGTCGAGTTGTGGGACCGCCGCAAGCCGAGGACCAGCCAACTACGAGCGGCCCGGCTGCTTGAGGCACACACCTATCTGCTCATCTCGGGAGGGAACAGGACAGGCAAAACCGAATTGGGCGCCATCCTGACAGCGTGCGCCTTGTATGGACGGCAGCACCCTGACGTCGTGGAGTTCTGCCGTCGTCATCGTGTGAAGCCCGAGGTGTTCCCGACAGCACCATCGAGGGTGTGGGCCAGTGCCCTGACCTTCGGCGACCCGACGCTGGTCATGCGTAGCAAGTTGGAGACCTACCTGCCTCCTGGCACGAAGTGGTATGGCCGGTGGGCAAACCAACAGGCCCGCGCGGTACTGCCCAACGGGTCCGAGGTCACGTTCAAGGCGGACCAGCAGGGCCGGGAGAAGTACCAGGCCGACAACATCGACTGGCTATGGACGGACGAGGAACACTCGGGCCCTGTCTGCGAGGAGGCCCGTATGCGCCTCATTGACCGTGCAGGACGTTGGGTCAACACCATGACGCCGCTCAAGGGCAAGACGTGCATGTGGGATTGGTTCGCCTGTCCAGACGGCCCGAAGCGGCTACCGAACACGGCATATGCGCAGCTCAGCATCCACGACAACCCGTGGCTAACCGAGACGGCAGTGGCTCAGGCCCTCGCTGGCAAGGGCGCCCATGAGCGGGCCGCACGAGAGCGCGGTGAGTTCGTCGCCCTCGAGGGTCGGGTCTACCCTGACTGGAATCGTGATGTCCACGTCCTGCCACTCGCCGAGTCTCAGGCCCTCATCCGCAAAGCCAAGGCCGAGCAGTGGCCCGCGTATGAGTCCATCGACTTCGGGACACGCAACCCGTTCTGCTGGCTGCGCGCTGTCCATGACCAGCGGGACGACACGCTGATCTTCGTGGACTGCCACTATCAAGCCGAGTGGCTGCTAAGCCGTCACGCTGAGGTCATCCGCCGGCGTCGAGAGTGGTGGGGCTATGACCCGCAGATCTGTTGGGCCGACCCCGAGGACTTGCAAGCTCGTCGCGCGCTGAGCATGGAGCACGACATCGGCACGGCCAAGGCTCGAAAGGACATCCGGCAGGGCATCAACGCCGTCAGCGAGCGCTTGGCACCGGACGCTGAGGGAAAGCCTCACCTGCTCGTGCTGGGTACGGCGAACCTCGCCCCGTTCGTGCGGGAGATTGAGGGATACATCTGGCAGACCCGAAAGACCGCCGAGGACCAGCCTGAGAAGCCACTAAAGAGCAACGACCACGCCATGGATGCGGGCCGCTATCTGGCCGTCGGAGTGTCGCGGGTGCTGGGGACGTTGCGGGGCTGAGTCGGCGTAAGTGGTTGACGGGTTGACGTAGACGGGACAATATGCCTGCAATGGCTGACATTGTTCCGTTGACATCCCGTGCGCTACTGCCCCGCCTGTGGTCGTGGGCCCGTGGCCTTGTGGAGCGACCGGAGGAATTCAGCGCAGGTGCAGACTTCGCCGTGGACATCGGAGTACGTCCGACGCTGAGCGCGTCCGAAGCGATGCAGGGCCAGGTCCGTTTCCCGTGGCCCTTCGCCTGCATGCAGGCCCGCAGCAGTGACCTTGCCGGCCTGCACCTCAAGGTCGGGCGCCGGGTCAACGGCACTATCGAGCCGGTCGAGGACTGGCACCCGGTCGAGGACTTGCTCAGACGACCATCGCCGTCGACGTCCGGCGAGCTCATGCGGCGCCAGTGGTACGCCGACTATCTCGCGGGGGACGGCTATCTGCTGGTCCTGCGTGGCACCCTCGGTGGCCCGTCGTCGGTGGTTCGCATGCTGCCGAACCGCACTCGCCCCGTGCCGAACAGCTTCGGGGAGCCTGGGGCCTATGACTACGGCGACAACAGCAAGCGCTATCCCGCCGACACCGTGCTCCACCTGCGCGGCCTGTCATGGCAGGACGGGACGGCGAGCGTCCACGGGACCAGCCGAATCCGCCCGCTGTATGAGGCCCTGAAGGCTGAGGACGCGCTGGAGAAGTTCAACGCGACCGCAGCAGCTAAGGGCCGACCCGACGTCATCATCAGCCCCGGCGAGCAGGGCGAGACGTGGAGCCCCTCGCAGCAGAAGGACATCCGCGAGAACTACACCAAGATGACGGCTGCGGGTGGTGCCCTCGTCAACGGCATGAGTGCCAAGGTAGAGCCCTTGAGCCATACGCCGCGAGACATGGAGGGCAAAGAGCGCCACTTGCTGACCCGTGACGCGACCTTGGCTGTGTACGACGTTCCCGGCACGCGGGTCGGCCTGCCCAACGCCAACTATGCGACGGCGAACCAGTCCATGCGCCTCTATTGGGAGTCGCTCCGTGCCGATGCCCGACTCATGGACGCGCAACTGACCGAACTTGTGCGCATGTACCCCGACAGCGCGGACCTCGTCGTCTACCACGACTTCAGCGAGGTCGAGGCCCTGCAGGCGAGCAAGACCGAACGAGTCACGCGGGCCACCCAACACATCCTGAACGGCAGCACCGTCGAATGGGCATACGCCGAGGAGGGCCTGTCAGCCCCCGACCTTGACCCGCTGTTTGCTGTCGGCCCTGACGTCGGCCCTGACACTACTCCAGGCGTGGACGGCCAGGGTCGGCAGTTCAAGGCGCTGGACGAGTGGTGGTCGCGGGAGTTGCCCGTCAGCGAGTCGTCCCGCAAAGACGCATGGGAGTCCTACGAGAAGGGGCTGCGGTTGCCCATCGAGCGCCGCATGAATCGCGCGGTGCTATTGTACCTGCGTCAGCAGGCCGCCCGCCTCGTTGAGCGGCTCCCCGCGGCCATGGCTGAGGAGCGTACAGGCACGGGGCCGACAGTTACGCGCAACCTCGACGCCATCATTGGCGTGTTGTTCGACCTGGGCGCAGAAGAGGCCGCCATGCGGGCCGTCATCACCCGCCTCGTCACTGAAGCAGCCAGGGCCGGCCACCAGCGCGCCCAACAGCAGGGCCTCGGGTCGTTGACCTGGGAGCCCGCCCGTGCACCTATCAGCCGCCTCATTGACCAGGTGACCACGAACGTCAGCGCCAACACCGCCCGCGACATTCGGGCCATCGTTGAGCAGGGCCTCACTCAAGGGGCCAGCGTCAACGAAATCGCGGACGCCATCATCAACGCGTCAGCCTTTAGCCCCATGCGCTCACTCCGCATCGCACGCACCGAGACGACCCGCGCGGTCAGTGTCGGCACGGAGACCGCCTACCAGCAAGCGGTAGACGCAGGACTCAACGTCAAGCGCCAGTGGCTGACCAGCCGTGACGCTCATGTGCGGGCGACCCACCGCGAGCTCGATGGGCAGACCGTGGACATTGGGCAGGCGTTTCGCATCCCGAGCACGGGTGAGAAAGCGATGGGACCTGGTCAGTTTGCCAGCGCCGCCGAGAGCATCAACTGCCGCTGCGCCATGATTCCAATTGTCGAGGACGACCCAGCATGAACATCACCCGCACTATGACCCTGACCGTCACCAAGGGCGAGGGCACGACAACCCGCGTCATCGCGTCGACCGACAGCGTCGACCGTATGGGCGATGTGGTCGAGCAGGAGTGGAACCTCGACCACTACAAGGCGAACCCCGTCATCCTCCAGAACCACGACTACCGCAGCCCGGTGGTTGGTCGGGCCACCGAAATCAGCTTGGTGAGGGGCCCCGAGGGCTCGTCCCTCGAGATGCAGATCGAGTGGGACAAGGACCCGAGCAACCCGGACGGCCAGCGCATCGCCTCGCAGTTTGAGCGAGGCTTCATGTCGGCGGTGTCTGTAGGGTTTCGTCCTGGCAAGGTCACACCCCGGTCTGACCTCCCCGAAGACCACAAGCACTACGGCGCCAAGGGCTACGTCCTGAGCGCGAACGAACTGCTCGAGGTGTCCGCTGTTCCTGTCCCGGCCAACGCTGAGGCATTGGCCAAGGGCCTCGAGTCGACGCCCGCCCTGAGTGCTGACGATGTGAGGGCCATCCTTCGCGCAGAACTTGCCGACGAAGCCCGAGCCGCTGTCAACGCAGCGAACGCCCTTGCCGGCGCATCTACCACCGACCCGCTCGAGGTTTGGTGGTCCGTTTCCTGACGTTCAACCTTGACGCGGTGCCATTGTCCCGCGTATAGCAACAACAACCCCCCGAGGAGGCCCAATCGTGCCGACTGACATCAACACCCCCGAAGACGTCCGCAAGGCCCTCGGCGAGCTGAACGAGGGCATCAACACCCTCAAGGCCGCGCAAGAGTCCGAGCGTGGCGACACCAAGCAGATCGTCTCCCGCATGGGCGAGGACATCCGCAAGCTCGACACGGCCATCACGGCCATGAAGGCGAGCGGCACCCAGGACATCGGCACCGACGAGCGTGGCCTTCGGAAGTACATGCAGGGCGACAGTGTCGCGCGCATGCTCCCCGGCACCGTCCGCAGCACCAAGGCCCACGCGCCGGGCCTGCTGACCGACAAGCCGGTCTGTGAGTGGCAGAAGGACCTCCAGCGTGAGGTGACCTCGCTCAACATCGTGAGCACCCTCCGCGGTGGCATCGCCAACTGCCCGACCAGCGTGGCTCGGATGGCTTCCATCCTCCAGCGCGCCCCGGCGAACATCCGCGACACCAAGCAGGTTCAGGACCTGACGAAGGCGTTCGTGGACTCCAGCGGTGTCGGCGCCGAGTGGATTATCGACGCGGGCCTCCCCGAGGTCGCCATGGACCCGCTCCTGGTCGGCCAGCTTGCCAGCCGGTTCCGGGTCAAGCCCATGAACGACGGCACCGAACTGCTCCCCTACGAGAGCAACGGCCTTCGTCCCTACAAGAAGGCGGCTGCTACCGGAGACGACCCGGCGCAGTACAACAGCAGCAGCATTGCGACCGCTCAGCGGACCATCACCGCGAGCGGCATGGTCGTCCGTGCTCAGGTCGACGAGGACGCCGCCGAGGACTCCATCCTGGCCGCGATGCCCTTCCTTCAGTCGGAGTTGGTGCTCGCACTGAACCACGGCGAAGAGGACTGCCTCATCAACGGCGACACGACCGCCAGCCATCAGGACACCGGCCTCAGTGCTTGGAACATCCGCAGCCGTTGGGGCTCCAGTGGCCTCGGGGGCAGTGCTGACCACCGTCGGACCTTCATCGGTCTCCGCGCCCGTTCCGCTGACGTGTCCTCGGACAGCGACGGCGGCAGTGCCCAGACCTACGCCGGCGCTACCGCGCTCTTGGCCACCCTCGCCTTCGGTGGCGGTGTCGGGCCTGACGCGTTCTTCGTGACCAGCCCCGAGTACATGCTGGTCCAGATGCTGGGCTGGGCCGAGTTCCAGGGCGTCAACGTGGTGGGGGCCCTGGCCTCTCAGTTGACGGGTCAGGTCCTGCTGGTCGCAGGCAAGCCGGTGCTGCTCTCGTCCTTCATGGACAATCAGCTCAACGCGTCCGGCATCTTCGACAACAGCACCAAGACCAAGACTGGCCTGCTGGCGGTCGACGGTAGCCGTCACTGGATTACCGAGCGTGCTGGCAACATGGTCGAGGTTGGTAAGGACATCAACCGGGGCATGTACAACCTGGTCGCCAAGAACCGCCGCGGGTTCTTCACCCCCGACGCGTCGACGACCAAGAATGTCGCCTTCAGCTACAACCTTTCCCCCTCGTAGGACTGACCCATGCGCCACGAAATTTCCATGTTCGTCGACGACGGTGGTACCGCTGGTACCGCCGACAATGACCGATACGTCTGGACCTCGCCCATCAAGGGCAAGGTGGTCAAGGCATACGTCGCCGTTGAGACGGCCATCACCGGGCACGCGACCAACTACGCTACGTTCTCCCTCGAGGTCGCTGCGACCTCGATTGCCAGCGAGGCGACCACGGTTGCCGACACCGGCAACATCTCCGCGGACACTGCCGAGGAGCTGGTCTTGACCGGCACTGGTACGGACGTCGAGGTGTCGCAGGGCACCGTGCTTGAGTTCAAGTCGGCCAAGGCCGCCTCGGGCGTGGCCCATGACAAGGCCACGTGCACCGTGCTGATTGAAGAGATCCGATAGGTGCGGCTGCGGTATGTCAAGCCTGTCCGCGCGGATAGTGCCACGTACCGCATCACCGGTGGGCTGTCTGTGTCCGTCGGTGACTGCATCGACGTTGGGCTGTCGGAGGGTCGGCGCATCATGGCCGACCATCCCCAGTCCTTCGAGGATGTGAACGCACCTCGAGCAGCGGCTGTCCCTGGCCCTCCTGCTCACCGGGCCATGCCCGGACCCGCCCTCGGGTGCGCGACTTGCGGCGCCCGTGGTGCTGACCCTTGCCTGACTCGTTCCGGCAAGGCTCGCAAGTCAAACCACGCCAACCGGGGATAGGCCCGGCGAGGAGTCCGCCCCGTGGCCGTCCTGACGACAGCAGAAGCTAAGACCTTCCTCCGAGGCATCGCCTCCGGGTCAAGCTCTCAGGACACCCTGATCGATACCCTCGTCACGCGGGCAGATCAGGTGCTCAGCCGATGGTGCGGCTATCCGGCGTACACAGACGGTGCTGCTGGCGCCACGACCTTCGAGGACCAGTCCTATACGCTCTACATGAGCGGTCCCGGTGGCCGGTCGCTGAAGCTGCCGGTGTACCCCATCAGCAGCGTCACCAGCATCGAGGACGACAGCACCGAGGCGTTCGACGGGTCCACCTATCTCGTCGCCAGTGGGGACTACACAACGCGCAAGAGTGAGGGCGTTGTCCTGCTCACCCCGACGTCCGTGCATGGCGAGTGGTCCGACACTTCGTCCCCCGTGCTCAAGGTTGTGGTCGTGGCGGGCTGGTCCACGGTGCCCGAACAACTGAAGCAGGCATGTGGTGAGATGGTCAAGCACCTGTGGGAGATGCGGGAGAAGTCCGGCGAGCAGTCGCGGAGCCAACAGGGCATCAGCGTCAGCTACCGGGACGAGCAGATCCCGCCCCACCTTCGCGCCATCCTGAGCCCGTACCGGCTGCGGGGGGTGTGGTTTGGCTGAGACCCTCGACGAGTTCGCGGCCCGCCTGGCCCGAGAGGGTGGCGCCGGGGTGTTCCTCGAGCGCTTGCGCCGACACCTCATCAAGGTGTCACTGCGAGCTGAAGCGGGGGCCAAGGTCAACGTCGTGCAGCGGTTCAAGTCGATGGGCGGGCTGGTCAACAGCATCGAGGGAAAGGTAGCCAAGAGTGACGGGGACCTTGCCGTAGTGCTCTCGGCTAAAAAGCCATACGCCCGCATCCAAGAGCAGGGCGGGACCATCCGACCCCGCAGCCGTCAGTGGCTGGCGCAACCCGTGGGCCCGGCGCGGACCAGGGCAGGGCGCAACCGTCGCACATCCCCCCGACAGTTCCCCGGCTTGTTCTTCCGCATGAGCAAGCACGCCGGCAAGGCCCTGCTTATGGACAGTGCCTCGGGCCAGGTCTACTTCGTGCTCCACAAGAGCATCACCCTGAAGGGCCGGCACTACCTCGAGGACGCCCTCAAGGTCGCCGCTGGCGAGTTGCCGGGTGACCTTGCCGAGCTCGTGCAAGTGCTGGAGAAGCCGGCATGAGTGCAGCCCCCGCCCTGACCATCCTCCAGCGCATCCAGACGGCCCTGCAGGCTGCGGACGGTGCCGCGACCGTTACCGTGCTCGGGGACTCCCACACCTACAACTACGACTTGAGCGCGGCGGGCACCGTAGTCATCGGTGGCGACCCTGTGAAGGGCACCGATGACGTGGCAGTGTCGGTCTACTACATCAGCAGCGCGACCAGCACCGACGGCGTGCCGGTGGGCAAGCAGGCGAAGGTCCACACCTTCGAGGTCGTGGGACGGGTGGCCGCTGACGACGACACCCACGGGAGCCGGGTCAGTGCGGCCCTCAACCTCGCGGCAGACCTCGTGGTGGCCGTGCATTACGACTATGCGCCCAACGGGGCGAACAACCTTGCCAGTTGGGCGGGGGCTGTCCACATCCGCACGGATGAGGCCGCGGTCGATGGTGCCGAGTGGGGTGCACGTGCTGGCCTCGCGTTGGTTACGGTCGAGGTCACTACACGGAGTAGACTGGGATTATGAGCAGCGCACCTTGGATGGACACAGATTGGAGCTACCGCGCACCCGCGTTGGTGGACCGCAGCGGTACGTCAGGAGCCAAAGACGCTGAGCTGCCCCTCGTGACGGCACATCAACACTTGTGGGATAACGTGGACACCAACGGCGAAGACATCCGGGTAACGTCTGCCGACGGTGAGACGGCGATTGTCTACGACCTCGAAGCCCTGAACAAGACCTCGCAGGTCGGTACCATCGAGCTGCAAGCCTACAACGGGCAAGATAACGCACATCAGCTTGTCTACATCTACTACGGGGCCACAGACAAGAGCGACGGGAGCGCGACGTTCACCCCCAGCACCCCGATTGATGGGACCATCACCCCCGAATACCCAAGCAGCGCGCACGTCCTGCGGCTGTTCCCAGAGCGACCGGGCGACCCTAACCCCCGCGTAGTGCTGTCCAAGCACACCACGGAGGTCTCCCACGTCTATATCCCCGTGGACATGGCGTTTGCCGGGCTGTGTGCCGACTACAACAACAGCCGGGGATACGAGGGGCTTGATTACCTCACGTTCACCGTGACGGCTGCGGGGTCTGCTCAGGCCGATATGGTTGATGAGACTGCCGTGCGCGTCTGCGATTGCGGAGGGCGGGGCGAGCGTCTTGCTATCCGCGTCATCGTCAAGGCGGGTGCCAGTGGCACCAACTACACCGGGGTCCTGACCCTGACTTCTACGCTCGGCCAAGTGGTCGTGCGAACCTTTGAAATCCGGGTCCAAGACCCGGTGGAGACAAGCTAATGAGTGTCCCATACGTCGGCATCGGTGCCCGCGTCTGCTTCGGTGTCGAAAGCACCTGGGGCACCGCAGTCAGCCGCACGCATCACCTGCCCTTGAACGCAAGCAGCTACATCAGGCGGGTGGTTTCCCGCAACGCCCGTGGCGTGCTGTACACCGGGAGCCGGACCCGCAAGGGCTTCTACCAGCCCACCGAGACGGTTGAAGGCCAGCTCGTTCTGGAGTTGACCTATGAGAATTTCGGTCTCTTGTGGACTTATCTCTTTGGCACGGGGTCGAGCACGGGTGCTGGCCCTTATGTCCACAGCTACACCATCGCAACCCTCGACGCGTTGGGCCTCACGATTGAGATTGTCCGGGGCAACGGGCAGGCGCAGGTCTTCGAGGGGTGCAAGTTCAGCGTCGGTCGCATCCAGTGTCGAGCCGACGGGATTATGATTCTGACGCTCAACGTGGTCGCGGAGACTGGGGGGAGCCTCACGTCCGCGACGTCCGTTAGCCTCGGTGCTGGACAGAGCCCCGTGCTGGGCCAACAGGCATCGCAGGCCACGTTTGATAGCGCAAGTTTCGATTACATCGGCTGGACTATCAACCTCAGTAACAACCTGAACTATCCCCGCCACCGTCAGGGCAGCGTGCTCAGCAAGGAGCCCTCTGGCGGCTTCGCAGCTATCTCGTGCTCGGTTGACGTGGACTCGGACAGCACCGCAGACACCTTGTACGGCAAGTTTTTGAGCGGCGCGCAGTCCGATGTAGTGTTCGCGTTCGTAGGGACGGGCAACAACGCTATCACGTTCACCGTTCAGAACGGCTACATGCAGGGCAGCGCGCCGTTTAGCCTGTCTGACGGCCCCTTGACGCAGTCCTTTGACGTCGTCGGTGAGTCCGACGGTACGGACCTTGGCCTCAAGGTGGCGGTCACCAACGACAATTCGAGCAGCACCGCCAACTAAGGCGGGCAACCCCCGGAGTAGACCCCAACATGAACACCCTCATGCAGCAGCTTGCAGAAGCCTCGGAGTGCGTTGTAGACGTGCCCTTCGGGGACGTCGTTACGCAGTGGCGCGTCCGTCGCGTGTCGTCCGAGGGTGCCATTCTTGCGGGCGGGGAACTGCTCTTGCACGCGGGTCTTGGCAAGGGTGAGTCTGGGGCCTCTGCCCTGAACAAACTCAAGCTTGATGACCTGCTTATGCAGGCCCGCCATATCGACGCGCTTGTGTGCGCCGGTGTTGTGGGCTCTGGCGTCAAGGGTGAGGATATGCACCCGTTGACACTGGTACCGCACGACCACCCCGACGAGGGGGAATACAGCATTAGCGTGCTGCCGCCCGCAGTGCGGGACGCTTGCTATCACGCTATCAGCGACCTGAGCCAAGGTAAGGGGGCCGTGGACGCCCTTGCCCGATTTCGCAAGCCCAAGCCCCGCCGCAAGGCAGCAACGTCTACTCGTCGCAAAGCTGGCAAGGACGTATAGCGTCCTCCCCTCCGACATCCTGAAGCTGTCGCCGTGGGAACTGTCGGTGTGTATGCTGTGCTACTCCGAGGAGGTCGGCGCACTCGTCCATAAGATGGGCGGGGACGGCGGTATGGTCTTCCCCAACATCGATATCCGGGACCTGTAATGGCTGGCGCGATTGACTTTGTACTCCGCATCAAGGATGAAGCCTCGGGCACCCTGGGGGGCCTCGGTGCCGCTGCGGATGAAGCCTCGGGGGGCGTGGACCGTCTCAAGGACAGCGCGGGGGACGCAGACAGCGTGCTCAAGGGCATGGCTGGGGCTGTGGGTACCGTTAACCCTGAACTGGCTTCTATGGTCAGCATGGCGGGGGACGCAGCCGGGGGCCTCGAAGCACTGGCTAAAACCGGCGGTCTGTCTGTCATTTCCTTGGGGGCGCTGGGGCTTGCGGTCGCAGCGCTGGGGGCGGCATACGCTGTGATGCAGGGCCAAGTAGCGGCTGCGGATGCGATGGTTGCGCGTAGCACCGAGACAACCAAAGCCGCAGTGGAGTCCTATCAGCTCATTGCGTCCGTGAGCCGCGAGGTGGAGGGTGAGGAGCAGGCTGCACATGTCGCCCGAGCCAAGGTGCTGGCAGACGAGATCAACAGCAACAACGAGCTAATCCAAAGCTACAAGG
>Ga0233429_1004858_pt1 | contig 11518 bp, 3 predicted proteins | sample SI_118_April2016_3_FD_179879 | JGI IMG/M metagenome (GOLD analysis project Ga0233429, IMG submission 179879) | Seawater microbial communities from Saanich Inlet, British Columbia, Canada - SI_118_April2016_135_MG | ecosystem: Environmental > Aquatic > Marine > Inlet | place: Canada: British... | reverse complement strand
AACTCACCTACAGAGAATTAAACGAAAAGGTTAATCAATTGGCTCACTATCTGAAAAAAGAAGGAATCAAACCGGAGATCATGATAGGTATCTGTCTGGAGCGATCTCTCGATATGATCATAAGTATACTTGGAATTCTAAAAGCAGGAGGTGCTTATGTACCTTTAGACCCCGGGATACCCGAAGATCGTTTAAGGTTTATCATTGAAGATACGGATATTCCCATACTGATAACAAAAGAAAATCTGGTTCAGAGTCTGAAATCCGGGAATGTAAAATTGAGAATTAACCTGGATTCCGATTGGAACAGAATTAGCCGGGAGAGTAAGGAGAACCCGAGAAACACTGTGTGCGCTGCAAATACTGCTTATGTGATCTACACATCAGGATCCACGGGAAGACCCAAAGGCGTTTTATCCACTCATTCAAATGTAGTTCGTCTTTTCCATCAAACTCAGGATTGGTACCATTTTAATGAAAATGATATCTGGTCGCTTTTCCATTCCTATACCTTTGACTTCTCGGTATGGGAGATCTGGGGAGCTCTTTTATTTGGAGGAAAACTGGCTATCGTTCCTTTTATGGTAAGCCGTTCACCTGAAGAGTTCTACCGGTTTATACACAAAGAAGGTGTAACAATTCTCAACCAGACACCATCCGCGTTTCAACAACTCAGCCTTTTTGAAGAGTCCTTAAAGGAGCCTGAGGATTTGGAGCTACGTCTAATAATCTTTGGAGGAGAGGCACTTGATATTCAAAGCCTCAAACCATGGTTCCAGCGGCATGGAGATCAATCTCCTCAATTGGTCAATATGTATGGAATAACGGAAACCACGGTCCATGTCAGCTATCGTCCCTTGACAAGGGAGGATACAGACAGAAGGAGCAGTATGATTGGTCTGCCGATTCCAGATCTTAAGGTTTACATACTGGATCGGTATTACAACCCTGTACCGATAGGGGTTGTAGGAGAACTTTACGTAGGTGGTTCCGGTCTTAGCAGGGGGTACCTGAAGGCACCTGGATTAACTGCAGACAGATTTATCCCTAACCCATTTTCGGAGGAAGAAGGGTTACACAACAAAGCGGGCACAAGGCTTTATAAGACTGGGGATATTGCCAGGTATCGATCTGGTTCAGAAGGTTACCCCGGAGATATCGAATACCTGGGGCGGGCAGATAACCAGGTAAAGATACGAGGGTTTCGCATCGAACCGGGAGAAATCGAAGCATTACTGACACGACATACAATGGTACAGAATAGCATCGTAATAGATCAGGAAGATTCCATGAACAATAAACGTCTTGTAGCCTATGTCATTCCAGATTCTCAAGAGATGGAAGTACAGATTGAAAGTGAAGAATGGCAGGAAAATCTTGTTTCAGACTGGAAAACCCTCTACGAAAATACCTATAGTCAATCCGAAGAAATAGAAGACAGAGCTTTTAATATTATTGGTTGGAACAACAGTTATACTGGAGAACCATTGCCGGCTGAAGAGATGCGTGAGTGGGTAGAAAATACCGTAGACCAGATACTGTCTACCCAACCTGAAAACGTACTGGAGATCGGGTGTGGTCTCGGGTTACTGTTATCCCGGGTTGCACCAGAGTGTAAAGAATACTACGGGACCGACTTTTCAAAAACTGCCGTCGATTATGTGGATAATTTGATAAAAACAGGAGACACCCTGAGACACGTTAAACTCTTCAATCGCAAGGCTGATAATTTTGAAGGTATGGAAAACGAATTCTTTGATACTATAATATTAAACTCAGTGATTCAATATTTTCCTGATGTTGATTACCTTTTACTTGTCTTAAAAAATGCTTTCAATAAACTGAAACCCGGTGGATACCTGTTTATTGGTGATGTTCGAAACTTCGCACTGTTACATGCCCTCCAGACATCAATACAATTGTTTCAGGCAAGTCCATCAATGTCTATCCATGAGTTAAACCATAAGATTCAGGAAAATATGAGAAACGAAGAGGAGTTGCTGATTGAACCAGCCTTTTTTCATGGGTTGGTCGAAGAAATCCCTGAAATCGGTCAAATACGAATTCAACCGAAGATGGGAAAATACAACAATGAGTTAAGTCGCTACCGCTATGATGTTTTTCTCCGAAAAAATCTAAAAGACCCCGTTGAAAATATGCAGCCGGAATGGATAGATTGGAATGGAATAGATTTATCACAGATTCGTGGATTACTCATCTCAGGCAAAGAAAAAATCATTGGTATAAAATCAGTAGCCAACTCTCGCATAAAAAATGATGAAAAAAAATTTGATTACCTTACCAGTACCTCAGAAATTGAAACCGTAAACCAAATGAAAGACACGATCCGTGGGTTTCAAAACGATGGGATTGAACCGGATGATCTGTGGGAGTTGAGTAAAGAACTTTCCTGCTCTGTTGAATTTCAGTTATTGAATGATTTCTTCTATGATGTTATTTTTATTCCCGGGTCAAAAAAAGGAAAAGTAGAATACAAACCTTATTTCAAATTGTCAGAAAAACCATTAAAATCCTGTGTCAATAACCCGGTTTATGCCAAATTAACCCGTCAAATTGTTCCACGACTTCGAGAGTACCTTGGCCTGAACCTGCCGGATTACATGGTTCCTTCTGCTTTTGTCTTGTTGGATTCCATACCACTTACTCCCAATGGAAAAATAGACAGGAAGGCCCTGCCTGATCCTGAAAAAATAGGACTACGAGACAGATCAGAATATAAAGCACCACGGAATGATATTGAAAAAAAGTTGGCTGAAGCCTGGCAAACCATTTTGGGATTAAATAAAATTGGTTTAACAGATAATTTTTTCCAATCAGGAGGTCATTCCCTTCTTGCTATCAGTATGATGTCTCGAATCAACAAAGAATTTAAAACAGAATTACCCCTGGCAACTCTTTTTAAAAGTCCGACCATAGAAGAGCTTGCTAAACTGCTCGGTGAAGAGAAGGAACCTGATGAATGGACTCCACTTGTCGCGGTTCGGAGCACCGGTTCTAAAAAACCACTCTTTTGCTTTTATCCTGCGGGGGGTAATATTTATTCCTACAAAGAGTTGGGAGATCAAACGGATCCGGATCAACCGTTTTACGTTTTACAGGCTTATGGATTGGAAAAGGGGCAGGAACCTTTTGACAGGGTAGAAGATATAGTGGAATATCAATTGGATTGGATCCAATCGGTGCAACCTCAGGGGCCGTACTTTCTTTCCGGTTGGTCTTTTGGCGGAATCCTGGCATTCGAAACAGCTCAGCAATTACAGGCAAGAGGACACGAGATTGCACTGTTGGTGTTATTTGATAGTTCAGCCAAAATTTCCGATGAGCTTATTCAAATCACTCAAGCAGATAATGCCACTTTCATGGCAGGTCTCTTTGCTGAGTTTTTAACCTTACCGATAAAAAAACTACAGAAGTTGGATGAGAAAGAACAAATCCTTTTTATTGTGGAGGAAGCAAAATGCGCGGGTATTGTCTCTGCTGATTTTGATTATGAGCAGGCAAGCCGTTTGTTTAAGGTATACAGGAGCAACGGGCAGGCATTTTTTAATTACAAACCGTGCTCTTACCAGGGAAAAGTTACTCTATTCCGTCCCTTGAAAAAATCTTTGTCTGCTTTTCAAAATACTCAAAACAAAACACAAGGATGGGAGAAAGTCGCGTCTGATGGAGTAGATTTGCATTGGGTTCCCGGAACCCATGAGACCATGCTACAAAAACCTCACGTTACTGTTTTAGCTGAAAGGCTTAAGCAGTGTATGAACCAAGTTCATAAATTCACAGTTTAGCTTGACTTGCCTCAGTAAGAATTGGCATTTTTGTCATTCAGCTTCCTGCCGAACAACCCGCTATTGTATTGTTTATTCGTGTGATATATAATGACCGTTTATATATAAATTCGTTCTACTTCTACCGTATTAGAATCGGAGTTACTAATACAAAATCAGCAAGAAATTGATAACTGGGTTGATATAAGATTATGAATATATCTCTTCTCTTTCAAGATTTGATAAAACGTGGTGCGAAGTTATGGATAGAAGAGGAGCAACTTCGTTGCCAGGGTTCCGGGGAAGTATTAACGCCTGAAGTATTAGCAATCCTGAAACAACATAAAAGTGAATTTCTGGATTTATTACGTGAGAAGACCTCAGAACATGATGAGTATCCACTTTCTCTTGGTCAACAGGCATTGTGGTTTCTCCACCAGAATGCAAAAGAGAGTGCGGCATACAATATTGCTGCACCGTTACGTATATTCTCGCCGCTGGACGTCCCAGCAATGAAAAGAACATTTCAGTATCTAGCAGATCGGCATCCACTGCTGAGAGCTTATTTTCCGGTTGAAGACGGTAAACCTCTTCAAAAGATTCGAGAGAATCAAAATGTATGGTTTGTAATCGTTGACGCTTCCGATGGAAGTGAAGAGCAGTTAAAACAGCGGGTGATTCAGGCGTACCAACAACCATTTGATCTGAAAACAGGTCCCCTCTTTCGGATTAATCTGTTTCGTCGGACCGACGAAGACCATGTATTGTTGATTACAGTACACCATATTGTCTTTGATGCCTGGTCGGGATGGCTCCTTATGGATGAGTTCAGCAAACTCTATTCATCAATAACAGCCAGTCAAACATCAAATCTGAAGCCGTTGCAGAACAGTTATCGGGACTATATTCAATGGCAGACAGAGATACTGGCAGGGGCAGAAGGAGAAAAGCTATGGCAGTACTGGCAGAAAAAACTGGCAGGAGAGATTCCAGTCTTACAATTGCCCACGGACAGACTCCGGCCTCCCATGCAGACATTTCATGGTGCAACCATCGGTTTTTATATTGATGAGACATTAACGCGACAATTAAGAGAATTGGCACGGGAGGAAGGAACGACACTATTCACGGTATTGATGGCTGCCTTTCATGTCCTGTTGTACCGTTACACGGGACAGGACGATCTTCTGGTTGGTACTCCCACAGGGGGTAGAGATAATAGAGATTTTACCGGTATTTCTGGCTATTTTGTCAATCCGGTAGTAATCCGTACCGATTGTGCGGGCAAGCCCACCTTCCGGTCTTTTCTTCGTCAGGTGTGTGACACGGTACTTGAGGCAATTGATCATCAGGATTTCCCTTTCCCACTGTTAGTTGAACGTCTGCAACCGAAACGATCTCCAGGTTTTTCACCACTATTCCAGGTTGATTTCACTTTACAAAAAGCCCAGGTAGGAGATTTTACCAACCTCTTCGATGTGACGATGGAAACAGAGGTCACAACTAATTGGGGTGACCTGAAAGTGAAACCTTTTGTAATACCACAACAGGAAGGTCAGTTTGACCTGACGTTGGAGATAATCGAGTTAGAGAACTCACTGTCAGGACATTTCAAGTACAATAATGATCTGTTCGATGTGGATACCATAAAACGTATGGCCGAACACTTTGAAGTATTGCTCAGAGGTATTATACAGGATCCCGTGCAACAGATTACTGCACTACCGCTACTCACGCAAGAGGAACAGCAGTATCTACTGGAATGGAACCAGACTGAGACCGTTTACCCGAAAGATAAAACAATAGTAGATTTATTCCAGGAACAGGTAGAAAAGACGCCGGATAATATTGCGCTAGTCTTTGAAGACCGTCAACTGACATACCGTGAACTCAACCAAAAGGCCAATCAATTGTCACATTATCTGCTCAGTCTTAAGACTGATACAGATAACAGTCCATTGATAACTGGAAACCGTTTAGTGGGAATTTGTGTGGAGCGATCTCTGAAGATGGTGATTGGTTTGTTGGGTATCCTGAAGGCGGGGTGTGCGTATGTACCGCTTGATCCGTATTACCCACTACAACGGGTGCAGTTCATGATTGAAGACAGTCAAGTCTCAATGTTGTTAACCCAAAGTCATCTGCAGGAAAGGTTGCCAACCTCTCAAATGAAGGTGATTGATTTGGAAAAAGAGTGGGAACAGATTGAGGGTTATTCAGATGAGAATCCGGTTAGACAAAGTGGGCCTGAGGATTTGGCGTATGTGATTTATACATCGGGATCATCGGGGAAACCGAAAGGAGTGATGGTTGAGCATCGCGCATTCGCTAATTTCCTGCTCAGCATGCAGCAGCGAGTTGGATTAACATCTACCGGCAAACTGTTAGCACTTACCACGTTATCATTTGATATTGCAGCATTGGAATTGTATTTGCCTCTTATAACAGGAGCTCAAACGATTCTTATAAGCCGGAATACGGCCAACAATGGTGAATCCTTAGCGCATAAACTGGTAGAAGCTCAAATCACCATAATGCAGGCAACACCGGCGACCTGGAAAATGCTTATCCAAAGTGGTTGGCATCAGGTCACACCACTGACGATTCTCTGCGGTGGAGAAGCTTTGCCTCCTCAATTGGGGCAAACGCTCCTCAAAAATAGCCAACAACTATGGAACGTTTACGGTCCTACGGAAACGACAATCTGGTCAACAATGCACAATGTCACTCTACATCAGGAAAAACCAGAACTCATTGGACAACCCGTTGCCAACACTCACATCTATATTTTAGATATGAACCTTAATCTAACACCTCCAGGCATTCCCGGAGAATTATGCATTGCAGGTGCAGGACTGGCCAGAGGCTATCTCAACCGTCCAGAACTTACCAGAGAAAAATTTATTGAAATCGAACTGTCCGGGCATTGTCAACGGATTTACAAGACCGGTGATTCAGCCCGATGGCTGCCAGACAATACATCAGATGATGCAAACCTCGAATACCTGGGCCGTCTTGACCAGCAAATAAAGCTCAGAGGCTTTCGCATTGAATTGGGTGAGATTGAAGCCGAGTTGAGTAAACACGAAGCAGTTGGGGAAGCCGTTGTAGTCCTTTTGGATAAGGTAAATGACCCCTGTTTAGCAGCTTTTTTCACCGTAACAATGCCGATTGATGAAACAGTATTAAATGTAAGCACACTTCGAGAGCATTTGAGGAAAATGCTTCCCGATTATATGATTCCATCTTACTTTGTCCAATTAGAAAAAATCCCGCTCACGTCTAACGGTAAAACGGATAAAAAGGCATTACCCAATCCAAAGGAAGCGAAAATAGAAAGAGGTACCGGATATATCGCTCCCCGTGATAAACTAGAAAGAAAAATCTCTCTTATCTGGCAGGAAGTTCTGGGTATCAAAAATATAGGGGTCCAGTCTAAATTCTTTGAACTTGGCGGTCACAGTCTGAAAGCAATCAGTATTATACACCTTATACAGAAAGAACTTGGCGTGGAACTAACCTTGCAGGCAATTTTTCAGGACCCCACAATTGAAGAAATAGCCGCAAAAATCCGGGATCATGGCCCTAAGAGCTACATCCCAATAGAAAAATTTCCTCCGGCAGAGTATTGCCCTGTCACTCACGAACAACGACGCCTGTGGGTATTAAGTCATATGGAAGGCGGAGGCTTTTCTTTCAGCATCCCTTTGGCTCTGGAGCTTGAAGGAGTAGTAAACCTGAACGCTTTTGAACAGAGTTTTAAAAAATTGGTGAAGCGTCACGAGTCTTTGCGAACGATTTTCACTACGATTGACGAAGAACCGGTACAAAAAGTTCTTGAAGAACTGGAATTTCGGGTTGGCTATATTGACTTGTCACAGGACGTAAATTCTGAAGAACGTGCAACAGAATTGGCAGATGAAGATGCGGTAAAACCATTTGATCTGACCACGGGACCTCTTGTCAGGGTAACATTCCTTAAAACGGCTAAGCATACGCACGTAATGCTTTTCAATATCCATCATATTATCTGCGATGGACGGTCATTGAGTATATTGGTTCGGGAACTTGGCCAGTTATATAACGCCATTGTGAAAGGCAAGGAAGATCTGCTGCCGCCTCTCCGTATACAATACAGGGATTATGCCATCTGGCAGAAGAAGCGTCTGGCCGCAGAAGCGATGAATACTCATCAACGATACTGGCATGAAAAACTTTCTGGTGAAAAACCGGTGCTGAATCTGCCCCTGGATTACTCTCGTCCACCATTGCAGACATATAACGGAGATTTGGAGAAATTCAATATTGATCATGAAAAACTTGAAAAACTGAATACTTTTAGTGAGGAAAGAGAGGTCAGCTTATTTACGCTATTTTCAGCGCTGGTAAAGGTATTGCTATACCGCTATACGGGGCAGGAAGATATTATTGTCGGTTGTCTTGTTAACGGAAGGAATCATGCAGACCTTGAGGGACAAATTGGTTTTTATGTGAAAATGCTTGCATTGAGGGACCAATTGAACGGGGAAAGTACATTTAACGATTTTCTCTACCAGGTCAACGAAACGATAATGGAAGCGTATGACCATCAGGATTATCCCTTTGTCAACCTGCTGAAGGAACTGGACTTGTCCTACGATCTGAGTCAGCCCCCTCTTTTTAATGTGCATATGATATCGCAGAACATAGAAGATATAGAGATTTCATTAGAAGGTGTGGACATCAAACCTTTTGAACAGAAATATCCATTCTGTAAATTTGATCTGGTTTTTGTTCTGAGAGAAGAGAAAGCCAATGTGCAATACCGTATCAAATACAACACCGATCTTTTCAAAAAAGAAAGGATCAAACGTATGGGGGCTCACTTCTCGGAATTAATGGATAGTCTTCTGGAAAATCCCGGTCTGTCGTTAAATCGTCTAAATATTCTACCGAAAGCTGAATGCAGGGAACTGCTATGAATCCTGTTCCTATCGGCATACCTGGAGAAATCTGTCTATCGGGGGCAGGGCTTTCCCGAGGATACTTACAGAACGCCATGCTGACTGCTGAGAGATTCGTACCCCATCCTTTTAAGGAATGTGAACGTTTGTACCGCACGGGTAACATTGGCCGATGGTTGTCTGACGGCAACATTGAATTTCTGGTGGAAAAAGATGATCAAGGGAAAATCAGGGGACATCGAATTGAATTGGCTGAAATTGAAAATAGTTTATTGAAACTCGATACCGTGAAGGAAACGGTGGTCATTTTCAAGGATTTCAATGGTGATGGAAAGAAAGAACTTGCAGCATATTTAACAGGCAATAAAGAGTTGGATATCAGTTTGCTCCGGGAGTGCTTGAAAAAAATGCTTCCTGATTATATAATACCTTCTTACTTTGTCCAGGTAGAACGGATTCCACTTACATCCAACGGGGAAACAGACCTAAATGCTCTGCCGGATCCATTGGAAACAGGAATGGACCCGGGAAATGAGTATGTATCTCCTCGTGACACGCTTGAATTGCAGCTGTCCCGTTTATATGAAGACATTCTTAATGTACGTTCCGTTGGTATAAATGATAATTTCTTTGAACATGGTGGTAATTCTTTATCGGCGATTCGACTCGTGTCGGAAATTGAGCGTCTGTTTGGGAAAAAAATATCACTTTCACTGGTTTGTCAATATTCAACGATCAAACAATTATCCGGCTTTCTACAAAAAATAGATAATCAGAGGAGTTTGGTTTGTTATGCATGATAAAAAGCCTGTTTATCTTTTTATTGTCTGTCCTAATAACAGTGGAAGTACCTTGCTGGCCAAGTTGCTTGCCACGTCCGTTAACGTCTCAACCTTTCCTTCTTATAACCACGAGGGGCAGTGGGTTGTGCGCGACTCCGGGACGGCTGCCATGCCCTTTCCCATCGGTGATGAAAAACGCAACTGGACTATAGCTCCCGACAAATTTTCCGATACCAGGCGTTATTGCTGGGAAACCCTCAAGGAAGTGTGGCACAGGGCATGGGATATGGACAAACCGGTGCTCCTGGAAAAATCACCATCCCTGGTGATCTCGGCATCCTTATTTCAGGAACAGTTTAAAGATGCCTATTTTATCCTGTCTGTGCGTAATCCTTACGCGTTTTGCGAAGGGGTTCGACGTCGTGAAGGTTATCGGCTTGAAGTGGCAGCAAAACACTGGCAGATCTGCTGTGATTATCAACTGCAAAATCTTAATGTGCTCAAGAAGCAATGCTTCTTGAGGTACGAGGAGCTTTGTAATAACCCTGCCGGCATGGCGGACCGCCTGGGCCGTTTCCTGCCCTACCTGGCAGATATAGACCCAAGTCGTGTATTTGACGTTATGTCGTTAAAGACGGTCATTGCCAACCAGAACGAGGCTCAGATCGGGCGTCTAAGTCTGGATGACATCCGGGAGATCAACGCCATTCTGGACAGGCAACCTCTTTTGTTAGATACCTTTTGTTATGACAGAATATCGTGAAATATACGTTGTTGCAACTGTTTTAGAATTGGTATTATGAATATTTTTATAGAGCGAATGATGTTACCTAACCAGGTAAAACCGTATTTGATTTCGTTTGTAAAAAACAATATTTACAGGAGTACAGGAAGATGACGAAAGAAACCAATCTGGCCATATATGGAGGAAAACCCTTGCGCTCACGGCCATGGCCTCAATGGCCGGTCGTTGGAAAAGAGACGGAACGTGTTCTGATCGAGGTTCTCAATTCTGGCCGATGGGCAGTTAGTGGACCCTACACAGGACAACCAAGCTTTGAACGTAAATTTGCTGAATCTTTTGCCACCTATTGTGGTGTCCCATACTGCCTGCCTGTTTGCAATGGTACTGCCGGTTTGGATGTAGCGCTGAGGGCGCTCGGGGTGGGTTACGGCCAGGAAGTGCTGGTGCCTGGTTTAACCTGGGTGGCATGTGCCTCAGCCGTGATACGCGCAGGCGCCATACCTTTATTGGTTGACATAGATACCGACACCCTTTGTATGTCGCTTCAAGCTGCTCGTCAGACTGCTGAGCGTGCGCACCGGTTAGGGGCAATTCTACTGGTGTATGCTTTTGGTGCAGGGGCGGATATTGACGGTTTCTTGAAGCTCTCCCAAGACATCGGCATACCACTCATCGAAGATTGCTCTCAGGCCCACGGCACGTTAATCCATGGTAGACAAGTTGGCAGTTATGGGCATATCGGAGTCTTCAGTATGCAACAGACAAAGGTGCTGACCTGCGGCGAGGGAGGTGCAGTTATTACAAGTGATGACAAGCTTTATGATAATTTACAACAGTTACGTTCCGACGGCCGTCGATATATTGAGTCACCCCGGGTGGGTGATCTGGAGATTGAGGAGGTCGGAACGGTGCAAGGGTACAACTACTCACTTTCTGAGTTTGGCGCGGCGATTCTATATGAACGCCTGCCACATCTTTATGAACAAACCCAGGTGCGTGAGAAAAATGCCAAATATCTCGAAAGTCTAATGCAGAAACGAGGGCTTGCCATACCACAGCAAAGAGGGAAAGATGTAGATTGCAGGACCTATTACGCTTATTGCGCAAGGCTATGTCCGAAGGCATTCAAGGGATTACCGGCTAGTATCGCGGCAAAGGCAATTGCGGCTGAACTTGGTCTGAAGGTGGGACCCATTTACAAACCCATAAACGAGACACTGCTGTATCAGCCCCTAAAGTCTCAAAATTTGCCAAACGATTCCG
>Ga0233429_1004848_pt1 | contig 11533 bp, 9 predicted proteins | sample SI_118_April2016_3_FD_179879 | JGI IMG/M metagenome (GOLD analysis project Ga0233429, IMG submission 179879) | Seawater microbial communities from Saanich Inlet, British Columbia, Canada - SI_118_April2016_135_MG | ecosystem: Environmental > Aquatic > Marine > Inlet | place: Canada: British... | reverse complement strand
CGACGATTCGGTGCGGGTACACGGCTTACGCTGTCAGCTCTTTTTATGTTTTCACGCGGACTCTCAACAAGCGTGATATTATACACGTCCGCACTGGTTCTCTCTGTGGTACTGAGTCTGCCTATCCTTACTACCATGATTATTATGGCAATCGTCTCCATTGCGTATACCACCATTGGAGGAATAATGGCTGATGTGTACAGCGACATTATCCAGCTTATCATTTTATATGGGGGAGTACTTGTCGCTCTAATTGTATCTATAAATATGTTAGGTGGGGACCTCTCTTCCATTTCAATTGATCCTTCACGCCTGAATTCGATAGATTTTTCCCATCACGGTTTTGGAGACGGCCAGACATTTGCCTTCTGGCCCATGATCATTGGATGTTTTTTCCTTTATATGGGCTATTATGGATGTGACCAGAGCCAGGCCCAGCGTCTGCTTGCCACACCCGACAATCAACAGACACAAAATGCACTGATGATTAATGGATTGATCAGGTTCCCGATAGTCCTCACCTATATCATCTTCGGAGTAGTTCTGGCAGCCTTTGTTCAAAGCCAACCTGACTTTGCCGCTCAGCTCCAAGGCAAGAATCCGGATTACCTGGTACCAACTTTTATGATTACCTATCTGCCGGTTGGCGTAGTAGGGCTGGTAATGGCAGGTCTATTTGCCGCTTCCATGTCCAGTATTGATTCCGCCTTTAATTCACTATCTGCTGTAACCGTTTCAGATTTTGTACTGAAATTCAAACCGGACATGGAGCAAAAACCCCTCAAGATGCTTCGTTTATCGAAAATAATAACTTTATTATGGGGAATCTTCAGTGCGGGAGGTGCCTATTTTGTAGCACAATCTTCATCCACTGTAATAGAGATAGTAAACATGATAGGTTCGGCATTTTCCGGCCCTATCCTGGCTACTTTCTTAGCCGGCATTCTATTCCGATCTATAACCGGTTCCGGTATAATCACCGGCATTATAGCCGGTACAGCACTTAACTTCTTCCTGGGTCAATATGTACCATCTATTTCATGGCTCTGGTGGGGACCAATCGGGTTCTGTACGACATTAAGTGTTTCACTTATTTTCTCCAAAATAGCACCAGCTACCTCACGTATCTCAGAAGAGTGGACATTGAAAGGAATATTAAATAAATACCCCGAAAAAGAGAGCTGGCTTAGAGACAAGAGAGTCTACACACTGATAGCATATACCTTCGTTATAATCATAACCTCAATAATAGTATCAAGGATCTTACATTCAGTGTTTTAAAAACATATTCATTCACCACGGAAATACACGGAATAACACTGAAACAGAAATATGAATATTATTTGTGTCTTAGTGTCTTTGTGGCATAAATTTAAAAAAAAGTTTTTATCTGTATTTATCTGCGGAGATCTGCGTCCTATATTTTTAAATCTTAAATCGTCATTCTTTTCTTTTAGAAAAGATAACACCAATACCAAAAGTCCATATCGATCCTATAATAATCGACCACTTCCAGGAGATCTTCTCAATTCCCAGTGGAGAGAGAATGGTTGAGCGGACTTCCTGTAGCGGTCCGATTGAATCTGCCGTCAAAAATAGGACCATAAGCACACTCGTAACCATTACAACGACATTGGCAATATCGTTACCGCGTCTATCTGTGAGGACCGCAATAAGGAAAACTCCAATCATAGCGCCGTATGTATAACCGAAGATTTTGAACCCAAGCCATAAAACAGATTCTGTCCTACCGCACTGCATTGCCACAATCGCCAGAACGGCAGCAAATATAATTACAGAATACCTGGATATAGTGACAGCATGTTTCTCCGTCGTGTCAGGCCTGATATATCGTTTGTAAATATCAATATAAAATGTGGAGGAGAGTGCGTTAAGGGCCGAATCAAGGGATGACATGGCCGCGGCAAGCAGTGCCGCAATCAGTAATCCCCGCAAACCGGGAGTGAGCACGGTTTTTATGAAATGGGGAAAGATATAATCAGTATGGTGTGTAGCAATAAAACCATCAACCACCGTGTCAGGGGAGACTTTGTAATAAGCAAAAAGTGCAGCGCCTACGCCCAGAAAAAGCAATGTAATGGGAAAATTAAGTGCCGCCGTCCATAGCAACGCCTTTTGCCCTTTCCTTACATGATCGCACGTCAACATTCGCTGCACAAGGTCCTGATCGGTCCCGAGCACCGCAAAGGTAGTGAAGCACCCAAACAGTAACCCTGCCGCAAGAGCATTAGGATTGTTAAAATTAAGAAAGAATTCAGGATGAGACGGTAAAGCAGAGACATGAAAAATCTTGAACTTCCCAAATTCAGACCCGATTTGAAAAAACTCGCTGAAACCTCCCGGCATGGATGACCAGATAAAAAACAGTGTCACGATTGCTCCACCCAGGAGAAGGAAGAACTGAAGCGCGTCTGTCCATATGACTGCCTTAATACCTCCCAGAGTAGTGTAGATAAACGCTACGACTGCGATTAGTATGATTGCGCTATTAAGCGGGATATCAAATACAACAGAAAGTGCTATGGCGCACCCTGCCAGTCGCACACCACTTGCGAGCAAACGGGTAAACATAAAGAACCCGGTCCCGGCATCACGGCTCCTTGGACCAAATCGTTTACCAAGAAACTCATAAATGGTAGTTACCTGGCTCTTGTAGTACGCGCTTAATAATAGAGTTGATACCAGGACACGCCCGGCCAGATCTCCGATCGCCAGTTGGAGATAAACAAAATCTCCATCAAACGCAGCACCGGGAACGCCTATAAATGTGAGTGCGGAGAGTGAAGTGGCGTAGATGGAGATCATAACAGAAATCCATGGCATCTTACGGCCGCCAAGGAAATAGTCTTCTGTCGTACTCTCCTTTTTGCCGGCTAAAATACCAAAGGCAATAACGACGCCTGCATAGATTAAAATTACAACCCAGTCAAGAAAAGATATCATTTGTTAATCTCTAAAGAAAATTCACCGCGGAGGCGCAAAGAAAAACAGTAATATAGGTTAAAAGTCAAAAGAAGAAAAGAGAAATTAACCACGGAAAGACACGAATTGACACGAATGTCAAAGATATTGACAACTAGCCAATTGAAAATCATAAATCTACAATAGACAATCCCAATGGCTGGTGTTAATACCAAAGAAGAAGACGAAAAGCAAAAGAAAAGGGTTTGATTGAATACATTTTGGACACTGATGAACGCAGATTTTAGAAATTAAGGAATGAAGTGATTCCCGCTTAACAGTCTGGCGACAATTTGCTTGGCAAGGATGTAATCCCTGTTCAATGATCTGCTAGTTGTTCATTATTAAGACTTATTACCACTTTTTAAATCCTTAGGTAGTGGCCACCATTTACCTTTCCGTCTTGATATTTTTCTTTGTAACGTAACTGAATCTGGATTTGTCATGTCAAAATCTACTTTTTCTGGCTCTAACGTCCTAGCCTCAGCCATTTGTGTTACTTCATCTACCAGCTTTTTTTCTACTGCCTTATCGAGAGTAGGTACGGAAATTTTAATATCTCGCCATTTTGGAATGCATCGATCCCAAAGCTTTGTCACAAGAAAGGTCTCATTCCTTGGTGGTTCACTTGCATATGAAAACAATCCTTTTTCTTTTTCGGCTTCTGACAAATTATCATAGAATTCATCAAGATTTTTAAGATCGCCTTTCAAATCTTCACCCCAGATAAATTGTTGATCTTCGCGAAGAAATAATGGAGCACAACGACGATGCAACTTATCTGTTGAAATGAATAGCATGCAGAAAGGCAAATAAAAGAGATAAGCAAGGTCGATTTTATTAGACACCCTCTTAGTAGAAATAAGTCCAGAGGCCGCAGCAACATAAAAGAAGATATCAACTGTTAATACGAATGCCGCATATGGCGCAAATTCACCCAAGGCCTTGTAACCAGATATTTTCCATCTAGTAAAGAGTGCGTCATGAATGTGGGGAGGTATGTTTAAGAGAGTGAGTGCTAATTTCATTTTTACAAATTTATCGCCATCACCTAATACAAATGCTTCCGCAACTTGTTTAGCGTCTTCTAACGACTTACAGCTACCGAGTTGTATCCCAGCTTTTCTGAGGTTATCTAATACATCATCAAAACTCATCATTCTGAGCATTGCGCGCCAAGCCTTAGCAAATTTATGCTCAACTTCCAAAAATTTACCTTCTTGCCATCTTGCAAATGCTTTGGCTTCTGGCGAAATGTCATATACAATACCATTTTTTCCACTACCTTTAACAGGTCGTCCTCCTGCTCTTACAATTCTTCCATCCATTGGACAGTTAGAACCCATTAGATTGGATATACATAATTCACCGTGAAAAAAACTTGGAGAAGAATGCAGTTCTGGTGTTTTCGACGCTATTATTCCAACTTCTTGCTCCGGAGTACGGCCTTCACGAACAGCTTTCTCTAAATCTGCAAGAGTTTCTACAAAGAACAAAGGAGCGATATTTGACAAAAAGAAATTGTCGAATAGTACAGCTTCATTTAAATTCAAGGATTGCAAGAAAGACTTATCAAAAAGAGTTATTGGTCCCATTTCCGTTCTTTCCCTTTTTTATCAATTCTTTGTACTGCTTAATAACATCAACATGAAGAGCAATACCAGGCGCTGGATTATTGATTACACGCGGTAATTCATGATCTGCTATTTTAAACGAGACACGTATATTTCTAATGAATTCTCGTTCGACATAAAACTCGAATAAGAACCCATCAACATCGAATGAAACGATCTGTTGAGGCTTAATTCTCCCTTTCACATCAAATGTGTATCTAAATCTCATGGCCTCTTTGATGCTCAAACAAGTAATTATACCGTCTCTGGATCGTAGCAACAAAACGAGGGACAGTTGTATATGCTCAGTAATTCGACAACTTTTTGAAGTTTATCAAATAGTGTTTCATAGTTTAAGCTTCCGTGTTTTCCATTTGTTAAAGTTTGCATCAAGGAAAGCCTCAGACCCTAATGAATCTGTTTTTTCCCAAGGCCACTCCTCAAACTGGAACCGCTTTTTAGAGTGCTTCGATAATTTGCCAACCTCTATCTTACATGATTCCATAAACTGGTCAAAAAGATATGATGCAAAGTCACGATATTCATGAGACTTTGCTACATCTTGATAATGGAAGGCTGTATAAATCCAAATATTAAACTCTACTTCATGTTCGAGACTTGGTGAGAGCAGAACGTCTACCGAATTTGTAGTGTAAATAACATTATCAATTGACCTATTGAATTTATCTCCATAGTCTTTTGGAAGTTCTGGTGTTGTGTCAATGTCCGAAAAGCTGTTGAAGTTCTGGTACATTTTCGCAAACGCGCTTCGTACGGCATTAATTGCTTCAAGTTTCTTTTCGTATTCAAATCTTTGATCAGACAGTTGGCTGCGGTATGTTTCAAAGTACATATTGCCGACAAACCCTATAGCTAGAATAATAACCCCAAGGAACATCTTATCTATAATCAGTTTTCTTATTTCCAGTTTATGAATGTATCGTGCTTTTTCCTTCTCAAGATCGATATCCAAACCCAATGCCTCCTTGTTTTTACACGTATGAATATATGCTACTAGGAAAATAGGGACAACGCCCATTTTATTAATGCTTTGTTAAGAACGACTTTTTTGGGGCAAGAAAGTTCATGTATTTATCCTCCAACATACAGAACCATAAACTTACATGTGGGTGAAAACGGAGTAAACTTCGGCGGATTTCGCCAGTAGTGCTCAACATCCATGTAAGCATAACATTTATTTAAGACAACTTTTCCACAACACTCTATGTGGCATAGTTATTGTGATTTAAGAACTGAATGAAATGTGATAGTAAAACTACACATCATTAAAGTCAAGTGAAAATGAGAGAAGATGTGTTCACCGCTCCCCGGACAAGAAACCGCAGAGAAAAGAGAACTGTTTACAGGAAAAACAGAATTACGATTGAGGAATTCTATAAAAATTATTTCTTGACAGACCGGTCTGTCTATTATATGATGAGCCATGATTAATCAAGTTAAGGATAATCCACGAGAGAGAATAATCGACTCTGCTTTACGTCTATTTTATGAGCAGGGGTATCTGGCGACAGGTATTAACCAGATTATTTCTGAATCGCAGGTTGCAAAGGCAACTTTTTATAACCACTTTTCATCTAAGGAAAATCTTTGTGTCGCATACTTGCAGGCGCGTCATATCATCTGGATGGAGTGGTTGAAAGATAGTGTCGAGATTCATACATCAAACGAAGAATGTTTGCGGGGAGTATTTGTTTTTTTAAGAGAGTGGATGGAAAGATGTAATTTTAGAGGGTGTGCTTTTCTAAATATTGCATCTGAAGTGCCTACGCTTAACAATAAAATTCGGGATGAGGTAATCAAGCATAAAGATGATCTCAAATTATATCTGAAGCAATTGATTTCGTTACTGAAGGATTCTCACAAACGCTATAAGGACATAAATATTGAGGCGGATGCAGATATGATATATGTATTAGTAGAAGGTGCGATTGTTGCCAGTCAGAATTATGGAGAGGTATGGCCTGTAGAAGCAGCTGAGAAGGCAGCCTGCAACCTCTTAAAGATCTGATATTTTTTTTGTGAGCCACAAGACAGACCGGTCTGTACTGCAAGTTTTAAAAGGAGTTTTTATTTTTATTCGGATATCACGATAAAGGAGGTGTAAAAATGGGACACGGATTCTTAGTTGATACTTATGAAACTGAGCGGCTGAAAACACTTGGTACCTGGAGTACATTTAAAGACGAAGACATGTCAAGGCGCCCTCACCCACAGGACAGAAGGGGAAGAAATGCACATGAACATATGGTACATCAATGTATGGGGGAGAATTTGTGGTTCTGCAACATGCTCGGGATTGATGTAGGAGCGCCTCCATTACCTGAGAAGGAAACACGCCTGGAATTTATTAAAAGGTATTCAGAGGATTCAGGAAAACGACTGGATGCCCTACGTGAAAAAGATGATGCATGGTGGGAAGAGGAGGTAAAATTCTTCAATGTTTCACGCTCACGGGCCTGGGTTGTGACCAGAAGGATTGCCCATACGGCACACCATCGCGGACAACTGACGATGCTGCTTCGCATGGCTGAAAGGGATATTTACAGCACATATGGGCCCACTGCTGATACCGGTGGTTTGATGCAGAACAAAGCGGAGACAATTTATCCATATGCCAGTATTGAAGACCTGATCAAAGGTGAGACTGACGGTGGCAATAACAAGGCCCCCCTACCTGGCCCTGGAGATAAGCCGTGCACAGAACGTCCGGATCAAACTTAACAAGATTGGGGAAATTATTAAAATGTATTATGACAATCAAATTCTTGAGAAGAGTAGTAATATACTGGCTGGAAATGGAAAAGAGTTAGGGTCGGTTTTAACTGGTAAGTTGGAAAAGCTCTCCATGCAATTGAGCGAACTCCTTGCTGACGGAGTAATAGTTGCCTTTTCCGGTGGAATTGATAGTGCTATGCTCCTGTGGGCAGCAAAGAGAGTGAAAGACGAGAATGGCGGTAAACTGCTTGCGGTAACCACCGATAGCCCCAGCCTGTCCCGGACCGAACTGGAAGCAGCTTTGAAATTTGCGAAGAACTTGAATGTTGATCACAAAATTGAAAAAAGCGAAGAGCTCCTTGATGAAAAATACAATCGGAATGATTATGATCGGTGTTATTACTGCAAATCAGAACTGTTTGACATTACCGGCTCTATTGCGAAGGACGATGAATATAAATGGGTATTGTACGGTTACAACTTTTCTGACGGCAGTGATATTCGACCCGGTCATAAAGCAGCATTAGAAAACAGTGTAGTATCCCCGCTTGCTGACGCCGGTTTTACAAAAGATGATATCAGGGCTGTGCTTCGATCAAACCATTTAACTATTGCCGAGAAGCCGGCAAGTCCCTGCTTAAGCTCTAGGATAATGACAGGAATCTCTATTACAGAAAAGCGCTTAAACGATATTGAAGCCATGGAGACAATACTTAGAAAGGCAGGCGTAAAGATTTTTCGTGTACGCCTTTGCCAGGAGAACACAGAACTTTTTTTAAGGATTGAATCCGTTCCGGAAGAGATGCGAACAGTATTGGAACAGCATGAGGCGCTTGTAGCTGAAGGCAAAAAACGTGGGTACAAATGGATAACACTTGATCTGGAACCGTATAGGACTGGTGGTGGTGTTTCTTGAAGAAAGGAATTTGCTATGAACAATAATAATATTAAGAAACTATTAACAAGAGTAAAAAAAGGTGATCTTACAATAGAAAATGCCTTACAGAGTTTTAAGGAATTACCGTATAAAGACCTGGGGTTTGCCAAGGTTGATACCCACCGTACCATACGCTGCGGTTTTCCTGAAGTGATTTTTTGTGAGGGAAAGACCCCTGAGCAAGTACTCAAAATTTCCGGCCAGATCATTAAACACGGGGCCGATCTATTGGCGACACGTGCTAACGAAGAGATATATAAATGTGTTGCTCAACAATATAAAAATGCCAGATATAACGACAAAGCCCGGACAATAGTTATTAAGAAATCCCGTTCAAAAAAGAAGAAAGGATTAATAATGATTGTAACTGCCGGTACCTCTGATATTCCTGTCGCTGAAGAAGCGAGGGAGACCGCAGAAATAATGGGAAACAACGTAAAGGTGCTTTATGATGCGGGAGTTGCCGGTATACATCGACTTCTCAGTAATAAGAATGACATTATGACGGCTAAGGTGCTTATCGTTGTTGCAGGTATGGAAGGGGCGCTTGCCAGCGTGGTGGGAGGAATGGTGGCGCGTCCTGTTATAGGCGTACCAACGAGCATAGGATACGGTACCAGTTTCGGCGGTGTTACCCCACTCTTGGCGATGTTAAACAGCTGTGCCGCAAATGTTACTGTTGTTAACATCGATAACGGTTTTGGCGCTGCTTACGTTGCTTCTCTAATAAATAGTGCCAAATGATACTTTGAATAATCAAATGGTGGCATGGACAAACTCGTTTGTCCGTACTTTTCGCCCAAGCGAAAGATGTTGTCACACTGAGCACATTCGTACGCTCAGTATAAACTCCGTCGAAGTATTATAACATTAAAATTCATATATCTAATAAATAGCACTATACAACGCAAAGAGTGAAAACTGAATTTAACTGAGATGATCTGAGCGTATACCGTACCGCTTTTAGAATCTCGTTACTTTTTTCCTCTTTGCGTATGTATTGATTGGAGAGGACATTATAAACTATGAAGATTGCTTATTTTGATTGTTTCTCAGGGGCAAGTGGAGATATGATACTTGGTGCCCTAATTGATGCCGGAGCCAGCCAGAAAAAACTAATTGAAGAGCTCAAAAAACTTAATTTAGACAACTATGAACTTGATTCAAAAAAGGTCCTCAGGTCTTCAATTACAGGAACCAAGTTCAACGTATCTATAAAAGAGAACACAATACACGATGAACACCACAGCAGAAGGACCCTCAAAAATATATCCAGGCTTATCAACCAAAGTACTCTGAGTGAAAGTGTAAAAAGAGACAGCATCAGGATCTTTGAAAAGCTTGCAGACGCAGAAGCAAAAATCCATAATACTCTACCGGAAGAGGTCCATTTTCACGAAGTCGGCGCCATTGATTCAATTATAGACATAGTCGGGGCCGTGATTGCCTTTCATGACCTTAAGATTGAAAAAATATACTTCTCGCCAATCAGGACCGGAACCGGCTTTGTGAAATGTGAGCATGGGCAGTTTCCAGTCCCTGCACCGGCAACGGTAGAACTATTGAAGGGACATCACGTTATTAACACAAACATTCAACTAGAGCTTACAACACCTACAGGAGCCGCTATTTTGACGACACTGGGAACTAATGTTGATATGTGCCCTGAGATCACACTTCTACAGACCGGATATGGCGCAGGCAGTCATGAGATCAAGGAAACTCCAAATCTTTTAAGAGTAATGATTGGTGAAACAGTTACAGTTACAGTCACCGGACAGGATGAAGTCTGGATGGTAGAGACAAATATTGACGATATGCCAGGAGAGCATTTTGGTTACTTACTGGAGAAGATATTGGATGCAGGAGCATTTGATGCATATATAACACCGGTGCAAATGAAGAAGTCTCGTCCTGGAACTCTTATCAGCATCACAGTAGACGATGAACATCTGCCAAAAATTGAGAGGATAATATTCGATCAGTCTACAACTTTTGGTATCAGAAAGTATAAGGTAACCTGTAAGAAGTTATGTAAAAAATTTGTCGACGTACAAACTGAATACGGCACGATTAAAGTAAAGATAGGTATGCTTAACGGATACACAAAAAATATTACTCCGGAATACGAGGATTGTAGAAAAATTGCAGATGCAAAAAAGCTTCCGCTAAAACTGGTGTATAATGCGGCAATAAATGCGATACAGTCAATTAAAGAACTAAGCTGAGGTCGGCATAAACATTTATATAAGTTAACCTTTCCACATCACTCTATGGGGTGTAGATATTGTGCTTTAAGAATTGTATGAAATGTGATAGTAAAACCACACATCATTAAAGTCAAGTGGAAAAAGCGATTTATCGCTCCCCGCCAGTTTGTTAGGCGGGGACAAAAGGTGCCGAGGACAAGGAGACGCGAAGGACGCAAAGAAAATATAATGGGATACGAAATAAAACTGATTTGGAAAATTAATGAAAGGAAGAGTTGAGAATATGATTGCGAATATAACATGGACAGACACTATTTAGTAATTAGCGTCTGTCCATGTTTAGTAAGATTACACAGTGGCATCTAATTTTGAATGTTCTTTGTTCGGTAGAATATCGCTTAGCAAGTTATTAATAACAGCACGAGCGCGAGCAGAGGTATTCAGTTCCAGCCTTCCGACTTGACCGTTACCATCTTTATCAATCTTGCTGAAGACATCTTTAGGCATACCTAATTCTCCGGCATCCAACGAACCATTACCGTTAGTGTCTTTTTTACTTAATAAATGACTTATCCTTTCATTGACAGCATGTGCACGATTGTGAGCAGCGATATTGTTGCGAGCATCGATATTGAGTTCTCCTATACCGACCTGGCCATCACCATTTTTATCAATCCGTTTGAAGGCAGCTTCAGGCACACCTAATTCTCCAGCATCCAACGAACCATTACCGTTGGTGTCTTTCTTACTTAGTAATTGATTTAGCCTTTCATTGACAGCATCAGCACGACTGTGATCAGCGATATCGAGCCCTACTTTATCAACTTTGCCATCACCATCTTTATCAATCTTGTCGAAGATATTTATTGGTACATCCGATTTTCCGGCATCCAACATATCTTTAGCACGTTTGTGGGCAGCCATAACAAGCTCAAATTTATCGACTTGACCATCACTGTTTTTGTCAATCCTGTCGAAGATATCTTTGCCAATGCCTAACTCCTTGATAGTCAGAGCATTGTCACCGTTAGTATCTTTTTTGCTGATAAATCTAT
>Ga0233429_1004847_pt1 | contig 11533 bp, 10 predicted proteins | sample SI_118_April2016_3_FD_179879 | JGI IMG/M metagenome (GOLD analysis project Ga0233429, IMG submission 179879) | Seawater microbial communities from Saanich Inlet, British Columbia, Canada - SI_118_April2016_135_MG | ecosystem: Environmental > Aquatic > Marine > Inlet | place: Canada: British... | reverse complement strand
ACTCTTTCCGTCGACATGTCGGCGGTGATGGGCCGCTTTGTGGAGCACTTACCCGACAAGGGAAGGGTGCTGGACGCCGGTTGTGGTTCCGGTCGTGACATCAGGTCTTTCTTGGAAAAAGGGTATCAGGTCACGGCGTTCGATGCCTCGGCTGCAATGGTCAAGAACGCAACCCAATTCAGCGGCATTGACGTACGGCACGCCACCTTTTCCGATCTTATTGACAATGAAGAGTACGATGGAATTTGGTGCTGTGCTTCGTTGCTACACGTGGCCAAAGCAGAATTCGCGGACGCGATCGCCCGGCTTAATCAAGCGCTGAAGCCGGGAGGCGTGATCTATCTTTCCTTCAAGTATGGGGCTAGCGAGCGCGTTTTCCGTGGCCGGTATTTTTTGGACCATACCGAGGAGAGCTTGGCGGATGCTTTGCGGTTTCTTCCCGAATTGAAGGTTGTATCCATGTGGAAAACGGCGGACGCACGGCCTCATCGCAACAACGACTTTTGGCTCAATGCGATTTGTCGACGGGTTTACTAGCTGGCCAACGCCCGCTCGACAGCTTCAGGTTCCCGGTCGATTACGGTAAGGAGGACACGTGCTGACCGATCCGGGACACGGCGCCCCTGCTCCCAGTCCTGGAGAGCGCGCGCATCGAGGCCAAAGCGATCGGCAAACTTCTGCCGGCTCAACTTCATACGCTTGCGAAGGGCCAGGATCCGTTCCGCCGAAGGGTCATCGAAGATCCGGCATGGGAGATCAGTTTCACCACGCACATGGCCAAGAACCTCACCCAGGGCCTCCTCGACCTGGACGCCCAAAGCCGTGCGTTTCGTTGTCATGGTGGCCATTCCTCTTCCTTGACGGTGGCAACGAGCTGCAAATGGGCCGCTCATGGACCCTGACGATGAGTAATTGCGCCTCCGCACAAAATGCGGCATTGCCGCACATAGGGCAAGAATAGTTTTTTCGGCAATGTCGCAATATCCTGCCGATCAGAGTACCTGTTTCGGCTCGAAATTATGATTTGGGAGCGACCCGACCATAGGAACACGAGAGTGGAATGCTCGTCAGTCAGGCAGAATACGCCCGCCAACGCGGCGTCTCCCGACAGTATGTGGGCCAGATGGTGGCCAAGGGCATTATCGGGCTTACGAACCGCAAGGTGGATACCGAGCGGGCCGATGCCGCACTCGCCGCGCTCAGGGAACCGGCCCGGCCCGAGCGGCGCGTCAAACCCGACGCACCGGTTCAGACGCCGTCGGCAGGCCCCCACCGGGGTATTCACGCTGATGCTCTCGGTGGTAAAACCATCTTTCGGCAATCGGTGCTGGAGTTCCGTGAACTTCTCGTGGTCCGGACGGAGATCGTCGAGGCTTCCGATTAGCTCAACTAAGGCCTGGAATAATCATATCCCCTGTCAGGAAAAAGCACATCGAGGGGCACGACCTCGATGTCGTGAGCTTCCGGATCCGCCGCCGGTTGTTGCCCCGCATCCGCCAAGATGGCAATGGCAATAAGCGATCCGGCGGCGTGTTCGAAGCTCTCCAGGCGCACGGCATCCAGATCTGCGGTAACGTCTCGCGGACAAGCAACCAGGCTCGGCCGGGGCTCGAGTGCCACACCGATCAGCCGGGGGTCGATCTCAAGGCCGTAGCCGGACGACTTCAGCACCGCTTCCTTGAGCGTCCAGAATCCGGCCGCGGCGCGGGTGCGCCGTTCGGGTGACAGGCCCATGATGAATGCGAGTTCCCTCACGTTCAGGAAGTGATAGGCGAGTTCGGGCCAGTCAGCGAGTTCGCCGATATCGGTAATATCTACCCCGATCGCGGCCCGCTTGGCGAAGGCGCAGACCACCCAGGAACCGGCGTGCGAGATATTGAAGTCGAGGGCGAGCGGGCCGCCTTCGTGAAGGCAGGGGCGACCACGTTCGGTGATGGCGATAGCTGGACGATCGATGCCGTAATGACGTGCTAATGTATGGTGCAGCAGCGCCCGACCGAGGATTAGACGCCATTTGTCTGCCGTCTGTCGAAGACCGGCAATTCGGGCGCGCTCGCTGGTGCCCAGGATCAAAGGGAGGCTATCGGGATCGGGCGGCGGGCCATCGGGCAGGCGGGCGAACGCAAGTCTTGTTGACCGGCCGCCCTGCTTATTCGTCAACGCCGCCGGTCCGCGCTTCATTGGGGGCCATTAATTCTCTTGTAAACTTTTCGGGCGCATGTCGATCCAATGTTCCTCGACCTAGGCAAGACACTATATCTTTAGGCCCCGTGGGACCGACCTGTGGCGAGCTCTCGGGCACCGGTTGCGCCGAGAGCTGGCCACAGGGAATATTGTTCTTCCCCGTTTATCAGCATCTTGAACGCTTCGCCATCAATCGACCCGTTGTCCTGTGACATGTTTTCCCCTGCTTTTCTGCATCCCGAATATTCCGGCTCCGTGCTGTCCAGCCCACAAAGTTGCACCGGCGTATGAGTTTGGCAACCCGTCCAGGGGCAATCTTATGAAACCTACGCTCGGGTTTGGCTTTGCCACATTGACGACGGCCTTGTTCGGGTCCAATATGGCGGCACTCAGATTGTTTGGATTTGGGATCAGATTTAGGAGCTGGAACATGAGCAAGGAAGCTTTGGCTGAAGAACTGGTTGAGGATGCTGACGAGCGGCGTGGGCAGGCGGCGCGGATCATCTCTTCGGCGGCTGTTTGGTCTGCAGCATCGGGGGCTATTCCGGTTCCCATCGTCGATCTGGTGGCGCTTGGCGGCGTGCAGGCGAAGATGATCATCGACCTGAGCCAGCTGTATGGGCATCGGGCGAGCGGCGAGGTCACCCGTGGCCTGGTTTCGGTGTTGCTGGGCACGCTGCTGCCGGCTGGAGCGACGGGAGCGCTGCTGGGCTCAGGCTCGAAGCTGGTTCCGGGCTGGGGCTGGGTCGTTGGCATGGCCTCTCTGGCCACGCTCGGAGCGGCGGCGACCTATGCGATTGGCAAGATATTCGTGCGGCATTTTGAATCCGGTGGCACGCTCGCGAACTTCAGCGCCGAGGCGGTCCAGGAAGACCTGAAGGCCGAGTTTTCCAAGGCCAAGGGCAGGCAGGCAGCCGGAGCCACGGCCTGATGCCACTAGGGCTGATTGCGCTGTACTTCGTGTTAAGCCTGCTGGTCGGCTACCTCGGCCGCGGGCGGTCCATTGGGTTTGCCGGGTATTTCGTGCTGTCGTTGCTGCTCAGCCCTCTCGTGATGGCGCTCGCGCTGCTGGTGAACTTGCCAAGGCACCCTGCCTGACGGCGACCGTATAAGTAACCGGAAGATCCAGCGCACCGGGGGCGCGTATATCCATGACGGACCAGGCGAAGGAAGAGGGTGTGGGGGACGCGAATGGCACGGGGGACCGAAGCCTGGGCGACGACTTGCTGGGACTTCTGGAACGCCTGCGTGTCGATCCAGTAACGTGGCGCGAACGGTTTCGCTGGCGACTGCCGGCTGCCTCCTCGATGGGCCGCCTTCTGGCCGTGGCGGTTCTGGCCGCGGCTTGCGGCACGTCGATCCTGCTGATCCTGAACGCCGAGGCGAAGCTCACCGAATCCCGCAACTATTCGGTCATGATGGCGCTCCTATTCGTCATCGTCCTTGTAATCTACCGCTTGAGCCAGCGCCTGGTGATGCGCCGGGCCTGCCTGTCGATTGAAGGGGCGCTTGATCGATCGCGCACGCGCATCGCCGGCAAACTGATGGGCCTTTCGTTGCGCGAGGTCGAGGCGATGACCCGGGGCCGTCTGGTCGATGGCCTGGCGCGGCACTATGAGGTCCTCTCGCAGACCGTGATGCCATTGGTCTGGGGCGTCGAATCTCTGATTCTCGCGGTCTTCATGCTGGTCTATCTATTTTACCTGTCGGTGGTCGCTGGAATATTGACCATTGTCGTTGTCGGCCTTCTGGTAGTCAGCTACCTCGCCACCGCAGCCCGTCTGCAGGCGACGATGGACGCCGCCGGCAAGGCGGATGCCGAGCTGGCCCGGTTGTCGGAGGACATCGTCGACGGCTTCAAGGAGTTACGGCTCAACGCGGAGAAGAACGAGGCGGTGCGGGCCGAATTCGTGGGCCGCTCGCGCGAGGCTCGCGATCATCGCATCGAGGCCGGCTCGATCGTGGGTGAACTGTTCGTCTCCGGCAACTCCGCCTCCTACTTGCTGGCCGCTGGTGTGGTCTTCATATTGCCAATCCTCGCCGGTGGCGAAGAGACTGGGATCTCGCGCATCGTCACCGCGGTGATCTTCCTACTCGGCCCGATCGGCGGCATCATCAGCGCCGCCCAGCAACTGGCCACCGCGCGATTTGTGCTCGGCGGCATCCGGGAATTCGAACAGGAGATCGAGGCGCGCGGCGAGCAGGGGTCCGCCTCGCCGGGCAGGATTAACGGGTTTACCAGTATCGAGGCGACAGGCCTGCATTATACCCACCAGTCTTCATCCCATGACGACACTGGCTTTGTCGTCTCCAGACTTGATCTGAGCCTGGCGCCCGGCCAGGCGGTGTTCGTCACTGGCGCCAACGGCTCGGGCAAGACCACCGCGCTGCGTTTGCTCAGCGGTCTCTATCCCCCCGACGGCGGCCGACTCGCCCTCGACGGCCAGACCCTGCCGGCACAAGCGCCACAGGCCTATCGCGAGCTGTTTGCCACCGTATTTGCCGATTTTCATCTTTTCGCTAGTCCCTATGGTTTGGACACGGACGGGTTTGCCCGCCTCGAGGCGGCGCTGGAGGGCCTCGGCATTCGTAACAAGCTCCCTGACGATCTCGCCCAAGGCTATAATCCCAACACCCTGTCGACCGGCCAGCGCAAGCGCCTGGCCCTGGCCCTGGCCCTGGCCGAGAACCGGCCGATCCTGCTGCTTGACGAATGGGCCGCCGATCAGGACCCGGCCACCCGGGAAGAGTTCTACCGGACCATGCTGCCAAGGATAAAAAAGGAGGGCAAGTCGGTGATCTTGGTTAGCCATGACGAGCGCTACTTCGACTGCGCCGATGCCCGCTACCATATGGAAGACGGGCTCATGAGACGAGTGGCCTGAGGATGAAATGGTTGTGGGTATTGTTGCGCCGCTTGACCGGGGGCTTGTTGTTTGCCCTGCTGGTGGTGCTGTTCGTGTTCGTGGTGCTTTGGGACAGCGTGGTGATCACCATCCCTGCGGGCCATGGCGGGGTGATGTGGTACCGCTTCTTCGGTGGCACCGTCGCTACCCCCGGCCCGCCTCTGCGCGAGGGCATCAACCTGATTTACCCCTGGGACCGGATCTTCGTCTACAATTTGCGTCTGCAGGCCCGCGGCAAGGACTACCAGGTGGTCTCGAAGGACGGTTTGCACTACACGATCACCATGAACTATCGCTGGGAGCCATTCCCGCGTAATCTCGGCATCCTACATCGTCATATCGGCCCTGATTACGAGAAGAACCTGCTGATCCCGGAGATCGGCTCGGTCGCCCGCCACGTGGTCTCGCGATATACTGCAGTCTCGCTATTCTCTGATCGTCGGGCCGACGTCCAGAAGCTGATCTATGAGGAGATCGTCGCCACATCTCTGCGCAACGGCATCGGCAAGCCCGGTGAAGGGCCCAAGACCACCAACGTCATCAAGCTCGAAAATATCCTGATTACGGAGGTTTTCCTGCCCGATCAGATCCGGGGCGCCATCGAGAACAAACTGGAGCAGGCTCAGATAGTGGATGAGTACAAATTCCGCGTCGCCCGCGAGCGGCTGGAGAGTGAGCGCAAGGCGGTCGAAGCGGAGGGAATACGCCGCTTCCAGGAGACGGTCGCTCCGGCGATCACGCCCAGCTATTTGCGCTGGCGCGGCATCGAGGCAACGCTGAAGCTGTCGCAGTCGAATAACAGCAAGGTAGTGATCATCGGCAGCGGACCCGGCGGCCTGCCGATCATTCTCGACGGCGTCGACCGCAAGAGCGAGCCCGCGCCATCGTTGTCGCAAGCCTTGGCGCCAGCGCGCGTACCGTCGCCGCAGCCGCCAGCGCCTCCTACAGCCGAAGGGACGGAGGCAAGGCCCGCACCGGTGCCGGAGAGATCTACCAACCAGAGCCCGCGCTAGGCAGGCCGAGATGAATGAAGGCTTTCCACACGGTATAGCGGCCACCGCCTGAACGTTCCGCGCCCGGGCACTCGCGCGCTGCCTCTGTCGTGGGCCCAGCAGGGGATGCTGTTCAGCCACCTACTCGATGCTCGCCGCCGCGCATCACTTCGCGCCTGCCAACCGCCGCAGTATGGTGCCAGCCCATGAAACTCGCTCCCATCAAATCAACGGCTTAGGGCTGGGGCGGCAATGTGAGTGTCAGCTGTTGCAACAGGAGCTATTGATCCTGGTCGGGTTGAACCGGCACCCACCACCGAGTCAGCGCCAAACATCTGCCGCGCTATGAAGAGGAATGGAACTATCGCTTCAACCGTCGCAAACGAATTTTCGAGCTGGCCGATTTCGTACTCGACCGCGCCGTCACACAAATGCCACAACCCCACAAGGATCTCGTGAAAGGCATTCAACCTGATGCAGAGACACCTGCTTTAACCGGATAGTGACGTTGAAGAATTACAGCGCATTCCGACGCAAAGTGGTCAGTTCGAATAGCTATGTGACCGACCTTGTTGGGGGAGAAAATTTCTTGGTACACCAAATTGTTGTCGGTTGTTGTTGAAGGCCCATTGATGCTGGCACTGTTCTAAGGCCGCGTTGAAATGGTATATCTACTTCACGAGGCTCCGCGTCCCGCCAGTTTCATCATTGTACGACGATGGCACTGGTTGCAGGGATGGCGTTGACCGACTTGTTGAGGTTGAGTACCTGCGAGACGATGGCCATGAGGAGGGCGGAATGGCCCTGATTTTCCGCCGGAATGCTGTAGGTGGCGCCATCGAACTCGATCTGTACCAAGTCATCCGCGCGTGCCTGATCCTTGAGCACATAGATGAGATTGTCGCCGCGCCTAAGGTAGTTGTTTTTCCTTGTTTCCTGGCTTGTGAGCGCCAGACGATATGGGGTGGGACTCTCAACCTGCTGGTAGATCAGGTTGCCGAGATAGTTGAATACGCCGCTAGTCGAGCGGGTCACCACCTTGAGTGAAGTGGCCCGCATCCCCTCTGGGCGGGCGTCGGCCTTTATCTTTTGGCCCGCTTGCGCGGCCTGACGGCTGGCGGCGTCACAAAGTAATGACTTCGGCAGTTTTTCCTGGGCCTCTCCGTCAGCCTTAAAACAAAACCGGGCAATGACCCCCGGTTTGACAATCCGGTAGCCGGTACCGTCTGGCGAAGACACTTCCATCATCGCCAGTCCGTCCTTCGTCACCACTTGCAGGCGCAAGGGATCCTTCGCCTCCGCTGCCGTCAGCAGGGGCCCCACCGGAGTACTCACGCCGATGCTCTCGGTGGTAAAACCATCTTTCAGCAACCGGCCCAGGAGTTCCGTGAACTTCTCGTGGTCCGGCGTGTTAGGATCGTTGACGTATACAATTGTTTGGTCGTTTGCGCTAATCTCGATGCGCTCAATGAACAGGTTGAACAGCAACTCGCGGGGAACGCCCTGGCTGACGTAGTAATTGATCGTCCCCGGCGAGACCTGCGTCAACAGGCCGGTCAGGAACTCGGAAGTATCGAGCGTGGCCATATCGAAGTTGAAGCCGCTGGTCACCGAGATGGTCGGCGTCAGAACGGCGCCGTTGCGCGCCGGGGCAGTGAAGTTCAGGAACGGCAAGTTAGCCGTCACCGAGGGCGTGATCTGGCCGTTGCCGCGGACCACCGAGATCGCGGAAAAATGCATCGGCCGGTTGTAGGCGCCCCGGACCATGTTGAGGAACAGGTTTTCGTTCTGTGTCCGCTCAACTGCCTTGTTGTAGCCTGAAGCCCACTGCGAGAAGTCGACCAGTGACTCGCAAGCACCCAGTAAAAGGGCCCCCGTCAATGCAAATAAACGGATGGTTGGTCCTTCTAACCAGCACCGGAGATGTGAAAGCCTCGGCATTTATACGATCACCGTTTCAGCTACAGTTGTTGGTAGCCGCACCTTCGCGACCAGCTTGCCAGTGGACACGTTAACTGGCATTTGCCCACACGACAAGGGTCCATGCAGGCAAGACACGCCATGCGCCGCCGCCAGCGCGCGTGATTGGGGTTGTCGATCCGGATATCTCAACAACCTGGTGAAGTTATCGTGAAGAGCCGAGGGCTGGCCACAGGGAATATTGTTCTTCCCCGTTTATCAGCATCTTGAACGCTTCGCCATCAATCGACCCGTTGTCCTGTGACATATTTTCACTTGCTTGTCTGCATCCCGAATTTTCCGGGTCCGCGCTATCCAGCCCACTAAGTTGCACCGGCGTATGAGTTTGGCAACCCGTCCAGGGATTGTCTTATGAGACCTACGCTCGGGTTTGGCTTTGCCACATTGACGACGGCCTTGTTCGGGTCCAATATGGCGGCACTCAGATTGTTTGGATTTGGGATCAGATTTAGGAGCTGGAACATGAGCAAGGAAGCTTTGGCTGAAGAACTGGTTGAGGATGCTGACGAGCGGCGTGGGCAGGCGGCGCGGATCATCTCTTCGGCGGCTGTTTGGTCTGCAGCATCGGGGGCTATTCCGGTTCCCATCGTCGATCTGGTGGCGCTTGGCGGCGTGCAGGCGAAGATGATCATCGACCTGAGCCAGCTGTATGGGCATCGGGCGAGCGGCGAGGTCACCCGTGGCCTGGTTTCGGTGTTGCTGGGCACGCTGCTGCCGGCTGGAGCGACGGGAGCGCTGCTGGGCTCAGGCTCGAAGCTGGTTCCGGGCTGGGGCTGGGTCGTTGGCATGGCCTCTCTGGCCACGCTCGGAGCGGCGGCGACCTATGCGATTGGCAAGATATTCGTGCGGCATTTCGAATCTGGTGGCACGCTCGCGAACTTCAGCGCCGAGGCGGTCCAGGAAGACCTGAAGGCCGAATTTTCCAAGGCCAAGGGCAAGCAGGCGGCCGAAGCCACGGCCTGATCCGCTGGGGCTGATTGCGCTGTATCTCGTCAGCCTGCTGGTCGGCAGTGTCAGGGAAAGCCAGCTTGGGCCGGTGAGGCGCGTTTCGTAACGTCCGTCAATGAGAAATCCATTCGGATTTTTCAAGACGTCCCGCTGAGATCATACGCTTGGCAGTGATGATGTATGTCTGGATTCCGCTTTCACTGCGCCAAGTTGAAGGGTTGCTCCAAGAACGCGGCGTCGATATCAGCTATGAAGCGGTTCGCGCCTGGTGGAACCGGTTCGGCACGAGGTTCGCGGCGGAGGTCCGCAAGCAGCGCATTCATAATCAATCATTTTCATCCTGGTGATGGCACCTCGACGAGGTTTTCGTGCGCATCAATGGCGAACTGCGCTACCTCTGGCGGGCGGCCGGTCGGGCGGGTGGTCGAAGGCGAAGTGCTGGAGTCATTTGTCACCAAACGGCGAGATCGCGAGGCGACGCTGCGGTTCATGCGCAAAGCAATGAAAGGCTTCGGTCGCCTGAAATTGGTCGTGACGGACCGGCTTCGGTCCACAACCATTTTAACTAGGAACGCCATCTTCGCAGCCGCAAAATCTTCAAAATCAATCGCTCGCCCTTGCCGAATGGCGTCAAATTGCAGCTTGAAACTTACAGGTGGCCCAGATTTTCTACGACGACCACATTCCTCTGACGCTGCCGCGCGAAGCCTTTGGTCAACCGGTCGGCGCATTCCAGGCCATTCAGTACTTGTGGGCCAATATGGTGAATGCTACGTTATCACTCGTCTAATACTCGAAGAAAAATGTCCCAATATCATATACAGGGCTAAAATCATGGCTTCGCAAGAAAAAACGCTTGATGATTTCACCATTGATGGAGATTTGTTCAAAGTCCTAGTCAATGATGAAGGTCAACATTCGCTTTGGCCTTCTGCGCAACAGCCGCCAAAAGGCTGGAAAGAAGCTGGATGCAGCGGCGGCAAATCTGAATGCTTGGAATTTGTCGAGAAAAATTGGAAAGATATGCGTCCGATAAGTTTACAAAAGCAGATGGCGGGTAACTAGGAATCTTGCTGCAAAGGCGTCAAGCTGGTGGGGGTAGCGCTAATTTAAGACCGCTCACAACCGCCCAAAGAGGCGTGTATTTTGCACATCTTTTAGACAAGTCGGGCGTTGCATTTAACCCGGCCCACTATCGCGACATTCATGGCGCGATCGATCCTGAACTTCTTTCAAAGGCCGTTGATGCTGCGTTAAATAGTGTGTCCACTTACTGTGTAAGGGTGGAACTTAACGAAGAAACACCTTACATCCGAGATTGTGGGGGCGTTGAAGGAGCTCTCAGCCATCTAGATGTCTCGCAAGAGGCCAACCCTCTGGATGCGGCCCTTCGGTGGATGGAGAGCGAACGGAATCTTCCTTTCGATTTAGAAAGCGGCCCTCTTTTTAGAATTGCTCTCATTAAGTTGGGGCCCGCACATCATTTTCTGTTTCATTGCTTTCACCACATTATCGTGGATGGCGCAGGGGTCTATCAGCTAGAACGCTGGGTATTTGAAATTTATGATGATTTCAAGTCAGGGAGAGCGGTTGATGTCCCATGTAATCAGTCCGATGCGCTAGACGTAGAAGAGCGCTATCGCAACTCTCCATCGTTTGCGGATGATAAGAAATATTGGCTCGAGACCTTGCGGGGTCTCGAGGCGCAGGTCAGTTTGTCTGGCAAGGACCGCCAAACTGACAGGGGTGTTGTGGTCAGAGAAACGATTGAACTGTCTGATTCACTCGTTCAGGACATCAAAGATTTTTGTGCTCGAAATAAAGTGGCGTTGCAGCGCGCTTTGATTGCGCTAAGCGCTTTGTATTACGCGCGTATGACCAATCAAAGCGATATCGTGGTCGACATGCCAGTGGCGCTTCGTCCCCGAAACGAAGATCAGTTGGCCGTCGATATGCGCTCGAATATTGTTCACCTGCGGTTGAACATTGATCCACAACAAACCTACAAGAATCTTTTTGAGCAACTGAAAAAGAATCTTAGAGACGGGATCAGGCATAGCCAATATCGTTACGAAGACATACAGAGAGATTTAAACACTCAAGACGCTATTAGTCGTTTTTCTGTCAATCTCCAACCATCGACAGACCTAAGGGTGATAGACGGTCTGACAATCGTTTGCCATAGGCTTTACAACGGACCTGTACAAGAAACGATCTTGAGTTTTTATGTAGATAAAGGCTCTGAAAAAATTGCGATCAGCTTAGACGGCAATAGTTTGCTTTATACAAAAACAGAGCTAGACGCGCATTTAAATCGGATTGTTCATTTTCTCTCTGCGTCATCAGAAACATCACCTGAGGATTTGGTGGCATCGCTGCCATTGGTTGACAACTTTGAGCGTGATCGCGTGCTCAAGACGTTTAACCAGAGCCTGGTTGCGGTAGCGCCGGCGACGTTACCGGAGTTGTTTGAGCGCCAGGTTGCCGAGAGGCCCGATGCGACGGCGCTGATCTTTGAAGAAC
>Ga0233429_1004846_pt1 | contig 11537 bp, 13 predicted proteins | sample SI_118_April2016_3_FD_179879 | JGI IMG/M metagenome (GOLD analysis project Ga0233429, IMG submission 179879) | Seawater microbial communities from Saanich Inlet, British Columbia, Canada - SI_118_April2016_135_MG | ecosystem: Environmental > Aquatic > Marine > Inlet | place: Canada: British... | reverse complement strand
GAAACCGGCCAATTCCAATATGGTCGGCTCCACCCCATGATCCCGCAACATTTGACAATGCCGATTGAAACTATCGGGGCCAAAGGCCGGTTGCAACAGGTCTGGCGGCCACAGGGCCAAGCAATTTGTCCCATCCCGGTCACGTGACGGCACCACGCAGGCGCCTGGTGCCGATATTTGCGCATTGGCAATTTGGCCGACTTCATCAGGCGTAATCAGAGGCACATCGCCGGGCACATGCATCATTGCCGCGATGCCTTCCCCCGCTAATGTCTGGCCTGCCTGGGCTACTGCCGCGCTATAGCCACCTGCCCCTCTTTCGGACATCACCCGCACGCCCTGCCAGCGCGCCTCGTTCAGTACTTTTTCGTCACTACTGATGACCACGACGCCATCCAGGGCACCCAGCGCGTTCAGAACATCGCGCAACATATGTTCCGCCAATTGGCTGCGTTCCTCGGGCGACAGCACATCCGCCAGACGTTGTTTGGGAGAGGAAAACCCCTTGATGGGCACCACCGCCCACATTAGCTGCGACAGCTTTCGGCAAAGGCCAGAACATCACGGGCTAGTTCTTCCCGATCAGCAAGGCTTTGCATCACGGTTTTGCTCACCAATGGCTTGATACCCAGGGCGGCAACCGTATCCGCCTGATCCGCATCACTATGGTCGAGGATAAAACCGTCCAGCAAATCGCCGTAATGTTCCGCCACGGCCAAGGCCGTGGACGGCATGCCCAATTCCGCCATCATCTTCGCTGCCGGGCCCTTGATCGCCATACCCGCGACGATGGGCGAGACAGCAATAATCGGTGCGTCGGCAACTTTCATAGCCTCCCGCACACCCGACAACGACAAAATGGGGTCAATACTGACAAATGGATTAGACGGGGTGATGATAATCGCCTGCAAATCCGCGTCTGCCAGCGTGGCCATGAATTCCCGTTGCGGCTTTGCCGTCGCAATACCGTTGAAATCAAAGCCGGTGACCACCGGTTCACAACGGTCGCGGACAAAATAATGTTGAAAGGCCAAGGCACCATCTGGGGTCTGTACCATGGTCCGCACGGGATCATTGGTCATTGGGACCAGATGAGTGGTAAGGTCCAGGCTGGAAGTAATGGCTCTCGTAAAATCAGACAGGCTATCACCTTTTGCCAAAGCCTGGGTACGCAGCACATGCAAGGCCAGATCACGGTCACCAAGGTTGAACCAATTTTCGCCGCCAAATTCACCTAGCGCTTCCATAAAGCGCCACCCTTCATCGGCCCGGCCCCAGCCCTTCACCTCGTCGTTCAATCCGGCAAGGGCATAGGTGTTCGAATCCAGGTCCGGGCAAATGGTCAGGCCGAGATGTTCGAAATCATCACCGACATTGGCGACCACCAGCAGCCTGTCGCCCAGGTCCAGACGGCTAAGGCCCAAGGCCAGTTTGGCACCACCCACGCCACCAGATAACGCAATGATCTTATGATCGCCCATCAGCGAAACATATCCTGTTCAGCTGGTCTTGGTAACGCATCGGCACCCATATCCGAGTCTGGGAAGCTGACACCACGGATAACCACCACAGGCTGGCCTTCATTGCCCTGCCCCTGCAAGATAGAGGCTGCGGAGGAAAGCTCATCCGCCAGCCCAACTTCGCTGACCATGAGTTCACGGCCATACAGGTCCGGCTCGCCCCGCAGGTCCCATAATGCGGGCAGGCCCGCCGAACCAATCGCCAAACCCGTCGTGCCCTGACGCCAGGCCCGGCCAACGGAATCGTTGATGACGACGGCTACATCAACACCATATCGTTCTCCCAGGGCATGCCGCAACTTACGGCAATCATCATCCGGATCAACGGGTAGCAGCAGAACATGTTCCGAACCATCCGCCTGTTCCACATTGGAGGCATCAATGCCTGCATTGGCCATGACGATGCCCAAACGGTGCGCTACCACCAAAACGCCGGGACGTTTGCCGACAATATCAACGGATTCATCCAGAACCAATTGCACCTGGCGGGGGTCTTTATCCACTTCAACCGCCAATGCTTCCGCCTCAGCCGAGGGGGTAATATCGCGCAGATCAAATATCCGGCCATTGGCCTTGGAGACGATTTTTTGGGCCAGGACCAGGATGTCGCCGGCTTTTAGGGTTTCGTCAGCGCGGACCAAGCCTTGAGAAATCATCTCGACCAGATCATCGCCCGGCTGCACCATCGGCATACCGGGCAAGGCAAACAATTGCATGCGGGAGGTCTTCATCGGGTTCTAGTGCTCACCACTGTTCGCCGAACCCGGTGTCCCGGTAATCCGAATGCCGGCACCAGCGATCTTATAGCGGTTGTTCATGAAAATGAGGGCTGAGGTCAAGGCCTCGGCAACAACGGAATTGTCGATCCGGCCAGCATGCCAGGCCCGCATAGAGGCATCTTCTGCCAAACCAACGACAATTTCCCGTGCCTCGGGATCGTTGCCGCAGACCAGGATATCGCAATCAATATCATGCGCCAGATCCGTCAAATGATCAGCCGCGACATTCTGAAAGGCGGAAACAACCCTAACGCCATCGCCCAGGAAAACCTGCGCGCCTTTGCCCGCGGAACCATGTTCGGGCAAATGTACGGTACGCACTTTCGGCGGCATCAAAGGCACGGTCACATCGACCATAATCTTGCCCTGACAGCCCGGCTTGATGGCTTCCAACATAGGGGCCTGATTGGAAAACGGCACGGTCAATACGATGATTTCCGCCGCCGCCGCCGCCTCACTGTTTTCCAGTCCGCTAACTGTCGCGTCAGGGGCAAGGTCGGCCAGTCGGGCAGCGCCCTTATCGGCACTGTCCTGGGCCCGGGAGCCAATGATGATGCTGTGTCCGGCAGTGGCCCAACGCAGTGCCAAGCCAAAGCCCAGCGCCCCCGTACCGCCGATTACGGCGATGGTATGTTTCGTCTCTGTCATTAAATCTTCCTAAGTTGGATGAGCCCGTTACGTATTGGTTAGCACATCGTCGGTCAGCCAGGCGATATTATCCAGTATCTGATTAATCTCCCGGCCACCGACGGAGAAGACAATCGTTTCTACCCCTTCTTTGGCGAAGCTGCCAATATCATCGCGAATAGCCTCCGCCGTGCCCGTGAAAATCCGCCGCTCCCCTTCAGGACCAACCCGGGCCTTACGGTCGACGGGATAGAACGCCAAATAGGCCCGATGGATCGCGCCGCCATCGCGGCCCAGCTTGTCCGCCTCCTCATTCAGGCGGGCGGAGCCTTTGGCGTAGCGTTCAGGTGTGTCGAGTAGGTGTTGGGGATTATGGTTGGATGGATACCAGCCGTCCCCGACACGGGCGGTACGGCGGATTGCAGCACCGCCTTCGCCGCCGATCCAAATAGGCGGATGGGGTTTCTGCACCGGCTTCGGCTCAAACACCACGTTATCGAATTGTACGTAGTCGCCGCTCATGGCGGGTTTGTCTTCTGTCCACAGGGATTTAAAGGCAGCGATATATTCATCCGTGACCTTACCCCGTTCGCTGAACGGCGGCACGCCCATAGCATCCGCTTCCTCCTGCATCCAACCGGCACCACAGCCAACCGTCAGACGCCCACCGGAAAGCACTTCAACCGTGGCCAGCATCTTGGCTGCCAGCACGGCGGGGCGATACGGCACCACCATGACGGAGGTCAATAACCGGATTCGGTTCGTGGCCGCCGCAATAAAGGATGCAGCGGTGACCAGTTCCAAACACTCCCCCACCGCAGCACCCGGCCAGACACCGTTGTCGCTGTAGGGATAGGCCGAATTGATATCACCAGGGACGACCACATGATCGTTGATACCGATCATATCCAAACCACCGTTTTCTGCCGCCTGGGCCATTGCTGTCAGCCCCGGCGCACGGCCACCCGGTCCCCGGGCCATGATCATCATACCGAATTGCATTGCTGGTACCTATGCCTGTAAAAATTCACACAGTTGGCAGATTAGCAACTCAACGCGACGATTGGTACTAGGCGTAACAGCCTACAACGGATAAATTAGCTGAAATTCGTCTTATTTTGTCATTTGAACGGAAAGGTTAGCGGCATGAAACTCGGATTGGTGATGGGCTTGGGCGAAGGTGGTCGGGTCAATATTGATATGGATCTGATCCGGGAGGCAGAGGATCTGGGTTTTGACTCCGTCTGGTCTTCGGAAGCCTGGGGCTCGGACGCGATTTCAACGGCGTCTTGGGTTTTGGCGCAAACCAGCAAGATCAAGGTTGGCACCGGCATCATTCAAATGTCCGCCCGCACCCCGGCTATGGCGGCGATGACAGCCATGACCCTGCAACATCTGTCCAATGATCGCTTTATCCTTGGCATTGGGCCTTCCGGACCGCAAGTGATCGAAGGCTGGCACGGCATGCCCTATGGCCGGCCCCTGACCCGGACCCGGGAATATATTGAGATCATTCGCAAGATCGAAGCACGGGAAGGACCACTGACCCATGACGGCTATCACTACCAAATCCCAAAAACAGGCGAAGGCACGACTAATCTTGGTAAGCCCCTAAAGGGTATTCTGCATTCGCCCGCGCGTTTGAAAATCATAACAGGCACAATTGCCCCGGCCGGCGTTCGTGTCAGCGCGGAAATCGCCGATGGCATGATCCCCGTTTTCATGAACCCGGATCGTTTCGATGTCTTTGAAGATGCGCTGAACGACGGCTTTGCCAAAGCAGGCGGCGGCAAAAGCCTGGATGATTTCGACATCTCGCCCTTCTGCTTCGTTAATCTGGACGATGACGAAGAGGCCGCCCGCATGCCGACACGGTCAAACCTGGCACTCTATGTGGGTGGCATGGGGGCCCGCGACAAGAATTTCTACAACGACTATGCCAAGCGCCTGGGCCATGAGGATGCTGCGGTCGAGATCCAGGATCATTTCCTGGCCGGACGCCGGGCCGAGGCGATGGCAGCGGTACCCGACAGCTTTGTTGATGAAGTATCTCTTACGGGACCGGCAGGCAAGATCACGGAACGTCTGCAGGACTGGAAAGCTGCTTCCAAGCAGAAGAAGGTTAAATCCCTACTGGCACGGGCGAATACCTCTGCTGAAATCCAGGTTCTGGCTAAGGCCGTATTATAGGAGCGCATCTGTCATGGCTATGAAACGCATTTATTCTGACCAGGTGAGTGAACCTCAGGCGGAAACCTGGTCCAACTGCAAGGTTGCCGGTGATTTCATCCAGATTGCGGGCTGTGTTTCAGGCTATGAAAATGATGTCATCGCAGGTGGTGATGATGTCTATGAACAGGCCCGGATCACCTTCACCAAGATCAAGAACCTGGTGGAGGCGGCGGGCGGTGTGATGGATGATCTGATCAAGGTCACGATCTTTGTCACGGACATCACCCGCCGGGAAGAAGTATGGAAAGCCCGGCGGGAGTTTTTCACCGGCGATTTTCCCTGCTCCACCCTGGTCGAAGTCTCCGCCCTGGCCCGACCCGGCCTGGCGGTGGAAGTTGAAGCCCATGGCTTTTTAGGATCGAGTAAATAATATGCAGATCAATGGTATGGCTGCCGTTGTCACGGGCGGCAGTTCAGGCTTGGGTGCGGCAACGTCACGGCATCTGGCCAAGTTGGGTGCCAAGGTCGCCATCCTCGACGTTAATATGGATCAGGCCCGTAGCGTCGCAGCGGAAATTGGCGGCATCGCGGTGGAATGCGATGTCAGATCCGATGAACAGGGCGAGGCAGCGGTCAAGGCCGCCCGCGATGCCCATGGCGCGGCCAGGATTTCCGTCTGTTGCGCCGGTGTCTCTGAATCCCGCCTGATGCTGGATCGGAACGGCCCGGCCCCGTTGGCGGATCATCGCCGTATCGTGGAAATCCACTTGATCGGGACCTATAATATCAACCGCCTTGTAGCTGCCGACATGGCGGATTGCGACCCGGTCGCTGATACGGCTGAGCGCGGCGTTATTATCAATACCGCCTCTATCGCAGGGTATGATGGCCCGCCCGGTGCAATTTCCTATAACGCTGCAAAGGCGGCCATTGCCGCCATGTGCCTGCCCATGGCGCGGGAGTTATCCCGGCATGCCATCCGGGTCATGGCCATTGCACCGGGTATTTTTGAAACGGCCATGGTCGCTGGCTTGCGACAAAACTATGTCGACGAAATGACGGCCGCCATTCCGTTTCCCAAACGGTTTGGCGATCCGTCGGAATATGCCCGGATGGTGGAAACAATCGTCACCACACCGATGCTGAATGGCGAGACCATTCGCATCGATGGCGGTCTGCGTATGCGCTAACGTCCAAACCGTGCCAACAAAAGGCCGGAGCCGACGATCAGCGCCATCCCCAAAAACAGACTCGGGCGCAGCACTTCATCAAACAGCAGCACACCAAACAGGCCCGAAAACAGCAGGGTCGAATATAGGAACGGGGCCACGAAGTTGGCATCGGCCATGGCCATGGCGTGCAGCACCAGGCGTTGACCTGCGATAGCGACCAGACCCATGGCGGCGAATATCAACCATTCCATAGGCTGTGGCGAGACCCAGGCCGGGATGGCCGCCAGCCCACCTAGAATTGCGCCAAATAGGTTGCCGAAGAACAACATGATCAAGGCCCGGTCGCCCAGGCCGGATAGCCATTTTACCGCCGCAATTTCCCCGCCCATACAGACAGCAGCGGCTACGGCAAACAATGAGGCAGCGCCAAATATGCTCGCATCCGGTCCGGCAATCACAATGACGCCCATAAATCCGACCGCAGCTGCCAACCAACGATAGGGCCCGGACCTCTCGCCCAGCAACAGAACCGCAAAGATCATCGCAAATATGGGGGAGCTAAACCCAATGGCCGTGGCGTTGGCCAGGGGAATGACGGCGATGGCCAGAAACATCAATGCAACACCGGCCACGCCGAAACTGGCGCGGAACATATACTTAAAAGGATGCTTGGTGCGCGGCACCACCTTTGCCCCGAATAGAACGGGCAGCAAAAACAGGGTTCCGAAAAAATAGCGCCCAAAAGTCATCTGCAGGGCACCAATTGGCTGGCCCGTATTTGCCAAAAGCAAATATTTCGCCAGGGCATTCATGGTCGCGAACAGGGCGGAGGCGACGACCATATAAAGCGCCGCGCGCCATAAAACCCCTGGCCCCCCCTGCTTCAATAGAGCTGCTTCATTGGGGCTGCTTTCATATAGCGGCGAACACCACTGTGCCAAGGAACAGGCCGCCGCCGAATACCACATGCACGGACAGGCTGGCCATACGGATAAAGTTCGGTCGTTCGGTTTTGGCGGCAAAGAAACCACCGCCCAAACCAGGTATCAGGATCAGCCAGGGTGCCAGCACGGTGACCGCACCGAAAACCAATCCGCTTACCAGGCTGGCCGGTTGTTCCATGACCGCCACCATGAATAGCAGGTAAATTTCCGCATAGACGAAGGCGACCAGGTAATGAAACGCCCAACCCAGGGCCAGCTCAAAGCGAACGGTCGGCGCGTCCGTGATTTCATCATGCCTGAAGACACCCCGGCCCAGATTGGCAACCCATCGGCCCACCAGGTTCCAATCCCGGTTTTTCTCCAGACTGTGTTCCAATGCCAGTTCGTAGATGTCGGTGAAAATGTTGGCAACGACACCGACAACCAGAATTTCCAGCCACATAACGTCCATTACGGGTACTCACAAATTAGCCGGCAGACATAACCTCGCGGATGCCGGCGATGATACGGTGACGGTTCGGGAAGACATGATCTTCCAGCCCGGGGCTATAGGGGATGGGCACTTGCAAGGCGCAAACCCGGCACAAGGGCGCTTTCATAGCCGCGAACGTGGTTGCGTCCTCCGTCACCAGCGCAGCGATTTCAGCCGATGCACCTGCCGTGGGTCCCGCCTCATCGGCGATCACCAGACGTCCGGTTTTTTGCACCGAGGCGCGGATGGTGTCATTGTCCATTGGGTACAAGGTACGGGGATCGACAACCTCGACCGAGACGCCCTCCTTCTCCATCACCTCAGCTGCTGCCAATGCTTCATGCACCAACCAGGCCAGGGCGACGACAGTGATATCACTGCCCGTCCGCTTTACATCGGCCACACCAAGGGGAATGGTATAATCATCTTCCGGCACCTCCCCCTTGACACCCATCAGACGGGTGGATTCGAATGACAAAACAGGGTTGTTGTCCCGGATCGCAGATTTCAACAGGCCCTTCATATCATAAGGCGTCGAGGGCAGGATCATCTTCAGGCCGGCCAAATTCATGAACATGGAATAGGGGCTTTGCGAATGCTGGGCCGCCAGATTTGTGCCGCCGCCTACCGAAGACCGAAAGACGATGGGGAAGGTTTGCTGGCCACCGAACATATAGTGGATTTTTGAAGCCTGATTGACGATCTGATCCATGGCAACGAACGAAAATGTGACCATGGACCAGTTCACGATGGGGCGATAACCCGAACCCGCCGCCCCGATGGCGATGCCTGAAAAGGCGTTCTCGGCAATGGGTGTGGCGCGCACCCGGGCGGCACCGAATTCTTCCACCATGGCCGGCGGGGCGTCTGTTGCCAGATGAATTGTCTTGGGGTCGCGGTTCATTTCTTCGGTGACCGCTTCCATCCCGGCGCGGGCATAAGATATCTCTCGCATTGTCATCCCTCCTAATCCGCAAACACATCATCCAGCGCCGATTCCGGCGCTGGGAATGGAGACGCCTCGGCGAAGGCGACGGAAGCTTCGATCTGGGCCAGAATTTCATCATCCATGGCCTGGAATTCCGCATCACTGAATTGGCCCTGTTGCTGTTTTAATTGTTCCAGCAACATCGGGATGGGATCGCGCGCAACCCAAGCGGCGATTTCCGAAGCCGGGCGCGGGTCCACTGCGCCGGGGCGTTCCGTATGGTTGCGATGGCGATAGGTTTTGCATTCCAGCAACGTCGGCCCCTCACCGGCGCGGGCCCGGGCGATGGCCTGCGTCGCCGCGTCGTAGACGGCGACGACATCATTGCCGTCGACCACGATGCCCGGCATGCCATAGCCCGCGGCCCGGCCAGCGACGTCGGCAGCGCCATGGGTCATCGTGGCAGCGGTATTTGCGGCCCAGGAATTATGTTCGCAAACATAAATCACCGGCAATTTCCAGCTGGCCGCAATATTCAGGGATTCATGGAACGAACCGGCGTTCGAGGCACCGTCACCGAAAAAGCCGACCGCGACACCGCCATCCCCATCCATCTGCGCGGCCAACCCGGCACCCGTGATGATCGACAGACCACCACCCACGATACCGTTGGCTCCCAGCATGCCAATGGAGAAATCAGCAATATGCATGGAGCCGCCCTTGCCTTTGCAAAAGCCGTCCTCGCGTCCGTAAAGTTCCGCCATCATGCGGTTCAGATCGGCCCCTTTGGCAATACAATGGCCATGGCCGCGATGGTTGGAGATAATTTGATCGCCATCCTTCAGTGCGGAGCAAACCCCGACTGCGACGGCTTCTTCGCCAATATAGCAGTGGACGACGCCATAGATGGCCCCGCTCTGATAATCATCCGAGGCGCGCTCCTCGAAACGACGAATGGTCTGCATCTGGCGCAACATTTCGCGCTGTAGCTCAGGTGAGGCTGACATGTCTGCGTTTCCCTCGATCATTGTTTTTGTTTTCACCCATTAGTTTGCGTGTCTTAGCCGTCAGACGCAATAGGGAGGCAGATTTGGAAACGCTGGAATGGGAACCTAATTCATTCGCCGGACTCGCCGGTATAGTGAGTGGGACGCCCTGTTGAAAGGCACGCCAACAAAGCCAGTATCAGCTCTTTTCAAATGCCGGTCCGTCGAAACGTTCCTTCATGGCGATCTCTTCAACCGAATTTCGCTTTAGTTTGGTCAGCTGTTTCTTGGGTTTGCCGAGGGGTACAACGGCGGCGACGGCGAAGTGTGAAGGAATATTCAATAATATCTGCACCTCTCCCTCACGGGCCGAGGCCAAGGTGGTGATGGTGCCGCCAAAGCCGGCCTGCCGGGCACCCAGCAATGTATTCCAGACGAAGGGATAGATCGAGGCACCGGATATAACCCCTACCCTGTCCAGGTCCTGATCCATGGAGGCCACGGCCTTCAGGTCGACCAGAAACACCAGCACGACCGAGGCGTCGCGAAAGGAATTGGTCAGCATTGTGGGCGCGGGCGTTGCCTCGATTTCGGCTGCCGTTACCTTCGTCGGGATCACCGCATTCCACGGATTTTCCCCGGCCTTGATTTGCGCCGCATAGCGTTTTGCGGCTGGCTCTGCCAGTTTGGCCAGGGCCTCACGCGTATTGGGATCACGAACAACGATGACCCGGTTACCCTGTCGATTGCCCCCTGACGGGGCGAACCGGGCGTTTTCAATGAGTGCGTAGACGACATCATCCGGAACCTCTTCGCCGGTAAATTCCCGCGCAGAAAATGTCGTACGCATGGCTTCATTAAGTTCCATGTTTCGTTCCCCAATAGATTAAACAGACCTTTAGCAGTTTGCTTTGACGGGGCCTGCAACGTCAAGCTTCGGCGCGTACAAATATTGCCATCTGACTGGCCGCGCCAAGGGTGGGGTGGGACCAGCCGATCCCCTGAAAGGTCGTCCGATAGCCGTTGCGGGTCCCAACGCCGCCGGCCCAAGCCTCAAATTTAGCCCGGCTCCATTCAAACTCATGCTCAGGATGACGCAGGCGATGGGAAGGTACACCGAGAAGTTCGTTGCATTCCTGATTGGGCGTTGTGATGATGACAAGGCCGGGCCGGAAACTATTGAAGATCGCCCGCTCTACCTGCGATAGACGGTCGGGGGGGATATGCTCAATCGTTTCCAACAACACGGCGGCATCGAAACCCGCGAGGTTTGGATCGGCATCCGTAAAGGATGCGTTCATCAGACGGATCCGTCCGCCGATTTTTACGCCGGCTCTTTCAAGCAGACGGGTGCTATCCTCCAGCGCCTGGCGGGAGGTATCGAGGCCGACAATGTTGTCAAAGAAATTATCCTGAGCCAGGACTTCCAGCAAAGGCCCGGTGCCGCAGCCAAGGTCGAGCACCCCGCGGGCAGCATGCGCCCGCAGGGTCTCTATCACCAGATCCAACCGCGCCTGATGCAGCGACGTGGTCATTGACTATTCTAGGCCGCCGCCAAGGCCTGTGCCGTCGCCAGGTCTACTTTCTCCTCACCCAACAGCGCTGCTACGGCGGCGTCATTGTCATCTTCAATGGCGAGGGGATCGCCTGCGCGCAGGCGATGATCCATGACCATGCGGGCCAGGATCAGACGGGAAGCATCTTCGCCCATTTCGCCCAATCGGGCCCCCTCCGTGGCCAGCAACACTGCCGTTACCATGTGATACAAGGCATCGGAGGCTTTCCGCGCCATAGGTTCATTACCGGTCATGGCAACTTTCTCGGCGAAGGCCACCGCACGGTCAATGGTACTGTCCAATTCACCCTTGAACTGGCCCGGCAGGCTCGTGGTATCGGCCAGCATGTCATGCATGGCCTCGGCCATTTGAACCTGCGCG
>Ga0233429_1004825_pt1 | contig 11572 bp, 14 predicted proteins | sample SI_118_April2016_3_FD_179879 | JGI IMG/M metagenome (GOLD analysis project Ga0233429, IMG submission 179879) | Seawater microbial communities from Saanich Inlet, British Columbia, Canada - SI_118_April2016_135_MG | ecosystem: Environmental > Aquatic > Marine > Inlet | place: Canada: British... | reverse complement strand
TCACTGCGATCCTGCTGGTAGTGGGAATTCCGCTTTTTGGTAAATTAAAACTCAAAAAGCTGGTGGAAGCGGTGGACCCGATCAGTGATAAGTACGGCCATCTCTTGGTGCGTAAAGAAGAAACGCTGATTTCCATTAAAGAGCTGGAATTCGATTTCAGCTCGGACAAAATCTCCGAGCCCGATTACAAGGAACTTCGCCACAGGCTGGAAGCCGAGGCGACGGAGATCATGGAGAGTCTGGACCAACTGGAGAAGGAACGCAGAAAAAAAACAAACCCCGTGAAGTCCCATTGAGCCTGGCACGATTGCTCTGCAGGTTTTTGGACCCAATTGAAAATGGTAGACCACCCCAAACCCGATTCCTCCAATTCCGCTATTGAAGTTCGCCACTTGCGCAAAGAGTTCGGTGTCCTTAAGGCGGTGGATGGTATCAGCTTTGAATTGAAGCGCGGAGAATTTTTATCGGTGTTTGGTCCGAATGGAGCAGGCAAGACCACCCTGATCAAAATTCTTACTGGATTAACCCGGCCTTCATCGGGAACGGCCAGGGTTGCCGGTTATGAAGTAGAAGAAGGCCGATCCGAAATGCGGCGCGAGATCGGGGTCATTTCCCATTCGACCGCCTTGTATGCGGATTTAACGCCGATGGAAAACCTGATTTTTTTCGGCAAGATGTATGGATTGGAACATCCCGATGAGTCAGCTTTAGCGAGCCTTGAAGATGTGGGGCTGGCACCACGCAGGCATGACCGGGTGAGAACCTTTTCCCGGGGAATGGTGCAGAGGCTGTCCATCGCCCGGGCTATTCTGCACGAGCCGTCCATATTATTTCTGGACGAGCCGTTCACTGGCCTGGACATCCACGCTTCCAACGTACTCAAGGAGCAACTACAAAATTTACATAACAAAAAGAGAACCATATTGATGACCACACATGATGTTTCTTGTGGACTGGAAATGTGTGACAAGGTGGCTTTGCAGGTGATGGGCCGGTTCGCTTTTTTTACAGACATAAAAGAGGTCAACAAGGAAAACTTTGAGACGATGTATTTTGATGCGGTTCGTAATAATCAGTTCACCATGGGCCTTCGTCACCCCTTGGCAGGGGAGGTAGATAGTAAGAGTCCTTTAGGCTGAGATAACTCTTTGTCAGCCAAATGGAGTATTGCTCACAGTTACCGGCACTTCGCCGGCTGAATTCATGAATCTTTTTTTGAATCAAATTTTGGCGATTGTTTGGAAGGATTTCGTGACGGAGCTCAAGACACGGGAGCTTTTCAGTGCGATGTTTATCTTCGCATTGCTGGTGATTTTGATATTTATTTTTTCCGTGAACCTGAGTGTCGTCAAGGCCAGTGAAGTGGGGCCTGGCGTTTTGTGGGTAGCATTTTTATTTTCCGGAACCATAGGCCTGAATCGTTCTTTCATGCTTGAACAGGAGAATGGATGTCTCATGGGGTTGATGCTGATGCCTGCTGACCGAACGGCTATTTACTTCGGGAAATTGATCAGCAACTTCATTTTTTTATCTATTATGGAATTGTTCATTCTGCCGTTGTTCATGATTTTTTTTAATATCGATATTTTGGAGCACTTGCTCCCGCTTTTACTTATTATATTTCTGGGGACCCTGGGCTTTTGTGCACTGGGAACCCTGTTGTCTTCATTGGCATCAAACCTCAAAACTCGGGAAATCATGTTGCCCATTTTGCTCTATCCCCTGCTGATACCCGTTATCATCGCAGTGGTTCGAATGACCGGGCAGATTCTGAATGGGGAACCCTTGTCAGAAATGATGAACTGGATTGGTTTGACGGCTTCCTTCGATATCATTTATATTGGTGTCTCCATTATGACGATCGACCATATTCTGGAGGAGTGACGGAATGGATAACCTGGGGTTTTTATTTGCGGCCAATGCGGTTGTATGGAGCGGCATTATTTATTATGTGTACACGATCAAACAACGTAGCCGCGCACTTGAAAAAGATCTGGAACTGCTGAAAGAAGCCCTGAGTAGAAAAGGATGATGATGAACCCTGATGCGGTAGAAGAAAATCAGGAAGAAGGCAATATTCTGGTCTGGTTGACTGGCCTGGCATTTCTTGCGGCGATGATTGCGATCTTTATCTATGTCCCCACCGAACGGACCGAAGGTGTGATCCAGCGGATCATGTATTTTCATGTGCCTTCCGCCTGGCTATCATTTTTTGCTTTCTTTGTAGTTTTTATCTGTTCCATTCTTTTTCTTTGGAAGAAAGAGCGGGAGTGGGACATTTATGCCCAGGCCTCGGCGGAGATCGGGGTGATCTTCTGTTCCCTGGTGCTGGTAACCGGGCCGATCTGGGCAAGGCCTATCTGGGGCGCCTGGTGGGTGTGGGACGCGCGTCTCACCTCTACTCTGATACTCTGGATCATATATGTGGCCTACCTCATGCTTCGCACGCAAAGCGATGCTGGTTCCATGCGGGCCCGTTATGCCGCGGTACTTGGCATTGTCGGGTTTCTGAATATTCCCTTCATCCATTTTTCCGTGCTCTGGTGGAGGACATTCCATCCCCAACCCAAGGTCATCACTAACGAAGGGATTGGCAAGGGAATGGACCCAACCATGCTGGCAACGCTGGGTGTATCTCTCTGTGCTTTCACCCTGCTTTATTTCCTGTTGATGGGGGTGCGGGTGCGGCAAGAAAACTTGAAAGATGAAATTGACCGCCTTAAAAAGGAAAAGCTTTATTCGGCTTAAGGACGGACTGCTGGGCCTGTTAATCCTTGTGGCCCTGATTCTCCTTGCAATCCGCTTTCAAAAAACCGGAAATCCACAGCAGGAAATAAACTTGAACCAGTTTAAGCCGGAAGCAGGCTATCTGGCTCCACGGTTTACTTTAAGAAATCTCAAGGGCAATCTTGAAGGGCTTGATGACCATGCCGGGAAAGTAATCGTTGTTAATTTCTGGGCGACCTGGTGCGCTCCCTGCGTTGAGGAAATGCCAAGTTTCGAAACCCTGTACCGCCGCTTCCGCTCGCAGGGGCTGACCGTTCTCGCAGTCAGCCTCGATAAAGAGGGTTCTTCCAAAGTTCAGGAATTTGTCGATAAACATAAATTGTCTTTTCCGGTTTTACTGGATAGCGAAGGGGTTGCCGAAAAACTTTACCCGTCTTTTACCATTCCGTTTACCTATGTGATCGATAAGCAGGGCAGGGTTGCCGCTCGTGTGGATGGTGCCAAAGACTGGCAATCACCCGAAACGTTCAAAGCGGTGGAATATCTTTTAACGCAATAGTCTGTAAGGAATGCTTCAATGATAAATGAAGGTAAAGCTCGGTCTGCCAATGAACAGTTTTATGAAGCTTTTAATAAAAGAGATATTGAGGCGATGAAGCGGGTCTGGGGATACGATGAGCAGGCCACCTGTGTCCACCCTGGCTGGTCCCCTCTTAAAGGGTTCGAAGCGATTCTGAATAGCTGGGCAGGTATTTTTAAAAATTCAGGAAATATGGAGATTCAGATTTCTGATGTGCAGGTCATGGCTTCGGAAGATCTGGCCTGGGTTTCCTGCACCGAGAAGCTTTATACCATCGCTGAAGGTGGAGTGCTGGCCTCCCAGGTTTTTGCCACCAACCTGTTTCACCTTGAAGACGATACTTGGAAGATGATCATGCATCATGCCTCGCCTGTCCCTGACATCCGGGAAACGGCAGACGCTTCAAGGAACTGAAGGCTCGGTTCCAGTTAAAGAATAAGTCAATGCTTTAAAAAACACGCGGCATGATGGCCGGGAGCGACTTCTTTAAGCGCGGGTATTTTTTCTTCGCATTGTTTTTCCTTGATGGGGCAACGGCTGTGAAAGGCGCAACCTTTTGGTGGGTTAGCGGGATTTGGAATATCTCCCTTTATAGGGGCCTTGCTTTTGGTCCGTCCCGACTCCAGACGGGGAATTGCGTCCAGTAGAGCAATGGTGTAGGGGTGCTGGGGCGAATTATAAATTTGTTCGCTGTCAGCAATCTCAACGATTTTTCCGAGATACATCACCGCGACCCGGTCGCAAAAATATTCTACCACCCCTAAATCATGAGAGATGAACAGGTAGGAGATATCCAGCTTTTCTTTCAAGTCCAACAAAAGGTTGATGACCTGAGCCTGTATGGAAACATCCAAAGCCGATACCGGTTCATCGGCCACGATCAGCTTTGGCTTCAAAGCGATGGCCCGGGCAATGCCCACGCGCTGTAGCTGGCCTCCACTCAACTCATGGGGATATCGGTTGAAATGATCGAGCGGCAGGCCCACCTGCTCTAAAAGTTGTTTTGCTTTTTCGGCATTCTCTTTCTTGTCGCGAAAACCGTGAATTTCAAAAGGCTCTTGCAGAATATGGCCGATGTGTCTTGCCGGATTGACGGCGGAATAGGGGTCCTGGAATATAATCTGCATTTCCTTCCTAAGGTGTCTCATCTCAGTTTCTTTGAGACCAGACAGGTCTGTTCCGCAAAAGATCACCTGTCCTGAAGTGGGCTCAATCAGGCGGAGCAAGGTTCGGGCCGCAGTAGACTTACCACATCCGCTCTCTCCAACAAGAGCTAACGTTTCCCCCTCATGAAGGGTAAAGGAAATTCCATCTACCGCGCGAATGGGCGCAGGCGAGGTTTCTAAAAATTTCTTTTTGGGCAGAAAATGTTTCTTGAGGTCCCGAACTACCAGCAGTTTTTCACCATTCATAATGATCCTGGCTCCAGATGGCAACTGACTTGTCGCTGGGATTCTACCTTGCGTAGTTGAGGGTTCTGGGTTTTGCATGTTTCCATAGCCCAGGAGCAACGGGGATGAAATGGGCATCCTGATGGGCGCTGGTCCAGACTGGGTACGTTGCCTGATATTTCTTCCAGTCTTGCACCTGATTTTTTTTTGCCACCTAATTTGGGAATAGAAGCAATGAGACCCTTGGTGTAGGGGTGAAAGGGATCATTTAGCAGGGCCTTGGCTGGGCCGGATTCCACGATTTCCCCCGCATACATGACCAGCACTCTTTGGGCCGTTTCCGCGACCACTCCCAGGTCGTGGGTGATGATGAGGATGGACATTTCTTTTTTTAAACTTTCCAGGAGTTCGAGAATCTGGGCTTGAATGAGAACATCGAGAGCGGTAGTGGGTTCATCGGCAATGAGGACTCTGGGAGCGCAGGCCAGGGCCATGGCAATCATGACTCTTTGCCGCATTCCTCCGCTCAGTTGATGGGGGTAGTATTGCAGCTTTTCTTTCGGCGAGGGGAGTTCTACACGATTCAACAGGTCGGCTGACTTTTGCAGGGCTTCTCGCCGATTCATGGTTGTATGGCGCAGAAGCGTTTCGGCAATTTGTTCTCCTACCGTCAAGACCGGGTTGAGAGAGGTCATGGGATCCTGGAAAATCATGGAGATGGAGTGACCGCGCAGGTTCTGCAACGCTTTCGCACGCAGGGATAACAGGTCCTGACCATCAAAAAGAATTTTCCCACTCAAAATTTGGGCAGGTGGCTCCGGCAAAAGGCGGAGAATAGAAAGGGCACTGACGGTTTTGCCACAACCAGATTCTCCTACGAGAGCCAGGGTTTCTCCCGGGTTTAAATGAAAACTGATACCATTGACGGCGATCAGCTTTCCCCTGGGAGTGGAAAAAGAAACTGTCAGGTCTTGAATTTCCAGTTCCGGGGATGGCATTTATTTTTCCGTAATAAACAGGCTGAAATGAACCGGTTCGGACATAAGTTAGGTTTTCGGGTTTCCGATGCTATAATAAATCATTGATGATGGTCAATCCTGATTATTTTAATTGTTCCTGAGTAAAGAATAAATGAATCCCTTCACAAAAATACTGGTGGTTGAAGATGATTCTGCTTCCGCAAAGCTGGTGACTTATCATCTTAGAATGATGGGGTTTAAAAATACAACAGAAGTTGCAGACGGAAACTCGGCTCTGGAGCATTTAAAAAAGGAAAAGGTTGACTTGGTGATTGCGGATTGGCATATGCCGAATATGAATGGACTGAATCTTTTTAAAGCCCTCCGGGAAGAGGAGTTATGGCAGGATATTCCATTCCTGATGATCACGGTGGAGAAAGACCATCAAAAGGTGCAGGAAGCCATCCAGGCTGGGGTCCGGGATTATATTGTGAAACCCATTAATGTTGAAAAGTTTAAACGGAAAATCGATGAGCTGTTAAGGCCTAACGAGGCTTGAATCGAAAAAGAGAGAACGCGGAGGTTTTGTTAGAACCAAAAAATAAAGGCGGCCGATAGGCCGCCTTTTAAATGTTCAGGTTTTCTTAAAATGCTATTTGGATTTTACAAGGCACTCTTTTTCAAGTTCCTTACTTACAATATTGTCGCATTTTTTGGGATCGCCCAGAATCACCCCATAGCAAAACGACTGACTGTCCCGGTTCAGGATCAGGGTACAGTAATACATGCTGTGGTCCTTATGTTTGTACCGGCTTTCGGGGTCTGAAATTGGGGTCAGAGCGAGACAAAGGTTTCGTTCGTCTTCTTTTGAAAGCTTTCCCGTTGGTTTTGCCGCAGACGAGAACAACCCTGACCTCGACATTTCTTCCATGGGGCCTGTGCCATCAACAACTTTTACCGGGTCAACACCGGGGCGCCCCTTCCGAACTTCCTGGGTTATTTCATCACAGGCTTTTGTATCCGCAACATCAGCCGCCATGGAGAGTGGAGCCCCAACAAAAAAAGCTAACGACACCACCAACCATCCCATAGCCCTGTTAATCGACATATCCATCCTCCTCCAAAATGACCTGCTAATGATGTTAAACATTAAAACAAATTAAGCGATGGTTGAGGATACCCTATTTTTCCGGGAAAAACCACGGATTGTGTCCAAATTATTGAAAATATAGAAGCTTGCGAAAGGGGGGAGGCGAGTGTTGACAGAACGAGCAGGAGGCGTTCTTCGGGAAAAGATTTGTGAATCGGTTGGGCAGTGGATTTAACTTTCTTGCTTTACCTTTTCTGCTTTTTTACCGCGAATGGCTCCGACAACCAACTTTAAGAAAGTAGCGGCCATCAATACCAATAAAATAATTAAAATTGTATCGTTCATGTTTCGAACCCCTTTGGTTGAATACTGGATGAAAGTAGATAACTTCGATATCGGGAAAGAATCCTGAAAAATTAGCCCTTCCAAAAATTAAATGTAACTGCTGTAATTACAGTGTACCAAATATAACTACATTGTACCTATGAAAACCTTTAAAAATGTTACAGTTATGTCAAGTTTTTATCAATATTGGGAAAACTTGAACCTCATGAGGTTTTTGGTGATCCTCGGTCTATGGGTTTGAAGCTGCTTTATCCTGTAAGAGAAACAACTGCCACCCGTCTAAATATGTCAGAGGTTTTCGAGTGCGGAACCCTTCCGCAAACATGGATTCTCCTAGTGGTACAGGAATTATCGCAAACCTGATTTCCCAAATATATTTCACTTCATTGTTTTCATATTCGTCGGGCTGGACGAGGAAGTTTTTATACAGGTCCAAACGTTTCCAAATCAATTTCGATGGTGTTGATATAAATGTGCCGTAGAACCCATTCAATTCCAGAACTCCCAGAGGGGTATTGCCCTTGTCAAAGAACAGGGTGCCCTCTGATCCGCTATCGTATTCTTTGGCGAAATTCAACAATAAGAAAGCCCCTTCCTTTTCATTTTCCAATACCGTCACTTCGCGGGAATAGAACTTTGTTTCCTTCCCTGTCTGTTCGACGGCGAGTGACCGCTTGCCAACTAATCTGGGTTGCTCGGCAGGTTTTAATTTAACCGTTTCATCATGGTGGAATTTAATATGGTTTTCATAATCCAGGTCCGGACCCGGCGGGGAAAGTTTTATGATGTTCAGTTCCAGCTCATACAAACGCAAATCCCCAAATACCTTTATTGTTTTAAAGGATAGGTTTTTCAGGAAGTCTGTATTGGATATCGGATAACCCACATCCGGAAATTCATGCGGCGGTATGTCAGAAGGACCCAGAAAGATAAGCCTCCCCATGCGGCCGCTTTGAATGATATTAAGCATATTTTTGCCGACCTGTTCCTCAAGGTAGTATCTCAACACTCTGTCAGAGTATGGAATAACGATAAGATCGTGATCTGACATGCTGTTCTTGACAAAACCGGCCGCATCTTTAGCCTCCTCGAAGGTGGTTCCGGATGGTGAGCCAACGGATGAAAGATTCTCTGAATAAGTCATCACCGGATTGATAACAATAGCCACCAGAAAAACGGCGGACAGTGAATAACTCAGCTGGCTGGAATATTTGTTTTTAATCAAATTAAAAGTCTCGGTGACCCCAAAGGCAACCAGGGTCAGGACAAAGGGGAGCCAGTAGACATACACCCTTGGTGGACCCAATAGACCTGAAAGTGAAACCAACAAAATGGGGACGATGAAAAGAACTGCAACCAGGAGAAATCCTTTGGTTTTGATTAAGCGCAGCAAGGCAAAAATTAAAAATAAATACAACCAGAGCCCCCAGGGCGATACCATCGAAATAAGAACATCTAAAAATCGTTCCCAACTAATGCTTAAGTCATCAATATTATAAAATAATTTGTATTGATTTTTACTCCCCACCACGGCTCTTTGTAAATCAGCATAAATACTTAACAGGTAGGCACCTGCGGCACCAAAAACGGTCAGCAAGGGCAAAAGGTCCGAGAATAAACTTTTTTTTAAGGGTGCGCCCCCCTGCTTTTTATACTTAAGAAACAAGACAATAAAATAAAATATTCCTATGGAGGCTAGAAAGTGAATGTTTGAGGGAACGATGAGAATCATGCTGAACCCTGCCAGCACAAACAGGGAGGCCCATAATCGGGTGTTGTTTTTGTCTAGAAGTTTATAAGCCAGGAAAACCAGAGCCAGAGCCAGAAACACGGTTAAAGAGTATCCCCGCGTGAACCGGGAATGCAATAAATGGGGAGAGGACAGCGCTAGTAACAGGGAACCTAGGAAGGCGCATGATCGAGACTCCGTTACCATCAGGCCTACCCTGTAGGCAAGCGGTAGGGCCAGTACACCGGCCAGGAAACCCGGCAGGCGAAAAGCAATTTCATTTTCGCCAAACAACCACATGGAGAATTTTGCGAGAAAGATATAAAGGGGGCGCTGGTTGGTATCGCGGTATTCGAATAAAAGCGAATCCCATGAAGCGGGGAAATGCATCATCAGCATGCCTGCGGGGTCGCTTACAATGGGCCAGTTTATCCCGGTCACCCTCATCAGCGCCCCAAGCAGGGTCAAGCAAACGATGGGAATTAAAAATCCAGAGGTATAAAGAAAAGTTCTAGAGTGTAAATTGTAAGCCATGGTGAGCAGTCTTTAGGGTGAGAAAAAGCGATTCCCTGCAAATCTGTGATCCCAGGAGAGTCAATTGCCGAGATTTTCGCTATGAACATTAAATTTAATAGAAAGTCATCCTGATTTAGCGAACCGTTTTTCTCGTAACACACTCCCAACTGAGTTCAGGGTGGAACCGGCAGATTTCACACACCAGAGATGTGTAACCGGGTTTCTCCAATTTGGGCAAGACCCAGCTGGCTTGCTAAAAAAGGGTTTGCCAGGGCCAGGAAAATTCCTTTCTTCTTTTTAAGCATTTTAAACAGAGGAGTTGTTATTAGGGGGAAGACTTCGACAGGATTTGAATGAAATGCCGATTCATTATTAATAATTATAACAAATGATCCGTTCCGCTTCTGAAAATTATTCCCGCACACGAGTTTTTCAAAAGGAGTTGGCCCTTGAACCTTATAAGGTTTTTGGTTATCCTCTCCACTCTGATCTATCCTGATAAAAAAAGGGGTTCATGCGAATTTTAAGTTGGAATGTTAATGGACTACGTGCCGCTGTCAAAAAGGGATTTTTTGACTGGTTGAATTCCGAGGCTCCGGATGTGGTGTGTTTGCAGGAGGTGAAAGCACGAACCGAGGACCTTGATGAGTCCATACGGAATCCAGACGGTTACCATGCGGCTTGGAACCCGGCGCAGCGCAAGGGATACAGTGGCGTGGCTGTTTTTACGAAAAAGAAACCGAAAGCGGTTCATTTGGGAATGGGCATTGACCGGTTTGATGTGGAAGGACGCGTTATTAGAGTCGAGTTTAAAGATTTCGACCTTTTAAATGTCTATTTCCCCAACGGTACCAGTGGTGAGGAGAGACTGGAATACAAAATGGCGTTTTATGACGCGTTTCTGGATCATTGCGAGCAATTACGGGCAGAAGGTAAAGAGCTGGTGATTACCGGAGATGTGAACACCGCCCATAAGGCCATTGACCTGAAAAACCCAAAAGCCAACGCGAAAAACTCGGGGTTTTTGCCGGAAGAGAGGGCTTGGGTCGATAAATTTGTCTCGCATGGGTATGTCGACAGCTTCAGGGCGTTTCACCCGGAGCCGGATCAATATACCTGGTGGAGCTACCGGTTTAATGTGCGGGCCAAAAATATTGGTTGGCGCATTGATTATTTTTTCATTACGGAAAAGCTCATGGCAAAGGTGAAAGACTCTTTCATCCGACCCGATGTCATGGGTTCGGACCATTGCCCTATTGGACTGGACATCAAGGCCAAATAACAGGGATATGCTCCGTTTTTGGATTGCCGGCATCTAATACCACTAGGCGCCGGCGAGCCGCCGGTGGCCGTGATATTTTTCCCAAGCTTTCGTGCCCCGCAGGGGTAAACTGCAATAGCTCGTTGGGCCGAGTAAACGTTTGCCCGCAAAATAAAGATATTGCTAGTTGGGTCCAGCGTTATGCTGGCAACGAGAATCATTTTGAATTGGAGTGGAAATTTTATGGGATTTGAGCTCAATAAAAGTTATAGCGGATTCAAGTTGACCCAAAAGGAGGAGATTGCCGAACTTAAATCTCTCGGTCTTTTTTTTAAACACGATACAGGTGCTGAATTACTGGTTCTTGAAAACGATGATGACAACAAGGTGTTCAGCGCTACGTTCAGGACGCCGCCTGAAAACGATACCGGCATAGCCCATATTCTTGAGCACAGTGTGTTATGTGGCTCGAAAAATTTTCCGGTCAAGGAACCCTTTGTGGAGCTCATGAAAGGCAGTTTGCAGACTTTTCTCAATGCGATGACTTTTCCTGATAAGACCATGTATCCCGTTGCCAGCAGGAACCGGAAAGATTTTTTCAACCTCATGAATGTTTATCTGGATGCGGTTTTTTATCCCAATATTTCAGAGGAAACCTTCAAGCAGGAAGGCTGGCATTATGAACTGAACAGCCCGGAAGATAAAATTGTTTATAAAGGCGTGGTGTTGAATGAGATGAAAGGCGAGTTCTCCAATCCGGAAAGTTGTATCGACCGCCAGTTGGCTCATTCCCTTTTTCCTTCTACCCCATACGGGTATGAGTCGGGAGGAGACCCTAAGTCTATTCCCGACTTGACGTATGCGGACTTCAAGGGTTTTCATGAAAAGCATTACCACCCCTCCAACAGCAGGTTGTTTTTGTATGGAGATGGCGACACCCAAAGCTACCTCGAATTTTTGCAGGAAAAATATTT
>Ga0233429_1004815_pt1 | contig 11587 bp, 9 predicted proteins | sample SI_118_April2016_3_FD_179879 | JGI IMG/M metagenome (GOLD analysis project Ga0233429, IMG submission 179879) | Seawater microbial communities from Saanich Inlet, British Columbia, Canada - SI_118_April2016_135_MG | ecosystem: Environmental > Aquatic > Marine > Inlet | place: Canada: British... | reverse complement strand
TGGTGCGCTGTGGTCCCGACAGCCGCGAAATGGCCCTGGAAGATTTTTTTGTGGATTACGGCAACCAGGATCGCCAGCCCGGCGAATTTGTTGAACGTATTGATGTGCCGTTGGCTGCGTCGGATCAGATGTTCCGCTGTTACAAAATTAGCAAGCGTTTTGATCAGGATATTTCAGCCGCGCTCGGCGCTTTTGCGGTGACGCTGAATGACGACGGCAATGTTGCCGATGCCAGGATATGTTTTGGTGGCATGGCAGCGACACCCAAACGAGCAGCGGCCACCGAAGCCGCTTTATTAGGGAAACCCTGGACAGAAGCCACCGTGCTGGCGGCTGCCGGACAAATGACAAATGATTACACGCCCCTGACGGACATGCGGGCCAGTGCGGATTATCGCATGAAAGTGGCCCAAAACCTGCTGACAAAATTCTGGCTGGAAACCACTGAGGAAAGCCTCGAGTCCCGTCTCGTGGGAGTTGCCGTCAATGGATGATGTCGTGGCAACTGAAATGAAACAGGCGGATATTCGCGGTCGGGTCGGCAAAAGCCATATCCACGACAGCGCCGCAAAACATGTTGCAGGTGAAGCCACCTACATCGACGATATTCCTGTGCCGCAAAACTGTTTGCATATGATCGCCGCCATGTCTCAACGCGCGCATGCGAAGATCAAAAAACTGGATGTCAGCAAGGTACGCACTGCACCCGGCGTGGCGCTTGTGCTGACAGCTAATGACCTGCCCGGCGTCAACGATATTAGTCCGACCGGCACCAAGGACGAGCCTGTGCTGGCTGAGGGTAAAGTTCATTTCCATGGGCAGCCAATATTTGCCGTTGCGGCAGACACGATTGATCTGGCCCGGGCGGCAGCTAAACTTGCTGAAGTCGAATATGAAGATCTTGAGCCACTGGTGACGGTTGAAGCGGCTTTGGCGGCTGATGAAAAAGTGCTGCCAACAGAAGTTCTTACGTGCGGAGATCCCGCTGCCGGACTGGAAGTCGCACCACATCGCAGGCAAGGAAAAGTTCGCCTCGGTGGACAGGAGCACTTTTATCTGGAAGGTCATGTCTCTTTGGCCGTGCCCCAGGAAGACGGAGATGTTCTGGTTCATTGCTCGACCCAGCATCCGTCAGAAGTCCAGCACAATGTGGCCCATGTTCTGGGTCGCCCTAACAATGCGGTTACCGTGGAAGTCCGCCGCATGGGTGGCGGTTTTGGCGGCAAGGAAACCCAGGGTGCACAATGGGCCGCACTGGCTGCTGTTACAGCTGTCACAACAGGGCGTCCTGCCAAGTTCTGCCTTGACCGGGATGACGACATGATCATGACCGGCAAGCGTCATGATTTCATTGCCGACTACGATGTTGGTTATGATGATGACGGTCGCATACTGGCGCTGGATGTCATGCTAGCTGCTCGCTGTGGATTTTCCGCCGATCTGTCCGGGGCCATTGCCGACCGGGCCATGTTCCACATCGACAACGGCTATTACCTCAGCGATCTGAAAGTAACTTCTCATCGCAGCCGCACCAACACAGTCTCCAATTGTGCCTTCCGGGGTTTTGGGGGACCGCAGGGCATGGTTGTGATTGAGCGCATTATCGATGACATCGCCAGTGTCTTGCAGAAAGAACCGCTGGATGTGCGCAAGGCGAATTTATATGGCGGTGAAGGGCGCAATGTCACACCGTATCAGATGACGGTGGAAGACAATGAACTGCCCGAGATGATCGCCATGCTGGAGCAAACGTCCGATTACGCGGCCCGCAAAAAGGAAATTGCGGATTACAACGCCACCAGCCGGATCATAAAGCGCGGCATTGCAATGACGCCGGTAAAATTCGGCATCTCATTTACGACAACTTTCCTTAATCAGGCCGGTGCCCTGATCCACCTTTATACGGATGGCAGTGTTCATCTGAACCATGGTGGCACCGAAATGGGGCAGGGACTGTTCCTTAAGGTTGCCCAGGTTGTGGCGCAGGAATTCAGCATTGATATCGACAACATCAAGATATCAGCAACGAATACCGGCAAGGTGCCAAATACGTCAGCGACGGCGGCATCCAGTGGAACCGACATGAACGGCATGGCTGCCCAGGCTGCGGCCCGGACCCTGAAACAAAGGCTAATCGCCTTCGCAACAGAACATTATGATGTTGCCGAGAGCGATGTCGTTTTTAGCGCCAACAAAGTGCGGGTGGGCGAGCAATCATTTTCCTTTGCTGAACTGGTCAACCAGGCCTACCTCAATCGTATTCAGTTGTCGGCAACCGGTTTCTACAAGACGCCGAAAATCCATTACGACCGCGAGACATTCAGCGGTCGGCCCTTCCTCTATTTTGCCTATGGAGTGGCCGTGTCCGAGGTCAAGATCGATACCCTGACCGGAGAGACCCGCACGACCCGCGTGGACATCCTGCATGACGTAGGCTCGTCCCTGAACCCGGCAATCGATGAAGGCCAGATCGAAGGCGGCTTTATCCAGGGCATGGGTTGGCTGACCAGTGAGGAGCTTGTTTATGCCGATGATGGTCGTCTGTTGACGCACGCACCATCGACTTACAAAATTCCAGCCTGTGCGGATCGACCAGAAGAGTTTAATCTCAAGCTCTGGCCCAAGGGCCGTAACCGGGAAGAAACCATTCATCGCTCAAAGGCCGTGGGGGAACCACCATTAATGTTGGCAATCTCTGTACATCACGCTATCGCAGAGGCCGTCGGATGTGTGGGAGCGCCGGGACATATTGTTGCCCTGGATGCACCCGCCACACCGGAATGTGTGCTGGACGCAGTGGATCGAGCCAGAGCATCCATGACGTCCGGCGAGAAACCGTCATGATCTGGTGGCATCCAGCCAGGGCGGCATTTGACCGGGGCGAAGCCTGTATTCTGGTTCGGGTGCTGAGTATATCAGGCTCGGCACCACGAGAAGCCGGGGCGACGATGATCGTTTATGAGAGCGAGTTTGCCGGAACCGTTGGCGGCGGTGCGCTGGAGCATCGCTGCATGCAGCGGGCACGTGAACTACAAAAAGGCGAGGACCTGGCGCTCGGTGAAACAATCACCGAAAAATGGATTTTGGGACCGGATATTGGCCAGTGCTGTGGCGGTGCCGTCGATCTGACATTGCAACGTATGGGCCTCGCTGCCTTTGACGGCCTTGAAAAAACCGAAGCTGCTGCCCGGGCCTTGCTGCCCGAAGTGTTCATTTTTGGCGCGGGTCATGTTGGTGGTGCCATCGCAAGGGCCTTGACCTCGTTGCCTTTGCGGACAGTTTGTGTCGACAACCGGGCCGAATTACTGGTTCGTCATGAGATGTTTGCCGAAACCCGACTGGTCGATGATCCGGTTGCAGAGATGGAAAATGTTGCTGCCGGGGCGCTGGTTTTTGTTATGTCCCACAGCCACGATATCGATTACGATCTTTGTCAGGCAGCGCTGGAACGCGAAGATCTGGCCTTCGTTGGTTTGATCGGCAGTCAAACCAAGAAAGCCCGCTTTTTTCAACGTATGGAACGACAGGGCTTTGGCAAGGAAATACTTTCGCGGTTAACATGCCCTATCGGGATCGGTGGGATTACGGGCAAGGAACCGGCAGTTATCGCGGCCTCCGTGGCGGCGCAGGTATTGCAAATTACAGAAGAACTGGCAAAAAGCCGGACGGACATCAGGGTGGTATCAACAGGGGGCTGAATTGCAGTCAGAAAACAATACGCAGTCGGCGCGAGTCGAAAAACCGTTGCTATCACTGCAAGGGATAACCAAGGCTTTTCCCGGCACGCTGGCCAACGATAATGTTGGATTTGATATCGGGCACGGTGAGATCCATGCCTTGCTGGGTGAAAATGGCGCTGGCAAAAGCACCCTGGTAAAAATCATCTATGGTGTTTTGAAAGCCGACGCCGGTGAAGTTATCTGGGACGGTCAGGCCATGACCGTGGCCGGACCTGCTGCTGCCCGACAACGTGGCATCGGCATGGTGTTCCAGCATTTCTCCCTGTTCGAAGCCATGACCGTGCAGGAAAATATTGGTCTTGCTGTGACCGACGAGAAAGACCGCAAGATCCTGCGCCAGAGCATCATTGATGTCTCCCACGGCTACGGTTTGCCACTTGATCCGGATCGCCATGTCCACACAATGTCCGTAGGCGAACGCCAGCGGATCGAAATTGTACGCTGCCTGTTGGCCAACCCTAAATTGTTGATCCTGGATGAGCCAACTTCGGTTCTGACGCCCCAGGAAGTGGCGCGCCTGTTTGAAACCCTGAACAAACTTTCGTCCGAAGGCTGCGCCATTTTGTATATCAGCCACAAACTGCACGAAGTCCAGGAACTGTGTGAGCACGCCACCATCCTGCGAGGCGGCAAGGTTGTTGGTGAATGCAATCCGAAGGTTGAGACCCCGCGTAGCATGGCCGAGTTGATGATCGGCGATAAGCTGACCCCGCCGGAACGCAACAAACCGGACTTGTCAGGCGCGCCGACACGTCTTGAGGTTTCCAATCTGTCCTTGCCATCGGACAATCCCTTTGGTGTCGATTTGGACAAGGTTTCTTTTGCTGTCAAAGGCGGCGAAATCCTGGGTGTGGCAGGTATTGCCGGCAGCGGCCAGGTGGAACTGATGGCCGCGTTGGCTGGTGAAACCGTTATTGCAGACAATGATGATTGTGTGCGCATAGACGGCAATGCCGTGGCGGCACACGGCCCCGGGAAACGGCGACACCTGGGTGCAGTGTTTGTGCCCGAAGAACGAAACGGTCATGGCGCAGTACCTGCCATGACGCTGGCGGATAATGCCTTTCTGACGGGTTTTCGTCGCATGAATCTGATCAAAAATGGTTTGATCCAGACAGAGCCAACAGAGGCTTTTGCCAATGACATCATCCAGTCCTTTGATGTCCGCACAACAGGACCCGCCGCCGAGGCGGGAAGCCTGTCCGGCGGTAATCTGCAAAAATTCATTGTCGGTCGGGAAGTCCGGCAGGAACCGGGCGTGATGGCTATAAATCAGCCGACATGGGGCGTTGATGCCGGGGCGGCTGCGGCAATTCACCAGCAACTCATCGATCTTTCCGGACGTGGTGCGGCTGTGCTGGTAATTTCCCAGGACCTCGACGAAATATTTGCTGTGTGTGACCACATATGCGTGATGGCCGAGGGGCATTTGTCCGATGTGCGGCCTATCGGTGATGTATCGGTCGAGGAAATTGGCATTCTCATGGGTGGTCTGCACGATCAGGCTGCCTCCCCCGCAACGTCGCAGGCGGAGGCTTGAAATGATCAGACTTGAACCCAGACAGCAACATTCGCAGGCCATGATTTATCTGTCACCGATCATTGCCATCATCCTGACCTTGATCAGTGGTCTGGTGATTTTTTCCCTGTTTGGCAAAAATCCGGTAACGGCCCTGTACACCTTTTTTGTGATGCCCCTGACCACGGTCTACAGCCTGACGGAATTGCTGGTGAAGGCAACGCCCTTGATCCTCATTGGTGTTGGACTATCCATCGGCTTTCGCGCCAATGTCTGGAATATTGGTGCCGAAGGGCAATTGACCCTGGGCGCCATCTTTGGTGGTGGCCTGGCGATCTGGTTCCACGATAGTGAATCAATCTTTTTGTTGCCGGCCATGATTATTTTTGGCGCTGTCGGAGGCATGTTATATGGGGCTATTCCCGCATTTCTGAGAACCCGATACGGGGTCAATGAAATCCTGACCAGTTTGATGTTGACCTATGTAGCGACCCTGCTCCTCAGTTTTCTCGTGACCGGACCGTGGCGTGATCCGGGTGGATATAATTTTCCGGAATCACGAACCTTTTCTGAGGCCGGTATGATGCCGATCATCCTCGAAGAATCCCGATTGCATTTTGGCTCGATCCTGGCACTTTTTGCTGTGATCGGTGGCTGGGTATTAATGGGTAAATCCTTGATTGGCTTCCAGCTCAAGGTCGTGGGTCTCGCACCTTCCGCCGCCAAACATGTGGGCTTTATCGAAAACAAGTTGATCTGGTTCAGTTTGCTGGTCGGCGGTGGTCTGGCTGGTATTGCCGGGGTCAGTGAAGTCGCCGGACCCATCGGGCAATTGCTGCCTTCAGTTTCTCCCGGATATGGCTTTACAGCGATCATCGTGGCCTTCCTTGGTCGCTTGCATCCGGTTGGTGTGGTCTTCGCTGGTCTGGTCATGGCATTGACCTACATCGGCGGTGAAACTGCACAAATCGAAATCGGTACGCCTGCGGCAGTGACCGGTTTGTTCCAGGGCATCTTGTTGTTTTTCCTGCTGGCATCGGATGTATTGACCAGCTACCGCGTTCGTTTCGGCAAACCCCAGGCAGCACGCGGAGGTGCATCATGAACGGCATGGACTGGATTGTACCCGTTGTCATGACTGTGATTACAGCATCGACGCCACTGGTTTTTGCGGCCCTCGGAGAATTGGTCACCGAAAAATCCGGCGTCCTGAACCTCGGGGTTGAAGGTATGATGTTGGTGGGTGCGGTGTCTGCTTTTGCAGTTGCATCCTCAACCGGCAGCGGCTCGCTCGGTATTATTGCCGGTGCAGTTGCCGGTGCCATGATGGCAGCGGTATTTGGCTGGCTGACGCTGAACCTGTTGGCCAACCAGGTTGCCACGGGTCTCGCCCTGACGATTTTTGGTGTCGGTTTCAGCGCCCTGATCGGTTCTGGCTTTGTCGGCTTTGCAATTGAACCGTTGCCGAAACTCGATGTTCCGGGATTATCTGAAATTCCCCTGATCGGTCCGTTGGTATTTGGTCAGGATTTTCTGGTTTATCTTTCTTTCGCTGCGGTTTTTGCTGTCGCCTGGTTTCTCAAGCATAGTCACGGCGGCATGGTTCTGCGGGCCGTGGGTGAAAGTCACGAAAGCGCCCACGCCATTGGCTACAACGTCATTGGTATTCGCTATCTGGCCACCATGTTTGGCGGTGCCATGTCGGGTCTGGGTGGGGCCTATCTTTCCTTGTCCTACACACCGATGTGGGCAGAGAACATGACTTCGGGTCGTGGCTGGATTGCCCTGGCTCTGGTGGTATTTGCAACCTGGCGGCCAGGCCGATTAATACTGGGCGCCTATATGTTTGGCGGCATTACCATTCTGCAGCTGAATGCCCAGGGTCTTGGTTTGGATGTGCCATCACAGTTGATGTCGATGTTGCCGTATCTGGCGACAATCGTTGTGCTTGTGCTGATCTCACGTGACCAGACAAAAATCCGCCTGAGTGCACCGGCAAGCCTGGGGCAGCCGTTCCGGCCAGCTCACTAGGGCACTGACATGTTATTGAAAAATATGATCGAGTACTGAATATGGAAGCTGTGGCCTACGACTGGGTTTCGTTATTGTTGCGCTGGACCCACCTGATTGTCGGGATTGCCTGGATTGGCTCCTCGTTCTTTTTTGTCTGGCTGGACCTTAGCTTGCGCAAGCGTGAAGGGGGTGATCCTTCTGTTCAGGGTGAAGCCTGGATGGTGCATGGTGGCGGATTTTACTTCACCGAAAAATATATGAACGCGCCGGACCGCATGCCGCCCGATCTGCACTGGTTCAAGTATGAAGCTTACTTCACCTGGATCACCGGGTTCCTTTTACTGGCGGTTATCTATTACTGGGGGGCAGAATCCTTCCTGATCGACCCGGACGTTATGGAATTGTCACCGTGGCAGGCCATTGGCATAAGTGTGGCGTTGCTGGCGGCAGGCTGGATTGCCTATGACTTGTTGTGTCGCTCCCCCATTGGCCAGAATACGGCGTTGCTGGCGATATCGGTCTTTATCCTGACCGTGGGCAGTGCCTGGATTTTCCAGCAGCTTTTCAGTGGTCGTGGCGCCTATGTGCATGCCGGTGCGGCCATTGGCACGATGATGGCGGCCAACGTCTTTTTTATTATTATCCCGAACCAGAAAAAAACCGTAGCGGCCCTGATGGCTGGCGAAGCCCCGAGCGCTGAATGGGGCAAACAGGCCAAGCAACGTTCAACCCATAATAACTATCTGACCCTGCCTGTGCTGCTGATGATGGTTTCAAGTCACTATCCCATGACCTATGGACATGACCAGGCCTGGATGATCTTCGGGGGCATTGTCATTCTGGGCGGTGTGATCCGCGACTTCTTCAATACCCATAATGCCGGTGGTCATGGCATGGCCATTTACTGGCAGTGGCCTTTTGCGACGCTGCTTGTGCTTGGCCTGATCTGGTTTTCGGCACCCGCCGACAGACCTGTTGGTGAGGACGAAGAAGTCATTTCATCCACCGATGCCCTGGCGATCGTGCAAACCCGTTGCATTACCTGTCACTCAGCCAAACCAACGCATGCTGATTTTGAAAAAGCACCGGGCGGCATGAAGTTTGATACGATAGATGACGTCCGGACCCACAGTGCTAAAATATTGGCCCAGGCTGTATTGTCGAAATCCATGCCGCTGGGTAATGCAACCAAAATGACAATTGATGAACGCAAGAAACTGGGTCTGTGGATCCGCAGTGGTGTACCTGATTGAAAGGGACACCCTGAAAAGGGGGGGAATATCGTGGATTTCAAAACTCTGAAGCTGACCAGAAAACCGAACCAGTTTCTGGTCGCGCCAGATGGCTATTGCGAAAATGCAGAGCCCCATATGGAAGCAAAGGTCTATGAAGTTACCGTTGAAACCTTGCATGCTGCTTTCATTGCTGTGGCCAAACGCCAACCCAGGACCGAAGTTTTGGAGGAGCGTAGCGATGGTGGAAAGTTCGTCCAGAAAAGCAAACTGATTGGTTTTCCGGATTTCATTGATGTGCAGTTTTTGTCCATGGCAGCAAAGCAGTCGACCTTGTTGATTTATAGCCGGTCAAAATATGGCCGAAGTGATCTTGGCGTGAATGAAAAGCGGATCAGGGCATGGCTGGCCGAACTGGATACGGAATTGGCTGGAACAGCCGACTGACCGCTTGCAAATTGTCAGTCCGTGTCGACAGCCTCTGCCTCGCTGTGTAATTTGACGATATGACCAACCTTCATTTCTACAACAGGGTGTTTCCCGTCAGGGACGGGCAGACAGTTCTTGATGTCCTGCTCGAAAATGGCCAGGACATCCCGTACTCCTGCAAGATGGGCGTCTGTGTCACCTGTATCATGAAAGTGGTTGAAGGTGATGTAGCACCAGAAACCCAGGCAGGGCTGCGCGACTCACTCATCGCCCAGGGTAACTTTCTACCCTGCGTTTGCCATCCAGCCACGGACATGCACGTTGTCCTGGCAGATGATCAGGACTTGTTCAGTCCGGCAGTTGTACAGGAGATCCAGTATATGCAAGGCGATGTTTGCCGCATCTATCTGGAACCGGCGACACCGCTATATTACCGGGCAGGCCAGTTCATGAACCTGCGCCGGGAAGATGGTCTGTCCCGCAGTTATTCCCTGGCCAGTGTACCCAGTCAGGATGCGCGCCTGGAGTTTCACGTCAAACGCTTTGACCGTGGACAAATGAGCAGCTGGATTATGGATGAGTTGAAAGTCGGACAGCATCTGGAGATACAGGGGCCGACCGGAAACTGCTTTTATGAACCTGGCCATCCGGACCAGGACATGCTTTTGGTGGGCACCGGCACAGGTCTGGCACCCTTGATCGGCATTGCCAGGGACGCTCTGGCCTCGGGTCATTCAGCTACGATCAAGCTGTACCATGGCAGCAGTACTGTCCCCGGAATTTATCTGGCGGATGAAATGAAGGCCATGGCTGACAGATATCAAAATTTTCACTATATCCCCTGCGTTTCCGGTGAAACCGATGCAACCGATACCGGATTTCGTCTGGGCAGGGCGGACGATGTCGCCCTGGCTGATCATGCGGGTCTAAAGGGTTGGCGGGTATTTCTGTGTGGATATCCGCCCATGGTTCACAGTGCAAAAGACCGTGCTGTATTGGCAGGCGCGGAAATTGCGGATATCTATACTGATCCTTATGAACTCAGAGACCTGCGCAAGATATCCAGGGACTGAATAACTTGCCTAGAGAGAACAATCCTAAATGACGACGACATTCTATGACGAGGTTGGTGGCAGACCTGTTATCGAGAAAGTACATACACTTCTTTACGGCAAACTGCTCTCCCATCCCTGGCTGCAAGGGTTTTTTGAAGGCGTTAGTCGTTCACACCTTGAGGATCAGCAAACAGATTTCATGAGCGATTTGTTTGGTGTTAGTCCCAAAGTCTATTTTGGCAAGTTTCCCATGCCGGCCCATCAACACCTGCATATTACCGAAGAAATTTTTATGGTGCGGCACAGCTTGCTGGAGCAATCGCTGATTGAAGCAGGTGTGTCAGCGGAGCACAGGGAACGCTGGCTGAAGCAAGACATGGGCATGAAGCGAACTGTGGTAAAACAATCTGTCGATGAATGTGAGAAGCGCTATAATTCAGACACCATCATCAGCATTCCCAAACCGCGCTGATATTCCGAACCCGAAGTGTTTGCAGGGGCCTCGTTACATGAGACCGAAATAGCTCAGGGTGGCCCCCAATATTGAAATAACTATCCCCGCTGCATAGCTGAACGGCGCGTTCCAGCGCCAGGCAACAGTCAGGTTACTTTCATTCGTCAGACGGGAAATATAAAGTGATGTCGCCGAAGTCGGTGACAAGTTGGTGCTCAGGCCCCACAGCGCCAAAAGAGCCAATACCATGATCGTCGGGGATATACCCATCAATTCAGCGGTCAAAAACTGACTCAGCAAGATAATTGTAATGACTGGATGCAGCCCCAGCGCTGCCAGCGTCAAATAACAAAAAGACAGCAGCAACAGCATGGCCAGCGGGGCGAGGTCAAAGCTCTGGACGGTGGTTGTGATCAAGTCTGGATCAATCAGGCCTGATATGCCGACGCCCATGGTATTTGCCGCCGTGAACAACAGGATTTCACTGCGAATATTTTTTAGTCCAGAAATTGTTCGACGGGAAAAGGCTATGCTTTGATCGCGACGTTCAGATGGCGCATAAAATGACGCGCGCCAGATCAGGGCCAGGGGCGGCCCCACAATCCCCAGCGCGATCGGGATTGAAATATCAACGCCTTCGACAATCAGGATAACGGCCGTGAACAGGCATCCCAGCACCACTGAGGTGTTCAGCCAGGCCTTGCCGGAGACCTTGGCGGGGACGGGCGCGTTCGCCGACGGTGGACGGGGTGGATTGGTCAATTTGTCCATGGCCCAACTCAGGCTCCATAGAATAATCGCCAGGCAAACACCGTATGGGGCGATCTGGGACCATTTGACTTCAGGCCAGGCTGCCAGAATAACAACGGCACCCACAAAAAAGGGTGACCAGCACGGTACCAGCGCAAAACCATGGGCCATGGCCCGGCCCAGTCGCCGTTTCAGACGCGGCGAATGTTTGTCACTGATCATTCCGGACAGCAGGGAAATACCGGCCAGGTTGAAAGCCAGCCCAAGACCATGGGCGGCGATACCCAGATAGGCAAAGCGTCGACCAGGGGGTTGGGTCAAAACCATTTCACGGATCGCCCGAAGGGAAGGACTTTCCCGCGCTGGAACCGCCAGCCAGGCGACGGACCCAAAAA
>Ga0233429_1004812_pt1 | contig 11588 bp, 9 predicted proteins | sample SI_118_April2016_3_FD_179879 | JGI IMG/M metagenome (GOLD analysis project Ga0233429, IMG submission 179879) | Seawater microbial communities from Saanich Inlet, British Columbia, Canada - SI_118_April2016_135_MG | ecosystem: Environmental > Aquatic > Marine > Inlet | place: Canada: British... | reverse complement strand
CGGGGACGTCACCGTGGCGCACGGGGATTTCGTCAACATCGGCGTGGAATCTGAAATTGCCGTGCGCATCGCCCATGATTTACCGGCTACAGGCACGCCCTATGATCAGGATAATATTCGACCCGGCGTCGCAGCCTGTATGGCGGCGATTGAGATTGTCGATGACCGGGCCATTGATTACAAATTGGTCGAAGCGCCGCAATTGATCGCCGATAATTCGTTCAATGCGGGCTGTATCCTGGGCCCGGACGTGACCAACTGGCAGGGTCTGGATCTGTCCGCATTACCGGGCCGTATGCTGATAAACGACGAGGTTGTGGGTGAGGGTGTCGGCGGCGATGCCCTGGGCCATCCCCTGATACCGCTCGCCTGGCTGGCCAACAATCTGAACCAGCGCGGCACCATGTTGCGGGCGGGCGATGTGGTCCTGACTGGATCTATCGTTGCCACCAAATGGCTGCAACCAGGCGATCATATGGTGACTGAAATAGAGGGGCTGGGCCAGGCCAGTCTTAGCGTTACCTAAGGAGAGGAATACGAGATGTCCAATCTGCATCAGGGCTTAACCTCCGGCTCATCGATGATGCGCGCCATGGCTCGTTGGGGCGACCGTGTTGCCTTTAGCGGTTATGGCGGCACCTTTACCTATGCCCAATGCCTTGATCTGGTGGGCCGTTATCAGGCCGTGATGCAAGGGGCTGGTGCCAAACGCGGTCAGCGCCTCGCCATTCTAAGCGCCAACCGGGCCGATGGCTGGCTGGTCGGTATTGCGGCACAGGCATTGGGACTGTGCATGACCGCGCTGCACCCCCTGGGGGCATTGGACGATCACCAGTTTATTCTGGAAGACGGTGAAATCGACTATCTGCTGGTGGATGGGGACAACTACCTGGAACGGGGCAGCGAGCTGGCGGCCGCCACCGATCGTTTGCAGCAGGTCTTCACACTTGGCCCTTCGGATTACGGCCTCGATATCGCCGCCGGGGCGGCAGGTGCCGGGGCGGTCTCGCCAATTGTGTTGGCCGAACCCAACGATGAGGGCTGGCTCAGCTACACGGGCGGCACCACGGGCAAATCCAAGGGTGCGATGCGTCGGCATCATTCATTTGTCGCCATGACAAATGCGGTCTCGGCGGACTTCGAATGGCCGGAAGACATCGTCTATCTTTCCGTCGCACCGATTTCCCATGTAGGGGGAACCAAAATTCCGACCACATTGCTGCGCGGCGGTCGTGTCCATATGCACCATGGCTTTAACCCCGAGGCGGTGTTGGACACAATTGCGGCAGAGCGGATCACCACCACCCTGCTAGTGCCGACCATGGTCAACATCCTGCTGGACCACCCGAAACTGGACCAAACGGACCTGTCCAGCCTGGAATTGCTGATATACGGTGCCGCGCCCATGTCCCCCACCCGTCTGTTGGAGGGGTTGGAGCGGATTGGCCCGGTGTTCTGCCAATTGTATGGCCAGACCGAGGGCTATCCCCTGACCGTGTTGCGCAAAGGCGATCACAACAAGGATGATCCCGGCCTGTTTGCCGCCTGCGGCCATCCGGTCAGTTCCGTCCGTATCGCCCTGCTGGACGAAGAGGGCCAGGAGGTGCCTGGCGGTGAGGTCGGTGAGATTTGCGCCCAGGGTCCCCAAATCATGGATGCCTATTGGCAGCGCCCGGAACAGACAGAGGAAGTGTTCGCCCATGGCTGGCTGCACACCGGCGATATGGCCTGGGCCGATGATCGCGGCTATCTCTACATCGTCGACCGCAAGAAAGACATGATCATCACCGGCGGCTTCAACGTCTTCCCCCGGGAGGTGGAGGACGTCATCACCACCGACAGAGACATCGCCATGGCCGCCGTGATCGGCGTGCCGGATGATAAATGGGGCGAGGCGGTCAAGGCCGTGGTTGTCGTCCGGGCCGGGGCCCAGATCGATACAGAGGCCCTGATCCAACGGGTCAAGGATAGCAAGGGCGCTGTGCAGGCACCAAAATCGGTGGATATTGTCGATGAAATCCCCCTGACCCCCCTGGGAAAACCGGACAAAAAGGCTTTGCGGGAGATTTATTGGGCAGGCCGGGACCGACGTGTTGGCTGATACTCAATTCGGGCACCTGGCCACCCCGCGCAACATATGCTGCGCGCGTTGAAGCCAAGGCTACACGCCGCCGATGCAGAGGAAGCACAAGCGTTGCGGGAGCATTTGTTGTACAAACATGACATTGAAGTTCCGATCATCGCCCGATCCGGTCGCCTATGGGCCCGGTTGGCGGCACAGGTTGATTGCCAGATGTCGGATTTTGAGATATTGGCGGATGCGGTCGCGGACTGGGCCGTAACACGCGAACACCACTAAGGTCGATTTGGAGCTGATCAAATGCCAAGTTACAACGCACCGGTACGGGAATTACGATTTGTTTTGAACGAGTTACTGGCAATCAATGACTGTACTGAGTTGCCCGGCTATGGGGATGTCAGTGATGATTTGACCGACGCCATCCTGGATGGCAGCGCCAAAATGGCGGAAGAAATCTGGGCCCCTCTGAACCAGGTTGGCGACGAGGAAGGCTGCCGGTTTGAGAACGGCAAAGTGCGCACCCCCAGTGGCTTTAAGGAGGCCTTCGACGCCTGGAATGAAGGCGGCTGGAATGCCATCTCCACCTCCACCGATTGGGGCGGTCAGGGTCTGCCCGGCGTGCTGGGCATGGCGGTTGGGGAAATGGCCATGTCCTCAAACCTGGCACTTTCCATCTATGTCGGTCTGACGGGGGGTGCGGCCAGCGTCTTAATGTCCGTCGCGCCAGATCATCTGAAACAGCTATACGTCCCAAAGATGATATCCGGGCAATGGGCCGGTACCATGAACCTGACGGAACCACATGCCGGCACCGACCTGAAACTCATGCGCACGAAGGCGGTGGAGCAGGACGACGGCACCTACGCCATCTCGGGCACGAAAATTTTCATCTCCGGCGGCGATCACGACATGACGGAGAATATCGTCCATCTGGTCCTGGCCAAAGTGGAGGGCGAGGGCGAAGGTCTGTCTGCCGTATCCCTGTTTCTTGTGCCCAAGGTCACGGTCAACGACGACGGCAGCTTGGGCCAGGCCAACAACGTGGTTTGTGGCGGCATTGAGCACAAAATGGGCATCAAAGGTTCGGCGACCGCCGTCCTGCATTATGACGCTGCCATTGGTTATCGCCTTGGCCCAAAGCCGGAGCCTAAGGTTGAGGGTGCAAAGGACGATGGCGACGGGAAGAAGAAAAAGCGTAGTTCCGGCGCCGGCATGGCGGGGATGTTCCAAATGATGAACGGCGCGCGCATTGGGGTCGCCTATCAGGGCGTCGCCCTGGCGGAGGTCGCCTATCAAAACGCTGCCGTCTATACCCGTGAACGTACGGCGGGCCGCGCCCTGACAGGCGCGAAATATCCCGATCAACCGGCAGACCCCATTGTGGTGCACCCGGACGTACGCCGCATGTTGTTGCATATACGTGCCTTCACCGAAGGGGCGCGGGCCCTGTTGATGTGGTTGACCCACGAAGCCACCATTGGCCGCTTTGACGGTGATGACGAACGTAAACAACAGGTCGGCGATCTGTTCAATCTGCTGACCCCCGTGGTCAAGGCCCATTTCACCGACGTCGGCTTTGAATGCGCCAACATGGCCATGCAGTGCTTTGGCGGCCACGGCTATGTCCATGAACATGGCATGGAGCAGTTCGTGCGTGATACCCGCATCTCGCAATTGTACGAAGGTGCCAATGGCGTTCAGGCCCTGGACCTGGTGGGCCGGCGCATGGGCGTGGACAATGGCAGACCTGCGCGCGCCTTGTTCGCCCTGATCTCTGAATTCATCGCCGAACAAAAAGGCGATGAGGCCATGGCAGCTTATACCAAGCCGTTGGAGGCGGGCCTGAACGATCTTATGGGCACGACCATGTGGCTGGCGCAGAATGCTGTTCAGAACCACGAGGAAGCGGGTGCGGCTTCAGTCGATTTCCTGCGCATGATGGGTACGGTGGCAGTGGGTTATATGTGGGCCCGCATGGCCCGCGTCGCCCTTGATCAACTGGCCGCAGGCAGCGAGGAAGCAGCGTTCTACGAGATGAAGCTGAATACCGCGCGGTTCTATATGGGCCGGGTCATGCCTGACACCGCATCATTGAAACGCCGGGCCGAGGCGGGTGCCGATGTCTTGATGATGCCGGGCGATGAGGCATTTTAGAATGAACGATGTCGTTATTGATCAGGAACTGACGGCAAATCTACAATCCCGCATGCCCCTGGTGGGCGCTTTGGGGATAGAGTTCATTTCTGCCGCGCCAACCGCTGTCAAGGCGCGCATGGCCTGGGCACCGGAACGCTGCACCGCTGCCGGCATCCTGCACGGCGGGGCCATTATGGCCCTGGCGGACAGTCTGGGCGGCTTCCTGGCCTTTCTGAACCTGCCCGAAGGGGCCACGGCGACCTCCACCATCGAAAGCAAAACGAACTTTTTTCGCGCCGTCCGCGATGGCTATATCCACGCAACAGCGACACCCCTGCACACCGGGCGCAGCACCATTGTCATCGATACGGAACTGACCGACGACAATGGCAAACGCGTGGCGCGGGTAACCCAGACCCAGGCGGTGTTGGGGGGTTAAAAGGTTAGCCCCTAACCTTTTTCGCCGGGAATGTGAACGGCAGATGCCGTGGGCCACGGACCTGACCACCGGCCCATTCCACTGCCGCCGGATTGGCGCATTCGAATTCCGGAATGCGTTCGAACCAGACCCGCAGGGCGGTTTCCATTTCCAACCGTGCCAGGTTAGACCCGGCGCAACGGTGAGAACCGATGCCGAAGGCGATGTGGCGGTTCTTTTCCCGATCCAGGTCAACCGTGTCGGGATTTTCGAAAACTTCCGGATCCCGGTTCGCGGCGGGGAAGTTCAACAACACTTTGTCGCCGGGTTTGAAGGTAACATCACCGGTTTGAATTTCCTCCGTCACTTCACGGGCCATGGTCACGGGGGAATAAACCCGCAGCATCTCTTCCATAGCGGACGGCAGCAAATCAGGCTCTGTCGCCATACGGCGGCGATGTTCGGGATGGGTGGAGAAATGCAACAGGGCCGAGCCGATGGAGCTCCACGTCGTATCAATACCCGCGACCAGCATCAGATTGCACATGCCAACCACGGCCTTTTTCGCCACAGGTGAGCCATTGATTTCCTGGGCCAATAAGTTGGAGATCAAATCGTCCTTGGGGTTGGCCTTACGCTCGGTCACCAATTCGCCAAAGAATTGCCGGATGATACGATTATATCTGTTCCGCTCATCTACATTGCCGACATTTTGTTCCAGCACACCGCGAACCCAGCCGATGAATTCATCAATCCGATCCGCATCCACCCCGATGATATGGGCAATGGTTTTGGCGGGGATATAAACCGCATAGTCCAGGGCCGCATCACACGTGCCCTTTTCGATAAAGCCGTCGATCAACTCGTGGCACAAAGCCTCGACAAAGACGCGATGCTTCTCCACCGCCTTGGGTGTAAAGAGGGGCAGGATCATCCGCCGCATCGGGATATGGTCCGGTGGGTCCGAGGTGATGGGCGGTGCCGAATTACCGTATTCCGCCAACACGGGATCGAATTCCTGTTCGTCCCTGGGCTGGCTCACCACCAATGGATTGCGGGAAGACAATTCCGGCACCATGCGGACAAAGGCTTGCATGTCCTCATACTTGGTCGGCAACCACGAGCCGCCCCAGCGTTCCGTATGGGCAATGGGGCATTTTTCCCGCAATTCTTTCCAAACCGGGGCTGGGTCCTTGACGTAGGCATCGTCGAACAAATCATAGTCCGTTGCCCAATTATCCACTGGTGGCGTTTCGGTCATTGGCTCATTTCTCCGCTGTCTACCGACGTAAAATTGTTCTCTTTGTTTCTAGTCTTTGATGTACTCGATGGCATATTCCGGGCAATTTTCCACTGCCAGCTTTGCCTTTGCCTCCAACTCGGGGGGTACATTGCCGTCATTCAATGCGGTGGCGGCACCATAGTCATCCACATCAAAAATCTCCGGCGCCAGAGCGCAGCAGCGATTGTGGCCTTCGCACTTATCCGCATTCACTTTGACACGCATATTTCTACTCCTCTACATCAGACCTTGCATATTCGCCTTATGACAATTGCAAAGCGCAGAATACCGATCCAACACTGGGTTGTCCATGACCTCCCCGACAGCCATAATCAGCCCACAATCAGATAATAATCAAAATTTTGGAGGACGGACATGGGACTGGTATCGGGCAAGGTTGCAATGGTTACGGGCGGTGGATCAGGCATTGGGCGGGCTTGCGCCGAAACCCTGGCCAGGGAAGGTGCCTCGTTGGTGATCACGGATATTGACGCAGACGGCATGGCGGCAACCGTAGCCGGAATTAAAGAACAGGGCGGCACAGCCATTTCCCTGCCCCATGACGTCAGAGATGAAGAACAATGGCAAACCGTATTGGCTGAGGTGAAATCCCGCTGCGGCGGGCTGCATATTCTGGTCAACAACGCCGGGATCGGCATTGGTGGCCCCCTATTGGAGATGAGCCTGGAAGATTGGCGTCATCAGAACGCCATCAATCTGGACGGCGTCTTCCTGGGCACCAAACATGGCATTCCTTTGATCGATCAATCGGGTGGCGGCTCCATCATCATTATGTCGTCCGTGGCGGGCCTGCGCGGATCACCGGGTTTGGCAGGTTACAGCGCATCGAAAGGCGGGGTGCGCCTGTTTTCCAAATCCGCCGCTTTGGAATGTGCGGCTGCGGGATTAAAGGTGCGGATCAATTCTGTCCATCCAGGCATCATCGACACCCCGATCTGGACCAAGCTGCGCCCCGGTACCTTAAGCGGCGGTGCCAATGCTATTGATCCGGAGGCATTGGCCAACGGGACCGTGGCCCATCGGGCCGGACGGCCGCAGGAAATCGCCGACGGGGTGCTGTACCTGGCATCCGACCTGTCATCCTATGTCAACGGATCGGAACTGGTGATTGACGGCGGCATGATGGCCGGCGGCGGCGGCCGTTCCGCCATGCAGGGCGAGACCACGCCAAACTAACAAACGAAAACGGCGGGCACCCCAGAGACTTGCGAGAGGCCCGGTGCCCGCCGGTTTGACGGCCTTGTCGGAATACAGGACTGGTGCTTTAGGGACGCAATTTGCGATCCGGGCTGACACTAAAATGGTTTGGCGTCACGATGGCCGGGCATCGGCGCCTTTGGTTGGGGACTTAATTAAGGCGAGAACCATGAGGCCTGCGCCGACCGCCAACCACAGGGATGACGTCCAGACCAGTCCGTAGTTGCCGGAACTGCTGAAAACATAGCCGCCGAAGGCCGCGCCCATGGCACCACCAAGGGCGTGACCGGCGGCCACCAGGCCCATGCCCAGGCCAAGGACATTGATGCCCACCTCACTCGCCATCAACGAGGCCGTGACGGGGACCGTGGCATAATCGACCAATCCGAAGAACACCACGAAAAGAAATAGGGTTTCAATGCCCGCGCCTGGCACATTGGCAAGCAGCACGAAGCTCAACGCGCGGAGCAGGTAGATTGCGGCAAGCAGCAAGGGTCGGTTGATGCGGTCCGTCAACCAACCGGCCAGGATCATCCCGCAAAGGTTGACGGCGGAGAGTACACCATAGGCAGTGGCGGAAGGAATGGGCGAAAATCCGCAATAGGCCGCAAAGGGCAGAAAGTGCGTTTCGATGACCCCCGCTGTCGTAAAGCCACAGATCAGAAAGCTCCAAAACAGGATATGAAATGCCGGCTTACCCAGCATGAAACGGATTTCTTGGCCGACTGAAACCGCTTCCGTAGTCGCCGCAGCCGCGTCTCCGTTCCTGATGATCCCCCTTGGCATGAAGTAAAGGATACAGGGCAGAAGCGCCAGGCAGACAATACCCAGGCCTGTAAAACTCCACCGCCACGAGGCGAAAGTCAGCAGCCCGGCGAGCAATGGCACAACAATAAACTGCCCCCCCGTTGAACCGGATGAGGCAATGCCCGTGGCCAGGCCCTGGTGCTTATCGAAGCTATAAATTACTGCGCTTGAGACAACATGCACCGCAACGATGCCAAACCCAATGGCTCCGATGCCCCCAAAGGCAATGGCAAAGACTAATTTGGAGGATGTGGAGGCAATCAGAAAGCAACTGGTGGTCACGGCACCGAGGCCCAAGCTTAAGGTAAATCGAGGCCCTTTGCGATCCAACAGCCGTCCCGCAACCGGCGCGATGATCGCCATGACAATGAGAGCCGCAGCACCCACCGATGATACAAATGAAGCGGACCAACCCAGTTCGCTCTGCCATACCGGCATCATCAAGCTCAACGCGGCGCGGGTTGAGAAGGCCATGGACAACGCCATAAAACCAAAAAGAACGATTGCCCATTTTAATTGTTGTGGCTTTTTCCGGCGCGCATTCATGGCAAATCCTGGATCAAGGTACGGATACCTTATCTGGCGCCATTTTGGCCCCTATAAAAGAGCCAATAAAAGAATAATTATGGGGCCAATATATCCAGCTCTATTTGGCCTGGAGTCCGCCAGCAAAAAACCGTTCAACCGACCGCGTTACTCAGTAATATCGTTCCACAATTCCTTGGCTTTTTTGAAGAAGCCTTCGCTTTCCGGGCTGGTGCCGCCGTCGCCCAGAGACTCTTCGAACTGTTCCAACAGGGCGCGCTGTTCTTTCGACAGGTTGACCGGGGTTTCAACCATGGTCTGGACATACATATCGCCCTGACCGCGACCACGCATATGCGGCATCCCCTTGCCGCGCAGGCGGAATTGCCGTCCGGTCTGGGTGCCTTCGGGTAGGGATACGGCGACGCGGCCGCCATCCAGGGTCGGAACATCGATATCGCCGCCCAGGGCTGCCGTGGTCATGGTAATGGGTACCCGGCAATAGATATTGGCAGCTTCGCGCTGGAAGAATTCGTGGGGTTGCAGGGCCAGGAAGATGTACAGATCACCCGCCGGGCCGCCGCGCAAACCGGCTTCACCCTCACCGCTCAAGCGAATGCGGGTGCCGTCCTCAACACCTTTGGGAATATTAACGGACAGGGTTTTGTCTTTTTCCACCCGACCCGCACCAGAGCAGGATTTGCAGGGGTTGGAGATCACCCGCCCCACGCCGCCGCAATTGGGGCAGGTGCGCTCAATGGTGAAAAAGCCTGACTGGGCCCGAACCTTGCCGTGCCCCTGACAGGTGGCACAGGTGCTGGGTTGGGAGCCGGCCTCTGCCCCCGTGCCTTCACAGCCATCACACATGGAGGTGGTGGGAATGGTGATCTTCGCCGCCTTACCGTTGAAGGCCTCCTCCAACGTGATATCCATGTTGTAGCGCAGGTCAGAGCCGCGATTGTTGCCGCCGCGTTGTTGCCGGCCACCGCCCATGAATTCGCCAAACAGATCATCGAAAACATCCGCGAAGGAGGAGCCGAAGCCACCTTCAAAGCCCCCCGCGCCGCCGCTGTTTTGAAAGGCAGCATGGCCATAGCGGTCATAGGCATCGCGCTTTTCCGCATCGGAAAGAACATCATAGGCGACGGAGATTTCCTTAAACTTCGCCTCGGCCTCGGGATTATCCTGGTTCCGGTCGGGGTGATATTGCATGGCCATTTTACGATAGGCCTTTTTCAAGTCACCTTCGCTGACCTGGCGGTCCACTCCCAGCAGCTCGTAAAAATCCTGCTCAGCCATTCTGCAAATCCCCAAACCCGCTACATTTATACACGCGGCTGGACCATACGCCCGGATACAGCGAAACGCGGCCCCATTTCTGGGACCGCGCTCGTTTGTTTTCAAACCGCAATGATATCATCTGGACATCAAGCTTTCCTGATCAGGCAGATGTGCTCTTCTTATCATCGTCATCGACTTCTTCAAAGTCCGCATCGACAACATCATCACCTTCCGCACTGGGATCGCCGTCGGCAGGAGCGGCGTCCGGGTCATCGCCTTCCGCATCTTGCTGGGCCTGATAAGCCATTTCACCCAGCTTCATGGACGCCTGCATCAAAGTCTCGCTTTTCGCCTTGATGTCTTCGACGTCATCGCCTTCAAGGGCTGTACGCAGCTCTGCCACGGCAGTCTCGATCGCGGTCTTTTCTTCTTCAGGCACCTGATCGCCCAGGTCGGCCAGGCTTTTCTCCGTCGCATGGATCATGGCATCAGCCTGGTTCTTGGCCTCCGCCTCTTCACGGCGTTTGGAATCTTCCTCGGCATGGGCCTCGGCATCGTTGACCATTGTTTCGATCTCGTCATCGGACAAACCACCCGATGCCTGGATGCGGATCTGTTGCTCTTTGCCCGTCGCCTTGTCCTTGGCGGAGACATTGACGATGCCGTTGGCATCGATATCAAAAGCAACTTCAATCTGCGGCACACCGCGGGGGGCGGCGGGCAGACCAACCAGATCGAACTGACCCAACAGCTTGTTATCAGCCGCCATTTCACGTTCGCCCTGGAAAACCCGAATGGTTACCGCAGACTGGCCGTCTTCAGCGGTGGAGAAGGTCTGACCCTTCTTGGTCGGGATCGTCGTGTTACGCTCTATCAACTTGGAGAAGACACCGCCCAGGGTCTCAATACCCAGGGACAACGGCGTCACATCCAGCAACAATACGTCTTTCACATCGCCCTGCAGGACACCGGCCTGAATGGCGGCACCCAGTGCGACCACTTCGTCGGGGTTCACGCCCTTGTGGGGCTCCCGGCCAAAGAAGGTTTTGACGGACTCGATGACCTTGGGCATGCGGGTCATGCCGCCGACCAGAACCACTTCGTCAATCTCACCCGCGCTCATGGAGGCATCTTTCAAGGCTGCCTTCAGGGGCGGAATGGTCCGCTGGATCAGATCATCGACCAAAGCTTCCAATTTGGCGCGGGTGACCTTCATGGTCAAATGTTTCGGGCCGCTTTGATCAGCGGTGATAAAGGGCAGGTTGACCTCTGTCTGCACGGCGGATGACAGCTCAATCTTGGCCTTTTCCGCCGCCTCTTTCAGGCGTTGCAGGGCCAGCTTGTCTTCGCGGAGGTCAATGCCGTTCTCTTTCTTGAACTCATCAGCCAGATAGTTGACCACGACAAGGTCAAAATCCTCACCACCAAGGAAGGTGTCGCCGTTGGTGGCCTTCACCTCGAATACGCCGTCGCCGATTTCCAGGACAGAGATATCGAAAGTACCACCGCCCAGATCGTACACCGCAATGGTTTTGCCATCGCTTTGTTTGTCCAGACCATAGGCAAGGGCGGCGGCTGTCGGTTCGTTGATAATACGCAGGACTTCCAGGCCGGCAATCTTGCCCGCATCCTTGGTGGCCTGACGTTGTGAATCGTTGAAGTAGGCCGGAACCGTGATAACCGCCTGATCGACCGTCTCACCCAAATATGTCTCGGCTGTTTCCTTCATCTTTTGCAGCACGAAGGCGCTGATCTGGCTGGGGGCATATTTCTCACCCTTGACCGTGACCCAGGCATCGCCGTTGTCTGCTTTGGAAATCTCAAAGGGCACGGTCTTGCGC
>Ga0233429_1004801_pt1 | contig 11619 bp, 8 predicted proteins | sample SI_118_April2016_3_FD_179879 | JGI IMG/M metagenome (GOLD analysis project Ga0233429, IMG submission 179879) | Seawater microbial communities from Saanich Inlet, British Columbia, Canada - SI_118_April2016_135_MG | ecosystem: Environmental > Aquatic > Marine > Inlet | place: Canada: British... | reverse complement strand
AGTGGCTCAATAGCAATAGCTTGCGATAAAATGGGGTTTGACCTCACTGGATATGAATTAGATAAAGACTATTATGATGGAGCCGTTAAGCGTTTGAGTAACCACCAAAAACAAGAAAGATTATTTTAAGGAGAAATAAAATGAAACTCTATAATGAAGACTGTTTAGAAAAATTTGAGTGCGCTAATTGTGGATGTTATTTTATGGTTGAGGATAGAAGTAATTTTGAATGTCCGAATTGCGAGGAATACAGTTTTGATAATTTTAGTTATGATTTAGTTGATGCTATTGAAACTGAATTAGAAGAAAGGAGTATAAAATGATAACTGAATTTACATACACACAAGCAAAAGCAATAATAGAAGAAATAGGTAAATTTGAAATTAAATATTATTCAGATGGGACTCCAGAAGAACATTATGGCTTAAAAGTATTGGCTGTAGGAACAAAGGAGTTTGCGATAGGTACTGAAGATGAAGCAGATGATGCTTGGGAAGAATCTCTTGATAATTATATTGATGAATGTATTTTACCTGAGATGCCAAAATTTACTCAATTCTATTTTGATGATGAAAAATGGAAAAATGATGCGAGAATGGACGGCAGAGGACATTCACTATCAAGTTATGATGGATGTGAGATAGATATTGCTGATTTAGTAATGTTTAGAATTAATTAAAAAGGAGACGACACATGAAAGTAAAAGAAACAATCCTTGATGAAATAAACGCCTATATCGACGGTAGGATATACGAACTTTCTGAATTAGCAAGAAAATATGCGATAATAGATAACTACGTCGAAATAGCTCGTAAGAAGGAATTACAAATGGCTTATAAGATGATCCAAAAGATAAGAAATAGGACGTAGAAAGAAGAAGGGGTCACTGCAATGGTGGCTCCTTAAGCAAGGATAAATAAAAATTCGGTTACGAGTAATGGGGCATAGTGACGTTCTGTAATAGAAACACTACTGTGTCCCATTAATTTTGCAACTTGATAGATTGGCATCCCTCTTTTAATAAGGTTAATACCAAAGGTTCTCCTAAGGTCATGGAAACAGGCCTTTTTAATATTTAATCTTCTTGCTTCCTTTTTAAATTTTTTAGTTACGTATGACTCGGCATAAGACCATAGTAATTTGTTCATGATATTCCTCCCATTGTGAGAAATTAAGCATAAACATATATAATGTCCAAAATATACTATGTATATGGGACAAATTGGTACTTAGGTGAGGATATGTAGCATTCCTTTAAGAAACCTTCGTAAAGGGGCTATTTAGAGCGTTTTAGGGGTATTCTGGTCTTTTTAGGCTTTATTCGATCTATGTTACCGAATATTCTAGTCCAATTCCTATCCCAATCGAATTTTGTGATAATCATTGGTCTTCTTTTGTCGCCCTTTCCGTTCATCCTAAAATGTCTTCTATTTCTTCTTCTTGTTTTCCACGTTTCTTAGCACGCTCTAATCTTGAGCGTAATTTGTTGTATGGAAGTCTTAAAAATATCTCAGGTGCACGTTCTGGGCTTTCTGCAAATTGTTTTACTTGGCGTATGCCTCTACCGAATGGAAAGAGTGTATACATTGTATATCCAGTAAAATCATGCCAGTCTCCGTTGATTAGTTCTGCAAATGCCCCTGGGATACGCATAACGGGAGGTTTTAATATATTAAGGGGTCCGACTGGAGACCCGAAGAAAGCCATATCTCTTTCACGCTTATCTCCGTATGCCCAATCTGCCGTTGCTTGTATCCAATCATATGGTGGTGGAAGAGTTGTGTCAAACACGCTAAACATAAAGGCAGACCCAAGCGCAAACATTAGCATGTCTAGAGCAAAGGTGTCTTTAAATCTATCATAGGCTTGAGTGCCTTCTTTAAAGTTATAAAACTTTGCTTGCTTATAGAATTCTTTACGAACATGGATACTATTAAATGCAAATAACTTAAAACGTCCAAGTACCTTGCCCATAGATGTCCTCATAAAGGCGGGTCTAAATGCATTCTGATATAAAAACTGACTTATCTCTATTCCCTTTTCACCCATATGGAATATAAAGGGATCATTAATAGTTAAATATTTACCAGCAGCACCAAACTTTGTTACAGCCTGCATACTATGGGCTATAAAAGCATTCAGTCTGTTTACTCGCTCTGATTGCTGCATAAGAAATCCACCAGCCTTAAGCATCTTTTGGCCTATCTCATAACGCCTTAATACATCGCTTACGTTTTCGTCTCTGTTACCCTTCTTAGATTTCATTGCTTTTAAAATATCTCGCTGGAAGTCTTTTATATTTACACCTTTTTTCTTCAGTGTACTGACAAGCTCTGGATTATACTCAAATTCATTTTGAATAAAGTTATCTATTACGCCACGTTCTTCTAACCATGTCATTAGTTGTTTTCTTGATGTTACTGCCGTACCGTCAAGTAACTGTACAATTGGCTCTCCATGCTCATTTGTAAGCAGGGTATTTAAAACATCCTTATTGCTGAAAGCTCTGCGGTAATTTTTCATACCTGCAGAACCTATGGTCATAGTAGCTCCGCCAAATATATTAGTAGTCCAAGTTCCTGTATTTGCAAGTAAACTCATAAGCTCATACTGTGCCTCTGCCCTACCTATCTTATGAATAAGTCTAGAGAAGTATTCTTTTCTGGCTTTTGGGTCATCTGGAATATCTTTACTATTGAAAAAGGGTGCTTTTTTACCAAGTTTACTTTTCCAAGTTTTCTCAAGTCCCTTAATGATGACTTCATCAGAAGTAGTGTAGTATAGATTCTTTCTATTGAGGTGCATTACTTCCTTGCCCTCTGGTGTCATCATTCGTTCATTGAAGAAGCTCTGATGTCCCATAGAGTCACGGGCATAGAGACGTAAATAGTCTACCCATGCGTCAAGGTAATTATGATATCTAAGTTCTTTAGGTGTGTCGCTGTTTTTATAAAGTTTATTAAAGTGGGCTTTCTCAGATACGCTTGGTTTATAATCTTTCATTTTTTCAATTAACCAGTTTATCTCATTTTGAGATTTAAACTTCGTGAGGTTTTTAAAATATCCTTCAACTAAAGAATCTTTATAATCATTTATAACGTCTGGTGTACGTTTGTAAAAGTCAAAATCCTTAGATCTTTCCCGTAGTGGATTTACTTTTGTTCCAGAACCAGCGAGGTCTTCAGACGATTTTTCTTTAGATGAGAGACTTATAATATCATTCACATCAATAAACGGATTTTCAGCTTGAAACATTCTCTGAAGCGCTGCCGCTTCTTCTGGGTTTGTCTTCTTTAGCCTTTCAATATATTCAACTTGCTTTAAAAGAAGTCCTTCTGGAAGATTGCGATAGCTCTTATGCATATACGTTTCAGGGTTAATGATATTGGGGTCATCATTCCCACGTTTACCAATTGGCTCAAAGGGATTTGCCTTCCTATAGTTTTCTCTAAAAGCTTTCTTGTTTTTAGGATTTTCTAATTCTAATGCTGATTCCAATATTTGTTCATAGCGATATCTTAGGAGGCCCTCTGTGCCTACCTTACCTATAATATCATTGGTTTGTTCTTGAGCATCTATAACCGTTTCTTCAAAACGTTTTATGTCAAATTTTCCTTGTCCGTTATATCGCATATACTTATTAATAGAGCCATATTCGGGATTGTCTGTTAATAATAAATCCCAATTATATTTATTGCTGTTCCGATCAAAGGTCCATATCCACTTTGTACCCATCTTTTTGTAAAAATCGGTCATTGCATTGTTTAACCGATTGAATATTACTTGATCTACGTTCAAATCTTTTAATTCTACCCCTTCTTCGCGATACTTATAAAGAGCATCAAAGTATTTTACTCTTTCTTTGCGTCCCATATCGCTAAGAATTGTATTAATTCTTGAAAGGTCACGCTCTGCAAGTGTCCTAAATTTTGTTTTACCAGATTCTGATTTTTTAAAATATTCAGCTAATGCTCCCATAGGTGATACTAACTTATATACAGGTCTATGCACCACACCCTTAGACGTTAATACTGGCGTATGCTTTCCAAATAGATACTTTTTATAGATACCACCCATTTTTAGCTCAGTATCTACTTGTCTAATGGCTTTATAATAGTGAGAGAGACCAAGCTCTATGTTCTTAGGGTCACGCACGGTATCCCAGAATTTATTGATTGCATAGATGTCTTCCATTTTTATGGTAGTAGAGTCCCTAGCTCTACCCTCATCTAAGGTAAAGCTTTCAAAGAAAACATTGAAGTCTTCCATCATAGGATGTTCAGCCTTAAGTACTTTGAAATCTCTAATAGCCTTAGCATCTTCACTGTTCATGGCTATTAAATCTATACGTTCTTCTATAACATCATTTATTTTATTAAACAACTTATTGTCTTTAATAAGTTCATTGTTCTCTATATCTACTTGTTTAATATCTAAAGAAGCACTGTCTTTGTCCTTATTTCTATAATATATATCATCCATAGCTCTATAGAAATTACGTTTAGCGTATATAGGTATCTGTCTAGACCCGTGTAATTCTTTATAGTATTGAGTTACAGGAAACTCTTTATTGAGTTTTTTATTGTACTTTGTTTCACTAGTTATTGGGCTCAGTAGCCAGTAATAAAAATAGTCCTTTAAGGTTCCATCTGGAATGCCGTGAGATCTTTCTATTTCTTCGAGTCTAAGTTTCATCTTATAAATATTTTTATCAATTTCTGAACTTATTTCTCCGTCTGTATCAGATTTGATATCCTGAGCAGACTTCTTTATCTTATTTGCGAACTTCTTAATGCCAGGCATAACATCGTCAATAACATTTACTTGTTTACCTTGCTTGGCAAACTCTGCATGAATACGTGCAAATTGATTGCTAAGTAATTCGATAGTTGCAAATTGACCAAATTCCTTACCTAGAATATCAAGAGAAAAGTCTGGACCAAGATTTGGATTGCTGCTATTAAACCACTCCCTGTGTTTTGATGGAGTAGATAGGCTGAATTCTTTAGTGAGCATGTCAATATGCTTACTAATATATTTGTTAATCTGAGATTCTTTGTATGCCTCTAAAATTCCTCTTTTATTTGCGGCTATGCCAAGCTTTGGATCTGTATAATATTTGTAAAGTTTTCCATAAACATCGAGCAATTCATTAAACATAAATTCACTTTGCTTAATACCATGCTCACCCATCTTCATATTAATAACCTGAGCAACGTTCAGAATTGCATTATGTTCTTCAAGTTTTTTAGTAACATCTCCAACATCTTTTAAAAACTTATGTAGTTTTACTGTCTTATCTGTTTCATAATCAAATTGTTTTGGTTTGGTGTTATCAATAGACTTCTTGATAGCCTCTAAAATGCTGCCCTCTGTTTCTTTAGTGAACTGAGAATAGCTTGAAATAGATTTACCTTTTTTGGTTACCTCGAATAGGGATTTAAAAAGCATATCTCTAAATTGATTGTAAGGTCTAATGTGTGGATCTTTACTTGCATCTGCAGATATGTTTACTATTTCTACGCCGAGATCTCTAAAAAATTGATGTGCATTAACATTTGGATAAGGTGATTTATTTCTGAGTTTAATAATCATATTGCCTATATGTATCGTACCGCCCTTGCTTTCGATATAGTCATACATATTCTGCATAGCTATCTTACCCGATAGTCCATAGCCAAGCCCATCTTTAGCAGTAGATGCGTTCTTGGCTATCTCAAATCTATAAGAGGGAGAAAACATCATAAATTTATTATTATCGAATCTATCCAGTTCTTCTTTTGACATATTAGGTTTACGAAAGAGTTCTCTTAGCCATTTAGCATATTCAGTCTTTGATCCATTTTTATTGAACCAATGAGAACGTTCCTGCATTGTTTTCTTATAGCGTTTCTGTATAGATGGGTCTATGCCCTGAAAGAGCTTAATAGTATCCGAGTCTTTGTCTGCTCCGCCCAAATAGATGTTGTCTTTATCGTGGGTGAAGGCTCCTGCGCCTCTCTGTCCTGTGAATCCCCTAAGGCGGAGGACACGTATTCCAGACATTGAATCAGCAGGAGTACGTATAACAAGAAGATTAAGTGCTTCATTATATTCTTGAACACCCTTTTTATTAAGTCCAGACTTGTGATCTTTAAGATACTTTTCCCAAAGGTTGCCAAGTGTGATTCGCTTACCCCTAAATACCACAGGCATCTGCCTAAAATGTTCGTCAAGGTATATTTCTCCTCTTTTTAGTTTTCTAGTTTTCTTAGCAGGATCTATCCCTGCGAAGGCCATCATGTCTTCGCTATATCCTTTTAGCCAAGCTTTTCCAGCAGTTCCTATATATGGATTCGAGAACCGCTTTATGATGTACTTCTTTAAAGCATTGAAGTAATTGTTTTTATTAAACTTTAGTACATGATTAGCTACAAACATGTCTCGGGATGCCTCTGCTAGGTGTCTATTGGTCTCATGAAATTCACCGTATGCCTGATCTGTATCAAATTCGAGAGTAGGATCCAAAGCACCTTCTTTGTCTAGGCGCATAATCTTATTCCTAAGTATTTTAGCAACCTCTCCATCTGGTTGTTTTATAAGGTGATTAATCAAAAAGTCAAGTGGTAGTTCGTTTATATTAAAAGAGTTGTCTTCTATTCCGTTTTTTAATTCTTTAAATGCGGCTAATCCATCCTTATCTTTGAAAACATCCAGCTGCTTGTTTTCCTTGGTAAATTTGGAAACAAGTTCTTTACCCTTATCAGATCCTTCTAGCGATGGGTTTAAGACATATTTTTCATAGTCCCTTTCAAAGCCCTTGGCCTGTCTTTGATTCACCTGCCCCCAAAGTTGTAGCGGTATATCTGTGCCATATACATCCTTGTTCGGGTTTTCATAGGTACCAGCGCTTATTTGAAGATTCTCTATGGGTAGACGAATAGAGTTAATTTCACTTGCCGACCATTCACTTTTATTATATGTAATTTTACTAAGCTTATTATTGCCTCTAAGCTTTGCAGAGCTAACTCGTAATATTCCATGAATATCATTCTTATGCATAAAGTTATCTTTGGGTATTGTTGCCCTCTGTGCATTAGATTTTGTGGCTATAATACCTAGCGGTGTCTTGCCTGCCATAACGGGTTTCATATGTCCCACTATTTTGCTATCAAATCCCATTGATTCTGCCGAAGAATCGAATACATCATTTCTGAATTCCCATAGTCCGTCTGTATCGCTGCTCATACCCTCATCTTCAACAATAATAAACTTTAGCTGTCCATCCTTCAAATCCTTAATACTTGAAAAACTTTCTCTTACCATGGGTGTCATTCGATTAACAAGTAATTGAAGTCTTTTATTGAAGTCAGCCACACTGTTTCCAAAGTAAGTGTCCTTGTCTATGAGGCTATGCATGTTGTTCATATTAAGGTCATTCATCTCGGTAAGGTGAAGGACATTTGATATAAACTTTCTTTCATGCAGTTCTTTTGTCAGTGGAGTGTCTCCGAATATCTCTAATTCTTTCTCCAATGATTTGCTGTATAGGGATTCCATTTCTTCGCGTGAGTAATCTTTAGATTTAGAGAGTGCGCTAATAATATTCTCAAGGGTAACGCCTTCTTTAAGATTAGCAACGAGAAGAAAATCCTTATCCTTTACTCCACTTACGATATACTTATTCTGCTTCTTCAAAGCTGCCTGTATTAGTCCTAGCTCTACATCGTTGATGTTATGTTCAATCTGACCTTTTACGAGTTCTTGGCCCATAATTTTAACGGGAGTGGGCTTACCGTCTATGTCTTTAATTACATGCGTCATGAATTGAAAGTCAGCACCCTCTATAAGGTTGTTAATGGGTAAACTATGATATCTTTCACCAAGAGTTTTATTACTAATCTTTTCTCCAGATGGATAACGTAAAGACGCTGATGTTTCTCCAAGCTCTGCCACGATAACTTCTTGAAAGGGTGTCATGTTCTGGTGGAAATATCCACGTAATTCTTTACTATGTTTTTTAGTTATTTTCTCTCCAAAGGCTGATGTCATATTTTTTATAAATGACTCTACGTTTGGCGTGTCTCTTTCTATTGCCCTATTAGCAATATCTTGAATACGAGACCCAAGTTGCATATCATTATCAAAGCCATCAATATTGGGTCGCATTTTTCGTACTATACTTTTTAGATTAAATTGTTTGCGCTCAACTCTGTCCATTCTATCTAATTGTTCGTGATTGACCTTAACCTCGGTTTGTACTGATGCTGATTCTATAGGCTTTTTAAAGAATGCGTCATAGTAAAAGGCTGCCTGTTCTCTATAATAGTCCTGCACTAATTGTTCACTTGGCTCGTTACCCTGATCTTTAATATCTTTCTCAGCATTGCGTCTCCAGCTTTGTTCTGGAAGGTTTTGCTCAAGCCACCTAAGAGACGTTCCAACAGATCCATTGTGCCCTTCTGAATTCATAGTGCCTGGGGCTGGGTGCCCATTGATGATAAAATCCTGTGCAGATTTAGAAAGACTTTTAAAGCCTTTACTTTTTTCAGGTCGAAAGATATCCATTGGGTCTCTAAATGGTGTAAACCACTTAGCAGCTTCTATCTCCCTTGCTGGCCTAGAGTTATAGCCAAAGAACCCACCTAAAAGATACTCATATATCTGCATTTCTGTAGGTTCACCACGTAAAGTTGACGGAAGCCCTGTAAAGGCGCTTGCTACGCCCATACGCAGGAGTTTATTAGCTTGATCAACTTGTGCTGGGGTACCTTTGTATAGGTTACCCATAGAGACAAAATTACCTATACCGCCAAAAACACCACCCGTGACCATTCCACCTACAAAACTATCAGCTATAACGTCTCCGCCTTTCCATATATTACTGACAGCCATAGCTGAACCAAGGCCAAGTGCCTCTTCTGATATGGCACGTGTCTTTGCACCCTGTTTTAGGAAGTCAAGAGATGTAAGCTTAGACTTTTTAAGTCCTTTGGTATAAAGATTCTTCACACCGCGTGAGGCAATCATAGGAACAGACACCGCGTCAAGTACATTCACATGGTCTAAAAAAGCACCCGTAATACGTCCATAGCCTTGCTTTTTTACATCTCTGCCAGTTATCTTGGCTGCTAGCTTTGCCATGCCCACAACAGGCGCTTTGAGGATACCAGGGGCAAACCCCGCGAGGTGGCCAAGCTGTCTGAATATAGCTTCTCCAGTAGTGCGAGGTTCTTTGGGGATAAGGTCTATTGTAATAAGGCCTTCAATGAAACCAGCTTGAGCTTGCTGTAAGCTTCTGCGAAGTGAGAATTCACCCTGCATACGCTTAAATTTAATTTCGCTTTGCTCTGCTAGTTGTTCGAGATAATCCAGTTGATCATCATCAAACATATCGGGGTTGGCTCGATACGTATTGATGAGGTTCTGAACTTTCAGAGCCTCATAATGGGAAGCCATGATTTTATATGTTTCTTGCTCGTAGCAAACTTTGAGCTGGAGCGCTTGGGCTTCCGCCACCACCACGACGCCCAAATCTAGATCTTAAATTAGATATAGCAGACTTAGATCCACGTCCTAGAGCGCCAGCACCTCTAGCAAGGCCATATCCTCCTACAGCAAAGCCGAGAAGACTTCCAACACCACTTCCAAATTTATCTAATCCAGTTTCACCAAATACGGATTCACCTCTAGATACTGGGCGCCAGTCATCTGGTAGATATCCCAATGTTACCTGTTCACCAAGACTGTGTAATCCCTTGCCTATTGGCTTGCTTTCTCTTTTAAAATAGCTATCTAGCTCTCTAGCTAGGGTAGCGATAACTTCAGCTTCTTTATCACTGAATTTTCTTGGGTCATCATTGTATTGCTGTATTATATGTAATAATTGTCTTAGATCCATGTCACTTTCCGTTATTGATTAATTAGATTCATTAGCGTTTCTTGATTGGTGGGATTATTCCTCAGTATATCTTCAAAACTATTAGATCTCTGACCAACGGGCGAGTTTATGATCATTTCTGGATAATCCAGTGGATTGATTTCTTCGGGGGTTGATCCAGACCACCTATCGGCTTTTTCTTCCCTAGTTTCTGCCCGTAGTCCAAATTCCTGTAAGGGGTTAAGCCAGGGGGCAACTTCTTCGGCGTACCATTCAAGAGGTCCGCGTTTTTCATTCTTAATTAAATTCGCTCGCTTCTCTTTTGCCGTAACATTTTGTTTCATTTTTTCCCGATCCGCCAGAAGTCTACTAACTTCTTTTCTATATATTTTCTCTCTTGAGAAATCATCAGCAACACGCCTTTCAGCAGCTTCTCTAAGCTTCTGCAATTCGGTAAATTCTCTTTCTATTTGAGACTGTTCACGATTAAACTTTTGTTCTTTAAACTGCATCTGCCTGTTAGCCATTACGTAGTTGAGCAGTGTGTCTTCAAGCTGCCCAGCTACGTCATACATTAGTAAACTTGGATCATATCCCATTTTATTATTCCTCACTTAATTTCAGATCATCAGCACTTATCAATTGACCCTGAAGCATCTTCATAATTCTACCCATTACAGATTCTTTATAGTCTTGCATACTATCTTGATATCCCCTAGCTATACCTCTTATATCTGTTCTGAATCCAGTCAAATTAGATGCCATTTGATTTTGATATATATCCTTCTGCGATCCCAATGTAGATGATAATCTATTTTGCTTTGCACCAAATCCAGTGCCAGTAGATGCAAGTCCAAGGTTATTGGTCATTGCTAATAAATTTTGAGATCCAGTGGTGCGTGAATTGTCTAGACTTTGTCCAAACGATGTTCTTGTATCCGCTACATTTTCTCCCATTCTATTATATGCGAGCTGTAGTGTACTAGTGTCTGGAAGAAACTTTGCCATATCATCTGATATTCCTGGGAATTCTGGCCCTCCCATTTGATTTAAAAGCTCTAGCGGATTATAACCGCTAGGATTTGTAAAGTCATTAAAGTAACCAAAATAATTAGTCCCTCCGTATGGGCTTGGATTATTTCCACCGTCGTTGTCCGCAGGAGGCCCACCAGTCCCGCTAGTGATCCCAGTTGATCCACCTCCCTGTGGACCTCCAATGCCACCATATCTGCTTGGGCTTCCGCCAGTACCAGGGCCTCCGCCACCGAACCCCCCCCACCCTCCAAGGCCGCCAACAGGTCCAGAAGGATCTGGATCTTTAGTCCAAAGTCCCATATTAAGATTACCTCGATTGCCATATGCCATTAATTATTCCTATTCCGTTTATATACCTAGAGGTTACTGAGAACTACTATAGAAAAGAGGTCGATTTTTAATTATCGATTCCATCGAATTATCTTCGTTTGTTGGGTTAATATAATCAACCGCACCGCTTAACACTTGAGCCTTACCCATACCACCAATTCCATTAGTTAATCCCACTAGAGAATCTGGAAAAAGATTTTTCATTGATAGTGGAAAATTTGTTCCATAAGCATTTCCAGCAGTTGGCCCTACTGGTGGAATGTTTGTCGATTGTGCAATGTTTGCTGGTACAGGGCTGACTGTATCTCCGCCACTAAAACCAGCTACATTTCGATTGTATTCCATTGGCATAGTGGCATCTACTAGTGCTTGTTGCCCCGCGTCTGCTGCCGATA
>Ga0233429_1004798_pt1 | contig 11622 bp, 10 predicted proteins | sample SI_118_April2016_3_FD_179879 | JGI IMG/M metagenome (GOLD analysis project Ga0233429, IMG submission 179879) | Seawater microbial communities from Saanich Inlet, British Columbia, Canada - SI_118_April2016_135_MG | ecosystem: Environmental > Aquatic > Marine > Inlet | place: Canada: British... | reverse complement strand
TGCCTTAGAAAAATATAACACCTATCGACCTCATGGGGCGCTGGACGGACTCACACCTATGGAGTATATTCAAACAACTAATCTCGAGGTGGCTGCTTGAGTCTCAAACCACCTGAACTTATACACCTAAAACCTTGTGTTACTCTAAACATGAGCTACACTGAATAACAAAGCAATCATCTTAAAGGCGGTAAACATGGGGAAATTCAAAGAAAATGAGACAATTTCTGCTGTTGACAAGGATCTCAAGAAACGGCTCAATGCCGCGAAGACTGCAGCCAAAAAGAAGGATTATGCAGGCGCACTACGTCAATGCGAAAAAATGCTTCTTGTGCTACAGGGATTAAACAACCCGAGCAAAAAATCAATCTCAGCATTGATTGAAAAGGACAAACCCCTTAATCGCAACTTCTTTAGAACATCCAATACAAAAAAATTATTAAATAAAATTAAAGAAGCTCAAAAAGGGGATCCTCTCAGTACTTTCAACGCCTTGAAATCTCAGGGATTAACACAAGCGATAGGGGAGCTCTATTTAACGCTACCTTTATCATCATCAACCAGCTTACAAGGTGAAAAGAAAGTATCCTCAAGTTCTAACGTCTTAGCTGCAGATTTGCTTGAATCTAAAGCTTATGGGAGGCTAAAGAGTAGACAAGATCAACTTCAAAACGTTGGTTACCGTCTAACAAAAGAAGATGGAGAACACCTCCTAAAGAGCGCACAGACTTTCTCCCCCCTCTTAAAATCAACGACAGATCTAAAGGGTTCAATGCTAAAGGAGGCCACAACAAGGCTAGAACAAATCAATCAACAAATCAAGTCCGACGCCCCCCCCCCATGCTATCAATCAACATCGAGACAACCTAGAGGGAAAGTATATGGCAAGCAAAGCGGGGGCACTAGTGGACGAGATCAGGAAATGACGACGACGCCTTCAACCTCCGCTGACGCCGATGATTCAAATCCAGACACTGATAGATCATCTGGGCCACGCCGCTAAAGGTGCAAGCCTTAAATAAAGCGTCACCAGTGATGCACAAAAGAAGAGAGCAGTAAAGACTTATGCGCGTTTTTTCATCACCGCAACACGCGTCGGAAAATCCGCAGACCGCCCTTCCCTAAAAATACAAAAGGTCATGGCACGAGAATCTATCAACTCAAACCAGGGCGAGCAAGCGGAAAGCAGCTCGTCGTGCGATAATGCCGGCGGCGCTTTGACACCGGTTTCTTTTTCTTTTTGCGTTACATCCGGTGACACACATGACACGCTGAACCACAAACCACCAGGCTTTAATAGCGCTGCCGTTTTGGCTGCGAATTGCTGGCGTTCGCGATCGGTTTTGAAGGTGTGTAGCACCGCAATATCTAGCAGCGCATCCGAAAGCGATAGTGCCATGTCTTCTTTGAGAAAGTTGCCTACATGAAAAGGGATAGCAACACCCGCCGCATCGGCGTTTTGTTTCGCTTGTGCAATCGCTGTCGCTGAAACGTCCAGTGCCGTTACTTGATAGCCCAACCTAGCCAAAGCAATCGCTTCACGCGCATAACCGCATCCTATCTCGATCAGTGAGCTGCCTTTGGGTAGGGTTTGCTGGATGGTATCGACCACAGGGGTTAGCAGGTTCTGTTTCGCCCAAGGTGTGTCATGCTTCAAATAGCGATCATTCCAATCTTGTCGCGAGCCACTCATGAGTACTGCGCCACCGTAATCCGTTCATTCCCGGATAAATCTATCAACGTTTCGATGTCATGATACTTCTCAACGGCCAAGCGCTCTCGCACTTTTTCGCCTTGAGAAAAACCATGTTCCAGCACTAACGTACCGCCTGATTTAAGCACTGTTTTTGCTTGCGCCATGATCCGAAATAAATCAGCAAAACCAAACTGGCTCGCCACCAGCGCCCGCCTGGGCTCAAAGCGCACATCGCCGATGCACAAATGAGGGTCGCCTGGCGCAATGTACGGTGGATTACTGATCACCACATCAAAGGTTTCGCCTTCTAATGCTTGGCACCAATCACTTTGCCGAAACTCAACGCTTTTTAAATCATGATAATCCGCATTTTTCTCAGCCACCGCCAACGCTTCAGAAGAAACATCCGTCGCCAAGATCTGCCAATGCGGTTTTTCATAAGCTAATGACAAAGCAATCGCGCCACTGCCTGTACCCATATCAACAACTTTCAGCTCATCATCAAGAAAACTCTTGGTCACCCACTCAACTATCAGCTCCGTTTCCGGGCGAGGAATAATCACCGCATCAGTAACAGCAAGCTCTAACGTCCAAAAATGCTTGTGGCCCGTGATATGAGCAATGGGCTCACCCGCTTCACGACGAATCAAGAGCGTTTCAAAAAGCTGCAGCTCTTGCTCAGTTAACTGCCTTTGCGGCCAGGTTAATAAGAGCGCTCTTGAAACGCCCAGGGCTTTCATTAACAATAATTCCGCATCCAACGATGCCGTGTCTGAACAAAACAAACGTCGCGCAGCTAACCTTAATGTCGTGCCAATGGATCTATCTATCATTCGCCTTCCAGTGCATTCAGTAAATCAGCGCGATGTTCTTGAATCAGCGGCTCTATGACTTGATCCAACACGCCCTCCATCACATCATCTAATTGATACAACGTCAAATTAATACGATGATCAGTTACACGCCCTTGCGGGTAATTGTAGGTTCTAATTCTTTCAGAGCGATCGCCGCTTCCTACCAGCGACCTTCGGGTGCTCGCTTGTTCTTGGTGTTGTTTATCTTGCTCTGCAGACAGTAATTTAGCATTCAATGCGCCCATCGCTTTTGCTTTGTTTTTATGTTGCGAACGCTCGTCTTGACACTCCACCACCGTACCTGTGGGTAAATGCGTAATCCGCACGGCAGAATCCGTCCGGTTCACGTGTTGTCCACCGGCGCCAGACGCACGAAACGTATCAATACGTAAATCAGCCGGGTTGATATTCACTTCTTCAACGGCTTCAACTTCTGGCATGATCGCCACCGTGCAAGCCGAGGTATGCACACGCCCTTGTGACTCGGTGACCGGCACTCGCTGCACGCGATGCGCGCCTGATTCAAATTTTAAGTGAGAATACACCGCATTCCCAAGCACACGCACAATAATTTCTTTATAACCGCCGTGTTCGCCTTCATTGGTACTGATGATTTCAATACGCCATTTTTTATTTTCCGCATAACGCGCATACATGCGAAACAAATCGCCTGCAAAAATCGCGGCTTCATTCCCGCCCGTTCCTGCGCGAATTTCTAAATATATATTCTTCGCATCATTCGGATCCACAGGTAACATCAGCACTTGCAGTTCATTCGCTAACGTTTCTTGTGCCTCATTTGCATCCTTTAGCTCGTCTTTGGCCATCTCCCGCATGTCGGGATCATCATCCTTGAGAAGCTCATGCGCCGATTGTTCGCGTTCTTGCGCCTCTAAATAGGCCTTGAAACACCGTACAATAGGTTCAAGCTGGGAAAACTCTTGAGAAAGCTCACGGAATTTTTGTTGATCGTTAATGACCGCAGGCTCGCTCAATAGCGCGCTCAGCTCGTCGTAACGATCCGAAGATATTTCTAACTTTTGTTGTAACGAGGCTTTCATGATTTATTCAGTCACCTGATGCGATGCATAAATTTCATTAAGCTGTTGCGTGACTCGAATGAACGTCGTTCGCTTTGACAATTCTTTCAAACACTCCGCACCCACGTAAGTACACGTCGAACGTACGCCGCCCAACAAATCCAACACGGTAGCTGCAATGGGTCCGCGATAAGGCACATTCACCGATTTGCCTTCACTCGCACGGTATTCAGCTACTTTACCATGGTGTCGCGTCATCGCTTCCGAAGAACTCATGCCGTAAAATCGTTTAAAGGTGCAACCGCCTTCTTCAATGATCTCACCCGCACATTCGTCATGCCCTGCAAACATGCCGCCCAACATAACAAAGTCAGCACCGCCAGCAAACGCTTTGGACACATCGCCCGGCACAGTACAGCCGCCATCTGAACATACATGCCCCTTCAAACCGTGCGCCGCATCAGCGCATTCAATCACCGCAGAAAGCTGCGGATAACCCACACCTGTTTTCTTACGCGTTGTACAAACAGAACCAGGGCCAATGCCCACTTTGACAATATCAGCACCCGACATAATCAGCTCTTCGGCCATTTCACCGGTCACGACATTACCCGCCATGATCGTTTTATCAGGGAAGTGCTCACGGACTTTTTTAACAAAATCGATAAAGTGCTGTGAATAACCATTGGCAATATCTAAACAGATAAACGGTACATTCACTTTTTTCAAAACACTGGCCAGCCCTTCGAAATCATGGTCTCGCGAACCCGAGCTCGCAAAGACATAGTTCAAGCCTTTAGGGGTCGCCTTGGTGAATTTTGCCCAATCCTCAGGCGTCGCAAATTTGTCAATCGCCGTCATAACGCGGTGTTGATGCAACACCCCCGCTACATCAAATGTCCCCGTATGGTCCATATTGGCCGCGATAATCGGTACACCTTCCCAGGTTTTGCGGCTGTGCCGAAACAAGTATTTTCTGACTAAATCCACGTCAGAACGGGATCGCAGGGTGCTGCGTTTGGGACGAATAAGGACATCTTTAAAGTCTAATTTGATTTCTTCTTCTATGCGCATGACAGGCCTCGGAGTCGGTAAAAGGCGATCATAGCAAGATTTTGGGCAAATAGAAATCTGTTGTCGCCAAAACAAGCGTCCTCAGTGACAACAAGAATCGCGTCAATCCGCCAAAGCTTTTTGTACCGCTCGTGGATTTTTAGCGATCACCATCAAATAAGCGCGGGTAGGTCCTTCTGGCGTACGCTCGCCTCGCTCCCACTTTTCTAATGTTCTCGGGCTAAAGCCAAACTCATTAGAAAACTCTTTTCTATTCATCTGCAACTGAAGCCGAATACTCCGTACGTCGACTTGCGCTGGCACGTTAATTTTATGTGTCCGCGCCCCTTTTTTTTGGCCTTTCGCATATTCTAAAGCTTCCCGGGCTCCCTTTAACAGGCTTTCTCCAACTTTGCTCATGTTCTTCACTCCTCGTTTTTCGTCATGCTCATTATAGCCCCAATGGGGCCTTGGTCAATGGCTTTTCACCCCCTTCTTCGAGAGACGATTATCAAAAAGAACGCTGACTTTTAAAAGTCTTTCTCATTAAACATGAGATTTCTGAAGTTTTGCGGGCCAGCTTTTTAATAAAGCAACCCCATCAAAATCAACGGTATTTCTCTTTTGCGGGAGGTTAAGATATCGGCTTTAACGGTAAACGCCTTCTCTAACCCTCTAATTTGTTTGGTTGTTTTGTTTTTGCCACCAATCTCTAAAGTGTAACCATCGACCTGATAATCACCTTTTTTGCTATGAAAAACTTTCTTGCCTGCATTCGCCACAGCTTGAATAAAAAAGAGCTCTCGTACAGTGCCAATATCTATCTTTGTATTAATTTGCCCATTAATCGCATAGTGTAAATTGGTATTGTTCAGAAAGATTTTTTCAGGCCTTCGCAACCCTTGATTTCCACCTTCAGCAGGATAAATTAAATTCACCAAGCCTGTTTCGCTGAGATGAGTGAGATAATTCGTCACGGTCTTATCATCAATGGATAGGTTTTTACTGATGTTGTGAATACTGGTTTCTCCCGGGGGAATGCTAGCTAAGAAAGCCAATAGCTTTTTGAAGTAATGCAAGTTGGCTGTTTTTAAATTGTAAAAATTAGCAATATCTTCGTAAATAGTTTTGTCGATGACCCCGAGTATTTTTTCATGATAGCTTAATGGGTTCTCTTGATAAAAAGGATAAAAGCCTTGTTGTAAATAATCGCTAAAATGGCCTTTAATTCTCGGTATAGATGCCAACAAGGCATCATATTGCTGATGATTTTCCATTAGCGTCGTAAAATCTATTTTCTTAATGTTGCTATTGGCTTGAAGCGTTAAATACTCACGAAACGACATACCTGGAAGATAATACATTTTAGCGCGCCTGGACAAATCATAGCTGCCTTTAACCAAATCGAGACTGGAACTACCAGAAAAAACAAGCGTCATGGAGGGGAAACCATCATAAAGGTTCTTGAGTTCTTGACTCCAGTTTTTGTACTTATGAATTTCATCAATAAAAAAGGTATCGACACCGTCCGACAAATAAAGTTCTTCGATAAATTCATATAAGGTGACTTTCTCAAAATAAATATGATCTGCTGAGAAATAAAACACATTCGTTTTGTTTTTAAAATTGTTTTTAATGAACTGTAATAACAGCGTCGTTTTTCCTACACCACGAGGACCGACCAACCCTGTTAATCGATCATTGAGGTTAAACTGGGCATACAAAAAACGATAATACTCAAGGCTAATCTTTTCGAGCAATCGTTGATATACAAGTTGAAGTGAGCCTATCATTATGACTACAGTCCTAATGTTTTGAAGATAATTAGGAGTATAGTCATAATTATAGCGATTGTCAAATCATAAGATAGCCGTATCGCGCTTATTTCGCACAAATAAAGTAAAGCAACTCCGACCGCTCCGTCACCTCACCCTGCTCGGGGTCTTCGACGGCCACATCCTGAAATACCTGATGCAGCGCTTCCTCTATTCGCTCTTTAGCAAAAGCCACTTGTCTGACATGCATGGCAAATAAGGGTTCTTGCTTCTTCCGGGTGACGTTAAAACCTCGCGCATACCAACCTGTCACGAAAAATATTCTCGTTTTTTTAGGCTGTACTCAGCCATATGTAAAAATTTTAATTATATTTCTTTGAACAAATCATCTAGCGTCACTATACCGCTTAACAGTAAATCGGAATATTTATTTTTCTTAACGCCAGCCGACGAAATGATTACAAGGAATAGCTGTTTTTTTATTCTTGTGACACGCCTAAAAGTGTCTAGCTTTTTTTGAAGCTTCTCTGCATATTCTCTTGTAATCGTGAAAGGTTTATTGGTATATTTTATTTCGCAGATAGTTATTGCATCATCATCCCTATCAAAAAGCAGATCAATCTGCGCACCATTTTCCTTACTGTCTTTTCTTGGAATATAGCGCCAAGTTGTAGGAATGGCTGTTGGACTTAGATCCAGTGCTTTGCTAATTTGAGGCAAATGTTCATAACAAATTGCCTCAAAAGCCAGTCCAGACCAACTATACCAACTTGAACTTTTTTTCATTTTATTCCAATATCCTTTAGCCAGCCCCCGGACCAATAAGCTATTATGCACAGGAAAAATCCAGTACAGATAAAACAATGAATAATTATCAATTAGCTTATAATAGACTCCTTTCTCTTTATGCAGGTGCGGTTTAAAATCAAGGATAAATCCAGTATCTTTCAGTGCTTTTAACTTTTCTAGTCCACCCTTACCAACAAGGCTTTTACTAATCTTTTCAAGTAATTCGCGCTTTCCAATGCCATATCGACACGATGCAATCGTTTTTATGATTTCTTCGTAAATTCCGGAGTTTTTAAATAAAGAAGCAAATAAATTGTTAAATTCCGTCAATAAAAATCCATTTCGCTTAAACGCTAACGATTCGATGACTTGAGTGGACGACTTACCCTTTTCTACTTGATTGAGATAATAAGGCACTCCCCCCATACTCATATACAAGTCAACAATCTGCTTATTAGAAAGAACAATGCTTTTTTCTTTTAAGAACTGCTTGGTTTCAGGAAGGTTTAAAGGTTCAAGGTTAATTTGCCTGGTTATTCGATTATGAAGCCCTCCTTTATTATTAACGATATTATCAATAATCCAAGAAGCAGCGGAACCGCAAATAATGAGCTTTATTCTGTCATCATTCGACCAATGTTGATTCCAATAATAATCTAGCCCCTGCAACAACCTTGAGTTCTGTGTAGCCATCCATGGAAATTCATCAAAGAATAATACGATTTTTTCTTTTTTGCCCACAGACTTAAAAGCTTCTGTAAGCATCTCGAATGATTCGTCCCAATTTTTTCCTGAAACTAACCGCGCACCATTATAAAAAATATAGCTCATTTGCTTTGTGAAATGTTTAATTTGTTTTTTCATAGGCGCGTCTTTTTCGCCTGTTATATTGAAAAAAACCAACTTTTTAGCTTTAAAAAAATGTTTTATAAGAAATGTTTTTCCGATCCGTCTTCGCCCATACAAAGCAAGAAATTCTGGTGATTTTGAATTAACAAACGCATTGAGTATTGCCGTTGCTTCCTTTCTTCCTATGATACTATTCATATACACCTCTGTGTTAACGTTCACAATTGAATACTAATAGAAAGTGAACGTCAGCACAAGGGCTTTTGTATTAATGTTCACTTTTCAGCACACTTCAAAAGTGAACAATAACTCAAAAAGGGCCCGAAAGCATCCTGTGTGGCATTCTTTGACCGCATTGAATGAAAGATAGACAGCGCTCGCACCAGTAGAGCTATGTTGCGCTCATTTTGCACAAATAAAGTAAAGCAACTCCGACCGCTCCGTCACCTCACCCTGCTCGGGATCTTCGACGGCCACATCCTGAAACACCTGATGCAGTGCTTCCTCGATTCGCTCTTTAGCAAAAGCCACTTGTTTGACATGCATGGCAAATAAGGGTTCTTGCTTTTTCCGGGTCACGTTAAAGCCTCGCGCATACCAATCCGTTGTGTGATCTTCTTCCATGGTAAACTCGCCGATGACGGTTAGCTTGCCTGCGCGGGTGATCAAGGGGGAGTTTAACACTAAGTTGTATAAGCAAATTTCGGCTAAAACATCGAACACAAAGATACCACCGGGGTTTAAATGCTCCGCTATATTGGCAAAAAACGTCTCCCAGTCTTCAAAATCTAAGACGTGATTCAAGGAAGCAAACAAGCACGTAATAACATCAAACCGTTCTTCAAGCTCAAAGTTCAGCATATCCATGTGATGAAAGGTTGCCTTCGGCATTTTCTTTCTAGCGGCCGTCACCATATCGTTAGAGATATCCAAGCCCGTCACTTGATATTTTCGCGGCAATGCCTTCTCCACCTCGCCTGTACCGCAAGCAAGCGCGAGCAAGTTTTTTGCATCGGGGTGATACGCTTTCAGCAATTGCTTGATGTATCGGATCGTCTGTCGACGGCTGCCGTGGATTTTATCGTAAAAGGGAGCGATTGGGTCGTAGTCTGCCATGGTTGATGCTTATTCAGAAAGTTTAATAAGCACCATGGTAACACCTGTTGCGCTTGCCGCCAATGGAATCGCGCAACCATAGCAAATGACGGGTTTTCGAAGCACTCTCTACCTTGCCAAATACTTCAAAACGCGCCGATTATCGCCCGAAGCCGTTTTGTGCAAACGAAACATCCGCATAACACTTGCAACAAACCTAGGCTTTTTACCATGACGTCGAATCTTTGTTTTTGTTACAGGAGCCGGTTGACCGTAGGCCTGTGTGTACAGCTCTCTAAGCGACAAAAAACCATCGCCCTCAAATTTCGGCTTCGGATGCTGAGTAAGAAAGCGAGCCAGCATTTTCCAGGAAGATTCTCTGTCAGTCTGCCGTTGCAACTGCTGTCGTAATTCGCACAAGGGCTTCTTTTCTTCAACCAGCCTACGGCAAAACTGTTCACGCAGAGCATCCGGATTTTCAACTATCTCTTGCCCTTGATCACTCGCGCTTGCACCGCATTGTTGCTGAAGATCGCCAAACCTCTTGGCAAGCTTCGACACGCTGAGATCAATAGCATCTATTGTTCTCTTCACAGCATTCAGAACGCTTTGATATTTTGTTATGATCCGTAGAGAAAGCACTTTACGCCTAACTTCAAGATAGCTCAGGCTTGAAGGAAGTCTGAGTTTTTCAAGATCGTATGCTTCTTTAAAAACCAGACGCTTCAAACCATTAGGAAGCACATCCTCATCAAGAAATTGGTCGAATAGCGCCCCAAACCTCAAAGACACCAAGCTATCTGGCAACATCCCCACTTTAAGTCTCTGAGAAAAACCCGTGTGATACCTTCCAAATACCAAATGCGTTACACCATTTGGCAACGCGTCTTTTACAATAGGCTGATTAAAGCATCTTCCAAAGATCAGATGTATTACGCTACTGGGCAATACTCCGGCTAAAATCGGCTGATTAAAATCGTATCCAAATGCTAAATACGTTAAGCCCTCTTGGAAGATGCCTGCTTTGGTCGGCCTATTAAACTTCGTACCAAATACCAGGTACCTTAAAGTCTGCGGCAGCGCATCAATGTCGATGGTCTCATTAAACGCTTCACCTAGCGTCAAGTGCGTTAGGCCATCTGATAGCATGCCGGCTTTGATCGGCTTATTAAACTTCGCGCCAAATATCACGTGCCTTAAAGTCTGCGGCAGTGCGTCAATGTCGATGGTCTCATTAAACGCTTCACCTAGCGTCAAATGCGTTAGGCCATCTGATAGCATGCCGGCTTTGATCGGCTTATTAAACTTCGTACCAAATACCAGGTACCTTAAAGTCTGCGGCAGCGCATCAATGTCGATGGTCTCATTAAACGCTTCACCTAGCGTCAAGTGCGTTAGGCCATCTGATAGCATGCCGGCTTTGATCGGCTTATTAAACTTCGCGCCAAATATCACGTGCCTTAAAGTCTGCGGCAGTGCGTCAATGTCGATGGTCTCATTAAACGCTTCACCTAGCGTCAAATGCGTTAGGCCGTCTGATAGCATGCCTGCTTTGATCGGCTTATTAAACTTCGCGCCAAATATCACGTGCCTTAAAGTCTGCGGCAGTGCGTCAATGTCGATGGTCTCATTAAACGCTTCACCTAGCGTCAAATGCGTTAGGCCATCTGATAGCATGCCGGCTTTGATCGGCTTATTAAACTTCGCGCCAAATATCACGTGCCTTAAAGTCTGCGGCAGTGCGTCAATGTCGATGGTCTCATTAAACTTTTCACCTAGCGCCAAATGCGTTAGACCACCTGGGAACATGTCTGCTTTGATCGGCTGATTAAACTTCGCGCCAAAAGCCAAATGTGTTACGCTCTCTGGCAGCATATTTGCTTTCAATAGACTCCCAGAATCAAGATTAAATTCAACGCTTCTCAGACGTCCAAAAAAAGCGGGCGCAAAGCGTTTAAAGTTCTCAAGAGATTCTACTGTTTGAATATCACGTATCTTTTGAACGTGCGTTGTATTAAGAATATCTACTGCTCTCGCTTTTTTATCGGCATCATCACTCCAAAGATGGCGCAATGGCTTCATCGAATAAAAGATCAAAAAAGGACGAAGTATCTCACGAAGCACAAGATTATATAGGCTCAGCCCTAAAAGCGACTGGAAATCTAAAAAGAAGGGCGATAGAAAAGAGCTTATTATTCCACAAGCATCTTGAGAGATATCGTCGAAATCAGTAATGACGACCATATTACCTTCATCCATAGACATAGCAGGCTCATTGTTCTAATAAAATCGAGCAGCAAACCTAGCATATAATAGCTCAAATGTCCAGGTGCATCAGAACCTTTCAGCAGCTCCCGGTTAATTTTTCAAGAAAGGATCTATCGTAAGAGTTGATATTGCGAGCACAAGCAAGCTTTGGCGAGAAGTTGGCCGTTTTCTAAGATTCTTTGTGCTTGGGTATCTCTAAACTT
>Ga0233429_1004795_pt1 | contig 11626 bp, 10 predicted proteins | sample SI_118_April2016_3_FD_179879 | JGI IMG/M metagenome (GOLD analysis project Ga0233429, IMG submission 179879) | Seawater microbial communities from Saanich Inlet, British Columbia, Canada - SI_118_April2016_135_MG | ecosystem: Environmental > Aquatic > Marine > Inlet | place: Canada: British... | reverse complement strand
GAAGATATATGTCCCGATAATGATCGACAAAAAAGTAATGGAATCCGTTATGAAAACACATAATATTCCAGGTGTTAAATATTATTTTGAGGAAGAAGTGGGAGAGCAAATACTAAGTGGAAAGTATGGGCCTTTACAAAATATGTCACATGATCACCATCAGCACAAGCATTAAGGAAAGGAAACCTAATAGTGAGTATTGACGGCAAAAAAATACCATTAACATATAATGTACATGAAGCCCAATTAAAATCATTTGCAACAGCACTTCAGATATCAGATACTTTTTTTCCTGTTGGTATGTTTAACTTTTCCCATGGTTTTGAATCATTTGTTCAGGAGGAGATGGTGAGGAATGAAGACGATGTTGTCGCCTTGCTTGGTGACATTCTTTCCCACCAGATTGCCCCTGCTGATTGTGTTGCGTTAGTTAATGGTTACAGGGCTGCTGAACAGTCTGATTTAAATACCCTTTTATTCGTAGACGAAATGCTTTATGCTATGAAGCTGACAACCGAAAGCAGGGAATGTTCTGTAAAAACTGGAAAATGCCTGCTTTCGAACATCCTTTTAATGGTTCCTGAAAATCCAATCCTACGTGATTTTAGCAAAAAGATTAGTGAAGGGGCCAGTCCGGGGAACTATGCGGTTACATTAGGTTTAGGTGGATATTTCATGGGGATAACATGCTCTGAAGTGATGATGATAGAGTTGTATTCCTTTTGTGTTAGTCTTATTAGTGCAGCAATGAAACTTATTCAAATTGATCACTATACAGCAATAAAGATAATTAATGACTTGCAACCTTTATTGGTGGATATTATAAAAAAAAACATACACAAAACTCCGGAAGAAATGTATTCCTGTGCGCCTTTAGTAGATATTATGTCCATAAAGCATGAACAAGCAACTGTCCGAATGTTTTTGAGTTAATGTGTAATTTTTTGGAATACTAAGAGGAAGGAGAATTAATGGAAAACAAGATTCCACGAATCGGTGTAGGAGGGCCTGTCGGTTCCGGTAAAACAGCGCTAATTGAAGCAATAGTGCCTGTGTTGGTGAAAAATGGATACAAGCCAATTATCGTAACCAATGATATTGTTACAAAGGAAGATGCTGAACATGTAAAAAAAACACTACATGGTGTTATCCCTGCTGATCGTGTTTTAGGTGTTGAGACAGGAGGATGTCCTCATACGGCAGTGAGAGAAGATCCGAGCATGAATCTGATTGCTGTAGAGGAGATGGAAAAAAAATTTCCGGACTCTCACATACTTTTTGTTGAAACAGGAGGGGATAATCTGACACTCACATTTAATCCTGCATTGGTAGATTATTACATTTATGTTATTGATGTTGCTGCAGGAGAAAAAATTCCTCGCAAAAATGGCCCCGCAATTACCCAATCTGATCTGTTGATTATTAATAAGATTGATCTGGCTCCACTTGTAAATGCAGATTTAAAAATAATGGAGCACGATACGAAGGTGAAGAGAAATGACAAACCTTTTATCTTTACTAATTGTCATACCAAAGAAGGTATAGACGTTGTATACCAATTAATTAAAAAAGAGGTACTTTTTGAGGATTAAGATTCACATAAAATGCTAAAATCTAGCGTTGTTGATTCACGTGATTACTATACTCCTGTAAGTATTCCATCAGAATTTAACCAGTATGATCTGGAAGTTCCAACACTCAATGTTGGCAATGCAGGCAAGGTTGGATTACTGACTTTAGTCTTAGAAAATAGAGAGGGAAAGACGACACTTGTGGAAAATTATCATAAAGTTCCATTACAAGTTCAGAAGGCCCTCTATATTGATGAGAATATGCCTCATATGCCTTTTGTGTATATTATGAGCCCGAGTGGTGGAATACTACAAGGCGATAGACTGAGAATAGACATAGATGGGCGTGAGAATACAGTTTTTCACATTACGACCCAGGCTGCGACTAAGATTTATCGTATGGAGAAGAATTATGCAACTCAGGTTTTGAATATAACCCTTGATAAGGGGTCATATGCAGAATTTTTACCTGATATGATTATTCCTTATAGGGATTCTCGTTTTTATCAAGAGGTTAATTTAAAAATTCATGAGGATGCAACTTGTCTTTACAGTGAAATATTGTTACCAGGGCGTGTGACCTATGGAGAGTCATTTCTCTATGAAATTTTTTATTCGCGTTTTCAGGCAACTGATCTATCAGGAAGTTTCAGATGTTTAGATAATATGGTTTTTTCACCAAAAACTAGCAATCCCAAGTCGTGTGGTATACTCGGTAACTGGGAAATTGTAGCAAACATTTATTTGCTAACTAAGAAAGTAGAGAGTAAAATGTTGAATGCTGAAATAGAAGGAAGTTTACAAAAAGTGGATAATATTTATGTTGCTTCCACGGTACTTCCTCATTCGGATGGTATTATTATCCGCATATTGGGTAGAAAATCGAATGATGTTGAGCTTGTTTGCAAACAGATATGGAATTTGATCCGAATGAAATTACATGGAAAACCTGCCCCTGATTTAAGAAAATAATAAACGGTACTGTAAATTAAGCTTTATATAGGAAAATATCAATGACAGAACAGAACCCTGGTAACGTACAAGCACAGGGTGCGGGAAATACCGCTCTTGAAAATAATTGCGCTGCTGTTTTGTCTATAGCTGATACTGTACGGACTACACTAGGGCCAAAAGGATTAGACAAATTACTAGTGGATGAACTGGGCAATCGTTTTATTACAAACGATGGGGCTACAATAATGTTATCAGTTAAAACCGTTCATCCTGTAGCAAAATTGGTTGTTGAAATTGCAGACAGACAAGAAGAGAAGGTTGGAGATGGCACGACTACTGCAGTTGTATTAGCGGCAGAAATGATAAAGGAGGGTAAGCGGTTAATCACTGACATGGGCATCCATCCTACATTGATTGTGAGAGGTATAGAGCTGGGGATCCAGCGTTCTATTGAACTTTTCAAGCAGATGGCTATAAAGATTAACATGGAGGATATTAGTCTTGCTCAAGTGATTTCAACGGCTGCGGGAAGCAGAATGGATGGGGAGCAGGTTGTCTCTTTAGTTGGTGATGCCCTTGGCTTCCTGAAAAACACAAAGGAAAAAAAGGGAATGATTAATTTGAAAAAAAGTATCTTTTTAATTAATAACCCTATGCTGGATGATAGGGCATTTGATGGAATAGTTATTCAAAAACAGCTCTTTGGTCAACAAATACCTGATAATCTGGATAATACTAAAACGGTCCTTCTTAAAATAGACTTAAAAGAGATTAAGGAGTCATTGGTCAGAGAGATGAAAAACTATGATGAAATTGTGCGGATGAAAGATCTCCAGTCAAAAATGACAAAAGATATTTCTGATAGTATATGTAAAACTGGTGCAGGCATTGTATTTATAGCCTCTGCCCACGCTGATGAACAACTCTTGGCCAATCTCCTAGAAAAGAATATCTTAATGATACATGTCTCTATTGAAGAGCTTCTTAACATTGCAAATGCTTTAAACATGCAGGTGGTTAGAAGAAAAGAGGATATAGGAGAAGTTTCAGTTGGCAGTTTTAAGAGCGTATATTACGATGAAGAAAATGGATTATTTTTCTTAGAGAATCGTGCACAGAAAAAGATGGTGACGATCGTCATTGGAGGTGTTACAAAAGTGACATCTCAGGAGCGGTGGCGTACTGTGAAAGATGGTATCTCCGCTGCGCAGTCAGCATTGAATGATGGCATCGTAGCAGGGGGAGGAGCGGTGGAGCTTTACATCAGTGAGAAATTAAAAGAGGAAAACTCGAATAGTGGAGTAGATTCTATCGGTATTGAAGTGGTTGCACATGCTCTTTCCAGTATTATGCGTCAAATACTGGCAAATGCAGGCTTCAATGGTTTTGAAAAAATGGCTGAGATCAAAAATAAATCCGGAGAATATGGAATAGATATTAGTACAGGGAAAGAAATAAATATGTTTGAAGCCGGAGTTGTTGACTCAGCAGGGATTAAGATTAATGCCTTGAAATCGGCTGCTGAAATCGTCAAAGCTGTTTTGCGTATTGATAGAATATTAATTGCCCATTCTCCACATAATGCAGTTATTGGAAAGTCCGCAAATGAATCAAATTTCAATGATAAATAAGTAATAAAAATTTTATTATTTGGTAGGTAATTTTACTTATGCTACTAGTTATAGAAGCTAAATACGTACTTCCTTACCAATCCGCATATTATATCATAGCCGCCTTTGGGGTTATCTTTTTGATATTTAGTATTTTGTGGTGGAGAAATACCAAAAAGATACCATACAATAATACCGCTGAATGGTTTTTAACTGCAGGCAGAAATACGAAGGGCGGGATAGTAACAGCTTCTATTATTAGTACCTGGACATGGGCTGCTACAATCATGGTATCCTCAAAAATGGGCTATATCAATGGCATTAGTGGCCCATACTGGTATGCTGCAGGGGCAACGATACCCATCCTTTTGTTTAGCATAATAGCCGTTCAGTTGAAAAAGCTAGCCCCTCAGTTGCACACATTTCCAGAATTCGTTTTATACCGATATGACAAAAAAAACCATTGGATTATGATTGTTATAGGGCTGTTGGCTTGTACCATAGTAACCACCATGGTCATATTAGGGGGTGCCTTGGCCCTAAATGTTTTAACGGGCATCAACATAAAGATTGCGGTTCTTGTGATTCCTTTGGCATTTTGTTTTTACAGCTCTATTGCTGGTTTAAAAGGTTCTTTCGTTACAGATTATATTCAGATTGCAATCATCTTAGTTGTCATAACGGGGTTATCTATGACGTTCTATTATAAATATGGAGACTTCGGTGTGTGCCAGATGCTGGAGAATATTCCCAACAGAGATAGATTGGTTACCATTACCGCTTTTTCCGGAGTCATGTTTGGGATAATAAATACGATCGGAAATTTTGGTACAGTATTCTTAGATCAAACGTATTGGCAAAGGGCGATTGCTGTTAATTACAAATCTGCGGGTAGTTGCTTTTTAACAGCAGGACTAGCCTGGTTTGCAATACCTGTCTGTATAGCAACTGTTTTGGGAATAGGTGGGTTGTTATTAGGTATCGATGTTAGTGATTCCACAACAATAGCTCCGTTAATGGCCTATAATATTGCAGGCAACATCGGAGGTATAGCCTTTTTAATAATGCTTTTTATGGCTATTATTTCGACTGGAAATTCTGAATCTGTTGCTGTTGCCTCTATTATTGCGAACGACATATATCGTCTAAATATCAAACCACAGGCAACAGATAAACAAATACTTAGGGTTGCTCGTTTTGTTACAGGTCTTTTTGGAATTATTGTGGGAATGTTAAGTTTTTTACTTTATTCAATAGGTGTACAGGTTTATTTCCTATATCTTGCAATGGGTATATTCCTTGGATCTGCAGTGTTTCCGATCATTTTAGGAATTATGTGGAAAAGGTTGTCGTCATTTGGTTCCTTTTGGGGGACATTACTGGGGCTTATTAGTGGGATTATTGTATGGATATCAGTCGCTTGTATTCAGGAAAAAAGCTTGTTAGATGTGTCTATTGCGAATATCGCACCCATGGCTTATGCAAATTGTACAGCTATTCTAGTAAGTGGGATTGTTTGCTTGATTGATGGCTACTTGTTAAATAGAAATCATTTTGATTTTTCCAAGATTCAACTAAAAATAAGTTCATTCCTGATAAAACAGGAAATAGATGAAATGGAAGGGCTTAAGCCTACACCCAAGTATGTCTATTTTAAGAGTATTAATCGGTATTTTAAAACAAGTGGTCGGAAAATTATTTTGTATGCAATCTTTATCTCCTTAGCCATAGAAATCTTTTTCCCTGGAGTGATGTATCTTTCTGGTTTTACTTTTAATGAAGGATTTTTTAGCTATTGGGTTATTGGGACACTTGTGTGGCTTATGTTTTCCGCTGGATATACTATTCTTGTTCCAATTATTGATTTCTTTCAAGTTGACGAGCCGGTAGAGCTACATTATGAATGAATCCTGAATAAAGTGTAAATTTTAAAGGTATAAAAAAATGTTCTCGAACAATTCTATCAGCATTCGTTTATTCAATGCATACTTTATTATTATTATTTTTCTGGGAATCATAACAATAGTCTCTCTGGTTAAACTGGGAAGTGTTAATTATCTGAAAAAAAACCTTATGGATAACTATGCTCGAATTGGATGCATAAGTAATCTGGCTATAGATAAAGAAAAATTAATAACCAATACACTCATGCAAGTAAAAAAGGGCAATGAACAGGACGTCAGTGAAGATTGTTTGAATATTTTAAGTAACATGGGGAATGAGGCATTAAAGCTAACAAGTATCTGTGTTGGCAATACCCTATTGTTACGCTTGAGCAATTCAATTAAAAATCAATGTAATATGTTGTATGCGGAATATCAATCACATACATACCTTGATGAAAGAATACTATTGCCTGAAATTAATAATTTTAGTGTTGTTATAGGCGCCTTCAAAAAGGAAAGTTACAGGGATATGGAGAATCTGCAAAGTTCCCTCAAAGATGTAATTAAGTCAGCATTTATGACATTATTGTTTTTTTTCTTTATTACGGTAATTTATAGTATTTTTTTAAGTATTAACATTGCATCTTCGATAACAAAACCACTGGCAAAATTGATGGATGCTGCCAAAATAATTAGAGGAGGAGACCTCTCTGTCAGGGTAAACACCGATACTTTTGACGAAATTGGGACACTTTCACAGTCATTTGACGAAATGGCTATTACTCTAAATAATGATCAAACAGAGATTAAAGAGTATAATCGGAGTCTGGAGGCGAAAAATCTAGAATTGAAAAACCTCTCACACAGATTGTTTACTGTTCAAGATGAAGAACGTAAGCGTTTGTCCCAAGTGCTCCATGAGGAGATTGGACAGTCAATGTCAGCATTAAAAATAAATCTCAAACTCCTGGAGTATTATAATAATAAGTCGAAACAGGAGTTAGAGAGCAATAACAAATTTCAATCATGTGTGGAAGATTGCAGGGAAATTGTGAATATGGCATTTAAAAGTCTAAGAAGCCTGACATTCAGCCTCAAATATAACATTCTTGATAAATTGGGATTAATTGAGGCGACAAAATACTTTTTTGAACGAGTTTCAAAAAGATCGCCTGTTACAATCATAACTAGCAGCAACATAAGCGAGGAACAAATCCCCGATAGTATTAAAATGCATTTATTTCGTATTATTAGTGAGGCAACAATAAATGTTATAAAGCATGCAGACGCAAACTTAATACGAATTGACTTTGTTTTAGAAAATAACAATTTAGTTTTGTGCTTCTCAGATAATGGAAAAGGCTTTAATGTGGAAGGCGTAACTGGTAATGATATGAGTGAGTTTAGTATGGGGATGACGACTATTAAAGAGTTGGTAAACCTTATGAACGGTCACTTACAAATTATTTCAGAAACATCAATGGGAACCAGTCTTATTATTAAAGTACCTATTAATATGGAATCAAAAGTTTTGGGAGGGGTAGAGAATGGAAAAAATAAGAATCTTACTAGTGGAAGATCACCATATAGTAAGGCAGGGCATCAGACAGCTTTTAAAACTGCATGACCATTATGATGTTGTGGGTGATGCTGGTGACGGAGCCAGTGCAATAGAAAAAATAAAAAGGCTGTTGCCAGATGTGGTTGTTTTGGATATCTCCATTCCTAAGATAAATGGTATAGAAACAGCCAAACAAATTCGCTCAATCGATCCGGATATTAAAATAATAGTTCTTACAATGTATGAAACTAAAGACATTATCACGAGGATGCTAGATATAGGTGTTTCTGCATATCTTAATAAAGAATCAACTGATACAGATTTGGTTGCGGCCATAGAGGCAACTATGGGTGGGCAGATGTTTTTTAGTCCTTCAGTCTCAAAGGTAATGGCGGAAAAGTTAACAAACAGAACAGACGATATTTGTGCCTCTGAAGTAAATGAAGAAGCATATGATAAATTAACAGGTCGAGAGAAAACAATTTTGTATATGGTGGCAGAAGGGTATTGCAGTAAAGAAATTGCCAAACACCTTTCAATTAGTATAAATACTGTGAATAACCATCGAGCAAATATTATGAAAAAAGTTAATATACATGATGCTGTTGGATTAACAAAATACGCGATAAACTTGGGCTTACTAGTGAATACAGATAGGAAGGACATATAAAATACAATCGAGCAGTATAATAAAATTGTTAGCGTGTAACGCTATGTCTATAGTAAGGTCTTACATCCCAGATTTGCCACCTGATTACGCTTGAAACGTGAATGGTATTTAACAGACCCGCTTTGTGTCAATGGTGTTGAAGTATTGATTAATATGAAAATATCCAAAATTCATTCAAGACCATTTTTCTTAAAACAATCTATGTATTTCTTGTCGGTTACTTGTATATGGTTAACTAACCATTGCTTTAAATATTCAAGGATTTCATTTGTAACTTGATAATCACCACTAATAAAATTGTGATAATTCCTAATTGAATTATTTGTGAATTCAAGATGTTCGTTTTTATGTAATTGATACTCTGGGAATTTAAACTTTAACATGTAAGCTTCTTCCGTTGAAAAATGCTTACGAGAGTACTCAATTATATCACCTAATAGTTCCAATGTTTCTACTGTATTGTCATCGTGTCCATTTGCGATAACAGCCTTATTGAGAATGCCAATAAGTCCCCTATGCTCATCATCAATTTCTGATATGCCCACACTAAATTTGTCTTCCCATTCAACCATTTGCTAAATTATAATATTTTGTATTTTTACAATCAATTGTAAAAATAAGAGTTTATATGTCTCTCGTAATAATTAATATATTTTGATTTTATTGGTATTCTAACTGCGGTTGCATAGCAGAGCAAGATGGAGATTGTCAGCTATGCTGAAGAACCGGATTTAAAGAAATATAATATACAACCTGGAAGTGTATTAATGATTATATAAAAAGAGTGTTCGGGACAAATGTTAGCCACAAGAAAGATCCGTCTCAAAGAAAGGCATCTGACAGCGTAGTAAGCAGGGACATTAGTGTGTGCAACACATGCTTACTACGCTGTCAATACTGTTATGCTTCCACCAGCTTTGAAAAGGCTAAGGTCTGTACGAGAATCATAATATGGGATCGGCATCTATGGTAAGTTATGGTGATTAACCTTACCCTCGTTACAGCCACGGCCAAGCTTTAATCAGGATCGTATACCCTGCCGTACCTGTCACCACAGCATTAACAAGTGTCCAGTATCCTGTAATCTTTGCTATTTTTATGTGCAGGCTCAACAGGAGAAAGAACATGAACCACAGACTTGCCCACATTAACCAGAGTACGACCATACCTATATCCGGTAAGGTAGTGAATGCGGTTGGCACTGCCACCACAGCAGCAAACAAACAATACCACCCTAATCCGTCATCCTCCAAGCTCCATATAGAGTTAATGCCCACCCATAAAAAGGTGAATCCAAACAGGAGAGACGGCATTGCATAAAAATAAGGTGTGATTCCTTCTCCACGGAGCAGTACCGCCCTTATAGCACCGGCAACAATAAGAGTACCGGTAAAAAAATTCAAAGGGTTAACATGGCTGTCCTTGAGTTTCCCAAGAGTCTTCAGACTATTCATAAACAATACAAAACCGACATATACCAGTGCGGCACCTAACATTCCCATAAAAACACCTCAGTTCATCTATTGAATTATTTCACAAATGATAAAAACTCACAATACAGACACTTACTCCTCTTTTTAATCAGTGTTTGATTAAATTTTTTGGCCTTAGTTATTAGACATTCATTGTTCGAAAACCGTTATTTTTCTATATTTTATTTGTCTCCATATAAGCTAGATACATCTTCCTTGATTCAAGTATAATGTACAGTGTTCCTGATACAAAGAATATCTTAATCAAGTCAACAAGTCCAAGTGGAATGATTCTAAATGCAGCACGTTAATGGTGCATAAGGCTGTTGTTAGCAAAAAATCATCTAATGATATTTTTCTCTTAGAAAACTCGCCAGCATGCGAATATTTTAATTCATTTCTTTTGAATTTTATAGTTTAAATATGTAAAAAGAGTAGTTCAAACAATTCATTTGCATTAAAATGCATTCCGGTTTGTAGTCATTTTGTAGTCAAGCACACCGTAACCAGCAGGACTTAACAGAACTCACCAGAATTAATTTAATATTGTAACTTCTTATCTGTTATAGCGATATCGTTGTCTCTCGCAAATATTCATCTGATATTTATTGTAGTAATAATTTTGTTAGCAAGGAGGTTGTTTAACTTACTTTCTTTTAGATTTTACGGCTCAATTAAAAGACTTGCTTTGATTGTCAAATACGAAGTTTTTTATGATAGGATTATCTGAACGAAGTCAATACGCAGTCAAAGTAATGGTAAATAACAGTAAGTAACGGTAACCACCAGAATTATAATTTTGTTGTAAGCTTTTGTGTAATAAGTGATAGAGTCATAACAGACGTAAAATAAAGCACTTATAATATTGAAAAAATCAGCCTGTCCTTACTCGACAAGCAAGGGGTCACTGGTTCGAGTCCAGTATCGCCCATATCATCATACAAGCACTTATGACAAATCAGAGAGTTGTTGTACACTCATTTTCATCACCGAAATCAATACGCAGTCACTTGTGCTAAAACATCTACTCCGCTCCTGAAACTTTCAGGACAATGATGTGCGTATCGTTGTGTTGATTTAATGCTTTTGTGACCTAACAACTTTGCAACCTTGTATATATCCTCACCTTTTTGCACGTCCCAGAAGTACAACAAGCTTTATACAAGACATTGAACGCTTCCAATCTATGCAGGAGAATACATCTGTTTCCAAGTTTCCAGAACCGGTCAAGAGACGGGTCACTAAGTTATCGGATAAAAACAAATAGGTTCAGGTGTTTTTATTCATGCTGGTGATGAAGCGCCAACATCAAACTCGACTAAAAAAATAGAAGATGAATTGTATTTTCCAAAGCCTTTTAATAATGCTCAGGTTCAAATTATTAAGCAGCTTGATGAAAATGATGGAATCGTAGTACAAGGTCCACCCGGTACAGGTAAAACACACACTATTGCCAACATCATATGTCATTTTCTGGCTACAGGTAGAAGTGTTCTTGTAACATCAAAGAAGGAACCTGTTAATGATATGCTTGAATCTTAGCAACAAGAAGTGGTATGATTCTGTAATTGAGTTAATATACTTAAAGTGTTAAACTCAACCGGAAGAGACATTTAAATACTAAAAAATAAATCACAAATCGTATTCCGACTCGTTCGGTATAGGATGTTTTAAACAAAATTATCGTACATATGCAAACTGAAAAATGTAAACAAAACATCAGTCATAGAGAAATCGAAGAAAAGACGGTTGTTATACGTGGTGAGGGTCTTACTGTCGATGACGTTGTGCGTGTGGCACGTTTTGGTACAAAGGTTAGTCTGACTGAAGAAGAACCGGTCCTTGAGAAAGTTCAGGCCTCTTTTGATTTTATTATGCAGGCTGTGGATGCTGAGAAACCTA
>Ga0233429_1004791_pt1 | contig 11634 bp, 8 predicted proteins | sample SI_118_April2016_3_FD_179879 | JGI IMG/M metagenome (GOLD analysis project Ga0233429, IMG submission 179879) | Seawater microbial communities from Saanich Inlet, British Columbia, Canada - SI_118_April2016_135_MG | ecosystem: Environmental > Aquatic > Marine > Inlet | place: Canada: British... | reverse complement strand
CAGCACTTCGACAGTATCCGCCCAGATCTCTTCGCCGGCTACGAACCCCGCCCGCCGCCGATCGTTAAGCTTGAGATCGGCCACCATGGTCTGTCCACGGGGATGAATGCGGGTGACGCTGACCCCGATCGGAGCCGATGGATTGGAGACCGCCCAGAAATCGGTAAACTGCACCCCGTCGAACAGATCGGTGGCGTCCCCCAGATTCCCGGCATGGAGGGCGCGGTACGGTTCGTCGTGAGCCCAAAAATCCAGATTGTCGCGCCCTCCGACGGCCAGCGCCTGCTGCCCCTGTGGATATCCCGCATCGATGTACAGACCATCCGCACACACCAGATCGACCTTGAGGGCACGCTCGTCGTTGTTGTTCGTCCGCCGGTCGTCGATGCGCCAGATCAGCAGCCCTTCGGCCGGAAGATTGCGCTCGTAATAACTGTTCCCCCGACGACGGTATTCGACCAGAAAATATTCGGTCCCCTCGCCGATGGGTAGCTGATAGACTTTGCCACCCGCGTTGACATCCTCGAAGACCACCTCGTCCAGATCTTCCCCCATCACTACCAGCTGTTCGTTGTCGCTGCCGAGCCAGCCCAACCGTTTCAAGCTCCAGGCGCAAAACGGATTGGGGCCTCCGCGCTCGTTCCAACCGCGATTGCCATGCCCCATGATCCCCCAGTAGCCGATACCGGCGGAATCCTCTTCTGGTCCGGATTCATCCTCCTCATCGTAGGCCAGATCGTACAGGTCGGGCAACCCCAGAAAATGCCCGAACTCGTGCGCCATGCTGCCGACGGCGACCTCGAAAGTATGGCCCTGCTGGAGCACTCCTCCCACCCCCTGCCGATGGCCGTCGGCACGCACGCGAACGACCCCTCCGCCACTGGCGATATCGTCGCTGGCAAAGTCCTCTCCCAGTCCCAGGGCGGCGATCCCCGTGGCCTCGTCGTAGATGAAATCCGGAGGAGCGGAGCGCGTGACGACAAAGAGGAAGTCCACGTATCCATCGTCGTCGCCGGAATTCGGCTGGCCGTCCGGACCGTCGTTGTCGTACAGCCCCAGGTCGATTTCCGCATCTACCTGGGACAGGATATCGCGGACGAAATCGCCAAAATTTCCTTCCGGTGGCTGGTACGCGTTGACGGGCCGCGTGGCCGCGTACCAGAAAGACAGGCATTCCCCGGTGAGTTGGAACTGTCCGCGCGACATCTCGGCGTAGAAATGGGCCAGGCTACCGACTCGCTCTGTGTCGAATATCTCCTGCGCGAACTCCGGCACCTCGGTACCACTTCCCTTCTCTTCCTGGAAACGGGAAAAAACGGCCAGCGCATGCACATTCCCTCTGGCCACTCCGTTGACCTTGGCGCTTCCCGCGATCGGGCGGTGTCCCGCCACTCCGGCATGTGCAAAACCGGGCAGAGCGACCAGAGCTAAACCGATGATGAAGAAAACCCTCATTATTTCCCCTGGAAAGTGCTGAATCCAATAAAAAACCCGCTCCCCGCAGACCCGGGAAGCGGTGCGTCGACCGGCTTGAGATATGCTCAGCCGATCTGTTCCTGCTCCCTGGCCATCTGTGCTTTGATCTTGTCCAGCTTGAGATACAGCTTCTCCTGCAGAAACAACTCGAACAGCGCCGGATCGATATGCTGGAAATCGACCTCCTCCTGGAGGATGCGCAGCACCAGTTCCTGCGGCATGGCGCGCTTGTACGGCCGATCGTCGGCGCTCAGAGATTCGAAGATATCCACCAGGGCCAGGATGCGAGCCTGAAGGCTGATCTCCTCCGCTCCAAGTCCCTGCGGATAGCCGGAACCATCCAATTTTTCGTGGTGGGCTCCGGCGATATCCGGCACTTGCTGGAGCTTGCGTGTGAAAGGGATCTGCTCCAGCATCCTGATGGTGAGTGCCGCGTGGTCGTTGATCTTCTTCCGCTCTTCGTCGGTCAGGGTCCCCTTGCGGATCGACAGATTGTAAAACTCGTTTTCCGTCAGATAGGGCCGTTCTTCCCCGCTGCAGACGAAAGTTTTGGCCCCGACCTCCTGGAGCCGCTCCAGATCTTCGTCCGCCATGAACTCCCCGGGCGTGTTGGCGCGCTCGACAAAAGCCAGTTCATCCTCCAACTCGGCCAACCGCCGTTCCCGTTCCGCCGCCAATACCTCCCTTTCTTCCCCCGCCGCTTCCCGCTTCAGCAGTTCCATTTCGACCGCCTGGCGGATCAGGGTGAAACGGGTGCGCAGCAGGTCGATACGATCGTAGATCGTCGTCAGCTTGGTCGGCTTGTCGACCACCCATTCGGGGGTGGTGATCTTGCCGATGTCGTGCATCCAGCCGGCCACCCGCAGCTCGTTCAGTTCGTCGGCACTGAATCCCCTTTCGGCCAGCGGCCCCTCCTTGCAGGCGTTGACCGCCTCGGCCATCACCATGGCCATTTCCGCCACTCTGCGGATATGGCCTCCCGTATAGGGAGAGCGCTCGTCTATCGCCGTGGCCATCACCCTTACAAACGACTCGAAGAGCGCTTCGGTTTCCTGAATCAACCGGACGTTGTTGATCGCCACCGCCGCCTGTGAGGCGAGCGACTGGATGAGCGCCTCCTCCTGACGCGAAAAGGCGACCACCTCGCCACCACTCTGGGAAGTCGCGTTGAGCAGTTGCAGCACGCCGATGATCTGGTCTTCGTGATCCTGCATCGGCACTGCCAGCAAGGAGGTGGTCCGATATCCGGTCATGCGGTCGTAGCTCTTGGGGCCCTCGAACTGGTATTGCTGTTCGCTGTACACATCCTCGATATTCAGCGTCTCCCCGGTGACCGCGACATAGCCCGACACGCTTTCCTTGTTGAGCGGCACCGGCGGCATGTTACTCTCACCGTGTCGTCCGCCGACGAAACTCTTCAGGGTGTCGTTCTGGGCTATCTCAAAGGTCAGATGGTCGTCTTTGACCAGATAGAGCGTGCCGGCGTCCGCATAGGTGAAGCGCCGCGCCTCCTGAATGATGCGCTCCAGCAAGACGTTTAGATCGCGCTCCACGGAAAGCGCCACGCCAATCTCGTTGAGGCGCTTCAGGCGATCGTTCAGATCGGGTTTCATTTCTCGACGGCCGGGCATATCTATAGAATGATCCGCTGAAAGGTTACCGGTGTAAGCCTAACCTACCCAAGCACCTTGCCATTGTCAACCGCTCTCCCAGAGTATCTGCGAGCGCCTCTATCCCCCCCTGCGCCCCTGTTTTCAGACTCCCAGACGGATGTCTATCTGGACCCCGCCGTACTGGCGGATTTCCCCGTCCAACTGCAGCCGATAGCGCCAGTTGAACGACCATCTCTTCCCCTTCAAGCCCACCAGTGCATACCCCCGCCAGCCCTTCCCGTACAGCGGCCTCACACTCACCATTCCGGGCAGGTCGTATTCGTATTCGTAGAGGCGCGAGCCGTAGGAGTCGGTCCGGAAACGAGTGCAGTGGAGCGTGATATTCACGGCGCGCCACCCTCCCCTCCCCAGCATTCCGATCAACCATCCAAATTCCGGTGACTCCTCGCCCCGGTCGAGGCGGCGTCCCTCCAGTCGCAGCCGCCCCAGCAGTCCCTTCCCACGCCGACATTCCAGTTCCACGCGCATCCGCCTGCTGCGCTCTGCGATGGATCGCTCCTCCCGCCAGCGAGGCTGGCGGTCCTCCCGGTAGAGGGCACGCACGGTCAACCCCTTCCCGAGACGATGTTTCAGACTCCCTCCCCGGGCGCTGACCACCGAAGGCAGGGGATAATAATACGTCCTTGAAGGCCGCCGATACCGATCGACATACAGGCTCCACCCCCTCCTTTCCAATGCGATCAGATACCCCTGTTCGTTCTCCATCCCTCCCCGACTGGGGGCACCGCCGAAAAGACTGTAGAACCCCGGATCGTAGCGACGCACCAGTCCGCGCAGTTGTCCCTTCCCCAGGCGAATGCGCATCCCCACGACCATCCCCCATTTCCCCTTCCCGTCGGTCGCCATCTCCCCTCGCATCTCCATTCTTCTCCATACCATCTCCCCATCGGTCGCCCACAGTTGCTGACCGTCCCCCCCAAAAGCCCACTCCTTCCTCTCCGGTCGGCGCAAATCCACGCTGTGATCGAAACCGGCGGCCAGCATGCTCCCCCCCAGACTCCAACCCTCTCCCCGATAGAGCAGACGCCCCCCGCCCACGTCCATCTGCAGCAGGCGGCGCCCCTCCTCCTCCCTCGCGCTGACGTGATACCCGCTCTCCGGCAGCGAAGTAACCCGCCCATCCGCGTCCGTCCGGGCGTCCCTCCATGCCTGTCCGCCGATCGCCATCCCGCTCACGCCACCCCTTACATAACGCCAGGCGATACCCCGCAGCGAACCGTTCTCTCCACTCGAACGATAGCCGACGCGCTCGCTGTCCACACCCGGATGCGACAGCGGCACTCCTCCCCGCCCGCTACCTCGACCGCACACCAGACCGCTGCCCCAGCCCGGCCGCAGATCTCCTAAAACCACCGCCATCGGCCGCGACCGGCTGCGCCAATGCAGATAGAAGGAGGCGAAATCCGCCCATCGGCTTTCACCGGGATCGCGCTCGGTGAGCAGATGGAACTCCGTTCCGGTTCCCAGCTTCCACTCCAATCTCTGATACAACTGCAGCCGCTCCGCTTCCACCTCTGACCCCTTCACCCGCCAGCGTAGCGAGAAGCGGTGCGGCTCCCGAAAATCCGCCAACCGACTCTCCAGCGCACCCTCATCCTCCCCGTCCACAAACCCCTCTCCCTGTGCCCAGACGGCCGAACTGAGCGCCAGCAAAATAACGATGTAACCTCGATGCTGCATCCGATCCTCCTCGGTTTCTTCCCCATCCGCATCAGATGCAACAGGCGTACCAGCCCCTCTTACAGGCCCCTACGCCTCCCAAGCTGTGTCGAAAATGGGACATAGCGTCACCCGTAAGAGACATTGCCGTGGACAAAGGACTTGAGTTTAGCGAGAGGTCGCTTGATATTTATCTTCGATCACAGGATTCCCCAAAACAACCGCCCATCGGTTCCTGTCTATTCAACCCGTGATCGCCGCATCGCCGGCGTTTTTTTAAAAAATCCGCACTGTTTCTCTCAGAGCGCGTCCAGAAATCGGACAGAGCGCGTCCAGAAATCGGACAGAGCGCGTCCAGAAATCGGACAGAGCGCATCCAGAAACCGGAAGGAAGAGGACAATGAAGTTCGCTACCTGCAACGAGTATTTCGAGGGCTGGAAAATCGAGGATGTATTCGACTATGCTGCAGAGATCGGCTACGACGGCGTGGAGATCGCCCCCTTCACCCTCGCCTCTTCGGTCGAAGAGATCGGCGCTCAGAGGCGCAGCGAGATCCGCGCAGCGGCGGCGGCAGCCGGGGTCGAAATAGTCGGCCTGCACTGGCTGCTGGCCAGTCCGGAGGGGTTGTATATCGACCACCCGGACGACGCCATCCGCAGCCGCACCCGCGACTATCTGAAAGAACTCATCCACTTCTGCGGCGACCTGGGCGGTCAGGTGATGATCTTTGGCTCCCCGCAGCAACGCAACGTCCAGGAAGGCTGGGATAGCGGAGAGACCTGGGAGCGCATGCGCTCCGTCTTCGCCGAGGTAGCTCCCGTGGCGGGAGAGCGCGGCGTGTACCTGTGTATCGAGGCGCTGAGCGGGGAGCAGACCAATATTGTCACCAAGGCCGAGGAAGCGCGCAAGATGGTGGCCGAAATCGACCATCCGAACTTCCAGACCATGGTCGACGTCTGCAGCGGTTCCACCGAAGCAATTCCCGTCTCTCAGCTTCTGCGCGATTCGGGCGATCACCTCTATCACGTGCACGTCAACGACGCCAACAAGCGCGGCCCTGGCTTCGGTCAGACCGATTTCGTCAGCGTTATGAAAACCCTTAAAGAGCTGGATTTTCAGCGTTATCTGTCGGTGGAAGTCTTCGAATTCTCCCCGGACCCGCGCACCATCGCGGCCAAGAGCCTGGGGTATCTAAAGGGAATAGAGGCAGCGCTGTAGGGGCGACCGGCCGGTCGCCCCTACAGTTTTGGTGCCAGCACCCGTCTTGGAGATGTAACCCGGTACCGGGCTGAGTTGAACCATGCCTAGTTCAGAGAGGAGGGATCTTCCGGTCCAGAGCGGCCGTCATCTGCAGGACCGTTATCGGGAGATTCCCCTCCGTCAGGAGGGCCCTCTCCATCAGGAGGGGCATCCCCGTCTTCGCTGCGACGCACAATTTCCCAGACCTGCTGCTCGAAATTCTCCTGGTCGGCCTGCTGTTTTTCCCGCTCCTTGGCCAGCAGAGCGGCCAGCATGTGGGCCAACCGCTCCGGATCCTTCTCGCCGATATTGGCCATCTGTTTGATCTCGGCGATGGAGCGCTCCATGCGAGTCAGCGGCCTGGGCTTCTCCTTGGGAGCAGGCTCGGCTGCCTTCTTCCGAGCGCTGTTGTTCCCCTTCTTGCCTTTGCCCTTGCCCTTCTTCTTGCCCCCTCCGAAGAGCCGGCCCAGCAAGGAATCTGAACTCTTTTTTTTGCGTGGTTTCACGATGTGGAAGTGAGATCGGTTTGCATGGTCTGTTCCCGCTCCTCGAGAAATGGATAGCCACAGCGGCGCAGCTTTTCGTAGTCCCGCTGCAAAGAGCGCCCCATCTCTTCGGCCAGACGCAGCAGAATCTTGCAGCCCATGGCCGGCGTGGTGCTCAAAATCCCCATCAGATCGGGCTTGAAGAAGCCGATCAACTCGCTCGGTTCTGCCGCTACGATCGACGAAGACCTGGGCGTATCATCGAGCAAGGCGAACTCGCCGATCAGTTCCCCCGACTCCAGGCGGTCGACTACTTCGCTGTTCCCATCCAGATCCTGGCGGACGATTTCGACCGTACCGGAAAGAATGAGATAGAAACCGGACTGGGGCACCCCCCAATGGATGACCGTCTCGCCGGCTGCATAGCGACGCAGATGGACGATCCGCGCCAGCTTTTGCCGCTCCTTCCGACTGAGCAGGCCAAAGATCGGCACCCCGCGCAATTCTTCCTCCAACCCTCCCTCCCCATCCACCTCCCGCTGGAAGAGATTGGCCCATTCGGGATCGATTGTATCGTCTATCCGTCGTCTACTCATAGCTCCGCACATTCGGTCCATTCTCTAGCGTTATTTTACGAATGAACGCTCTTTCGGGCAAACCGAAACTATCCGCCTCGGAGCAACATCCTTGACAGCGCCCCCTTTTTTCCGAGAATTTCTTACAACCGTATTGCCCAAAACCCACCGCATCGACAGGAGATTCCAATGGCACAGGTAAAGGTCGGCATGCTCGGCCTGGGACAGCGCGGATTACAGCATTTGAACGCTCTGTGGCAAATAGAAGAGGCGCAGATTGTCGCCCTCTGTGACCCCTATCCCGACAATCTGCAAGAGGACAAACTGCAGCGCTTCGTCGACGGCTTTGCGTTGGACGGTATTCGGACCCATGTTTCTTTTGATGAAATGCTCCAGGCCGAGGACCTGGATGCGGTGTACTTCAGCATCCCTCCGGGCAGCCACGCCGGCGAACTGGTGCGCACCGCTCAGGCCGGCCTCCACATCTTCGCCGAAAAACCGGTTAGCCTCTTCCTCGACGAGGCGCTCGAGATGGAGGCGGCCATCCGCAGCGCCGGCGTTATCGCCACCGTCGGCTTTCAGCAGCGCCACGATAACTGGCACGCCGCCATGAAGGCATTCCTCGCCGACAAACAGATGGTTATGATAACCTCCGTCGGCAACGGCGCCCTGGAGTCGCACTCGGTCAAGCACACCCACACCGAGAAGGAGGGGGGGCCGGGGAACCGGGTGTGGACCGCAAACTACGCCTGGTCCGGGGCCACCGTGGTCGAGTCGGGCATTCACCAGCTCGACCTGATGCGCTACTGGGCGGGGGATGTCGCCTGGGTCGAAGGGCGCTATATTCACCGCGACCCGGAAGATATCGAGGACGGCGGCGACAACCCCTACGGCTACTCCGTCACCTTCGGCTTTCAATCCGGCATGGTCGCCAATATGATCATCACCCGATTGCGCAAAACCTTTTACGGGGACGGCTATCAGGATATCGCCTGGAATCACGGCCACTTAAAGGTCGAAGGAGAGGGGCCGGTCGCCTACTACTACGACGGCCCGTATCCTCCTCCGGACAAGGTCGATTCGTCCGGGCTGCGCCATCCTTTGCCCGTACCGCCGCGCAACAACTCCACTCTGGAGATCAATCAGGCGTTTGTCCGGGCAGTGGGTGAACGGGATGAAAACCATCTACTCAATACCTTTTCCAGCAGCATGAACAGTCATGCAGCCGTGCTGGGTGCCAATTTTTCCGATCAACTGGGCGGCCAGCGCATCGACCTGCAGGAGCTGTTGACGGACGATCGCTACGCCGAATTCCGCCAGAAGCCGACGCCAAAACCGTAAGGGCGACCGGCCGGTCGCCCCAACATCTATCATAAAGGAGCAGATCATGCCCAGCTACACACTCGACCATCTCCACCACGAAACCGAAAACGTCGAAGCAGCCGTCGATTTCTACAAAAAGCTCTTCAACGCCACCGCCGAAGAGCCGTTCGAGCGCGGCGGCGCCACCTGGATCCGGGTCCACATCGGCGATGTGCGCGTCATGGTCTCAGACCGCGAATGTGCCGGCATGGAACTGGGTCGCTACCAGGGCTACGATCACCCCGGTCTGACGACCGACGACTTCGACGCCACGCTGGCGGCGATCGAGGAGCACGGACTTTCCATCTGGGTGGGGCCCCAGACCCTGGATGACGGCCGGCGCATGCTCTTTGTCAACGGCCCGGACAATATCAAGATCGAGATCCTGGAGAAGGCCTGAGTGACTGCCCAGATCCGCCAGTTCGGGCTGTGGGACAGTCCGCTGCAGCCGGGAGACCTGGCGCAGGGCAAGGGCTTCAAAGAGGTCGCCTGGGACAGCGACTGCAAGAGCCTGGTATGGCTCGAGAGTCGCGGCCCCGACGGCGTTCTCGTCTGCCAACGGGGAGAGGATGCGCCGCGCGACCTGACCCCACCCCTGTCGGTGCGCGCTCAGGTCGGCTACGGCGGCGGCGACTTCGCCGTCGATCGGGGCCACCTCTTCTTCGCCGAAAAGGAGAGTGGTCGCCTCTATCGCCAGCCGCTGGACGCCGGTAGCCCACGCCCCCTCACCCCACCTTTCGGCCACGCCGCCTCCCCGATCGTTTCGCCCGACGGCCGTCTGCTGACCTATGTCCACACCGGCGAGGGAGTCGACTGTCTGGCGATCATCGACACCGGAGGGGCGCACTGGCCGCAGCGCCTGGTATCCGGGGCCGACTTCTACATGCAACCGACCTGGCATCCCAACGGCCGCCAACTGGCCTGGATCGAATGGGACCACCCGCAGATGCCCTGGGACGGCACCCGCCTGATCCTGGGCCAGCTGCGGCTCAGTAAGAACGGCCTACCGCAGCTCGTATCGACGGAACTCCTGGCCGGCGATACCGACACCGCCCTTTTCCAACCCGCCTTCTCCACCAATGGACGTGCGCTGGCCTACATTTCCGATCAGGGCGGCTGGAGCCGCCTCTATCTCCGCGATCTGCAGACCGGCGAGACCACCTGCCTGACCGAGCAGGAAGTGGATATCGGCACTCCGGCCTGGGTCCAGGGGCTGCGTGTCTTCTCCTTTAGCGGCGACGGCCAGCGGATCTATTTCACCCGCAACGAGGGCGGTTTCCGGCGCGCCTATCAGATCGACCTGGCAAGCGGCCGGACAGATCCAATCGCAGCACTCGCCGAATACACCTTCGTCGAACAACTCGCAACATCTCCCCGGGGCAACCGCCTGGCCTGCATCGCCTCCGCCAGCGGCCTTTCCCCCCGGATCGTCAGCCTGGAAACCGGAAAAACGCGAGTCCGGGCCCGTTCCAGCGGCGAGTCGATCCCTCCAACGGAATTGGCCACTCCCGAAGCGCTCTCCTGGCCCTCTGAGAGCGGCATGCGCATCCACGGCCTGTACTATCCGCCGACCAGTTCTCGCTTTGCGGGTCAGGGGTGCCCTCCTCTCATCGTCACCGTCCACGGCGGCCCCACTTCACAGACCGACGCCGGGTTCAACCCGCGCAACCAGTTCTTCGCCACCCGCGGCTACGCCGTGCTCGACCTCAACTATCGGGGCAGCACCGGCTTCGGTCGGCAGTATATGGAAACACTGCGCGGCAACTGGGGCGTCTTCGATGTCGAAGATGCCGTCGGCGGTGCCCGCTATCTGGCCGATCGGGGCCGGGTCGATCCGAACCGCCTGGTTATCATGGGCGGCAGCGCCGGCGGCTACACCGTGCTCCGCGCCCTCACCGTTGAGCCGGGCTTCTTCAAGGCGGGAATCTGCCTGTATGGCATCTCCAATCTCTTCACCCTGGCGACCGATACCCACAAGTTCGAGGCCCATTATCTGGATTCCCTTCTCGGCCCCCTGCCCGAGGCCAGCGAGATCTATCGCGACCGCTCTCCCATCTTCGCCAGCGAGCGGTTGCGCGATCCAGTGGCCATCTTCCAGGGCGCCGACGACCGGGTCGTCCCTGTGGAACAGGCCGAAACGATCGTCGCCTCGCTGCGCAGCCACAACGTGCCCCACGAATATCATCTGTACGAGGGAGAGGGCCACGGCTGGCGCAAACCCGAAACCATCGCCAGCTTTTACCGGGCCGTCGAGGCCTTTCTCAAGCAACACGTGCTTTTCGCCTGATACCAGGATCGCGGACAAACGAAAAAGAGGAGTGCTCTGTGCGCTACGAAACCGTCATTGGCATGGAAGTTCATGTGGAGTTGCAGACCGCGTCGAAGATGTTCTGTCGCTGTTCGGCCGATCATTTTCAGGTGCCGGCCAACCAGCACGTCTGTCCGGTCTGCACCTCTCAACCCGGCTCATTGCCGGTCATCAACGGCCGCGCCATCGAGTTGACCGTCATGACCGGCATGGCGCTCCACTGTGAAATTCAGCCCCACAGCGTCTTCGCCCGCAAAAACTACGTCTATCCCGACCTCCCCAAGGGGTATCAGATCTCCCAGTACGAACTGCCCCTCTGCCTGAACGGCAGGGTCGAAATAGACGGCGAAAACGGCCCAAAGGAGATCGGCGTGGATCGCGTCCATCTGGAGGAGGACACCGGCAAGCTGGTCCACCAGGGTCGTTCCAGTTTGGTCGACTACAACCGCGCCGGCGTGCCCCTGATGGAAATCGTCACCGACTCCTCCATCCGCTCGGCCGAAGAGGCGTATCAGTATCTCCTCAAAATCCGCCAGGTTGTCCGCTACCTGGGCGCTTCCACCGGCGACATGGAAAAAGGAGCCATGCGCTGTGAGGCCAACATCTCCGTCCGCCCCGAAGGAGCGACCGAGTACGGCACCAAGGTCGAGGTAAAAAACCTCAACTCCTTCCGCGCGGTGCGCAACGCCATCGCCTACGAAGTGGAGCGCCAGATCGGGGTTATAGAGAACGGAGGCCGGGTGCGACAGGTCACCGCCGGCTGGGACGAGGCGGCCGGCGTCACCCGCGAGCAGCGCAGCAAGGAGTCGTCCGAGGACTACCGCTACTTCCCCGAACCGGACCTGCTGGACGTCGA
>Ga0233429_1004790_pt1 | contig 11637 bp, 9 predicted proteins | sample SI_118_April2016_3_FD_179879 | JGI IMG/M metagenome (GOLD analysis project Ga0233429, IMG submission 179879) | Seawater microbial communities from Saanich Inlet, British Columbia, Canada - SI_118_April2016_135_MG | ecosystem: Environmental > Aquatic > Marine > Inlet | place: Canada: British... | reverse complement strand
CCCGGCGCATGATTTTCATGTTGCGGGTTTTCGGCAGGTCGGCCACGAAAATAACGTCTTTGGGGCGAAAAGCATGGCCAAGACCGGCAGCGACCGCATCGCGAACCTGATTGGCGGTGGCATCATCCCAGGCAACGCCGGGGGCGGGGATACAAACGCACATCACCGATTGACCGGCGCGGGGGTCCGGCAGGCCGATGGCGGCGGCCTCTGTTATCAAACCCGTGGCCATGACCAGGCCCTCAATCTCTGCCGGGCCCGTCCGCTTGCCGCCGATCTTCATGGTGTCATCAGACCGGCCATGGATATACCACAGCCCGTCTTCATCCCGGCTGGCCCAATCGCCGTGCCGCCAGATGCCGGGATACTGGCTCCAATAAGTTTCAATATAACGCTCCGGGTCCCCCCAGACGCCCCGTGTTAACCCGATGGAAGGCGCGCGTAGAACCAATTCGCCGACCTCACCCGCTGCCGTGGGCTGGCCCGCCTCATCCAGAATATCTGCTTCCATGCCCGGAACGGAACCGCCGAAACAACATGGTTTAAGGGGATGCACCATGGTGGAGACCAGAATGCCGCCTGAAATTTCCGTACCGCCAATCCAATTGAACAACGGCACGCGGCGGTGGCAGACATGTTCAAAGCACCAGTTCCAGGCTTCATCGGTCCAAGGCTCGCCGGTCGAGGCAACGACGTGCAGGCCGGAGAGATCCCATTTCTCAATATCATCCGTACCGCCCCGCATCAGGCCGCGAATGGTGGTCGGGGCAACGCCCAGGAAGCTGACCTCCTGCTCCTGACATAAGCGCCACATGCGGTCCGGCTCGGGATAGTCGGGCGTACCTTCCACCAGCACCATTGTAGCCCCCGCCATGGTGCAGACCGTGGTGATCATGGGCCCGACAACCCAGCCGAAATCACTGATCCACATCATCTTGTCTTCCGGCTTCAGGTCCATGCAGACTAACAGATCAAAGCCGATTTTTACCGGGAAACCAACATGGGTCAGGATCGTGCCCTTGGGTTTGCCCGAGGTGCCGGAGGTATAGACCAGAAGAAGAGGATGTTCGGCATCGACGATGACGGCGGGCACATCGTCTGGCTTATCCGCAACCAGACTGGCCCAGTCATGATCCCGGTCGTCCTGCCAGGGGAGGTCTTCGAGGTCTTCGAGGTCTTCGAGCTCCTCATCATTGCTGCGCAGCACGACCTGGTGGCGCACCGTCGGCACATTGGCCAGGGCATCATCCATCACCGGCTTCATGGGAATGGGCCGGCCACGGCGCACGGTGCCATCAATGGTGATGACGGCGGTCGCACCCGCGTCATTCAAACGGGTGGCAATGGCCTCGTGACCAAAGCCTGAAAACAGCGGTACCGCCACGGCACCAATTCTGACCGTGGCAAAAAATGCGGCGACCACTTCGGGCACCATGGGCATATAGATGCCAACCTTGTCGCCGGGCCCCAGGCCCAACGATTGCAAGCCGGCTGCCAGGCGACAGGTCTGACGGTCCAGTTCCTGGTAGGTCCAGGCACGCACCGCGCCCGACTCCGCCTCAAAACGAACCGCGTCTTTTTGATAGGTCGGCGTGCCCCGGTGTTTGTCCAGAAAATTCAGCGTGGCATTGGTGGTGCCACCCTTGCACCATTTGGCCCAAGGGGCACCGTCAGACAGATCACGGACCTGGTCATAAGGTTTTTCAAATCGGTAATCCATGAAGCGGATGGTCTGATCCCAGAACCAGTCGGGGTCGGCGGCGGCCTTGGCCAACAGATCATCATAGTCCCCCGCGCCCAGGGTTTCGATGAACCGTTGAATATTACTCTCGGCGATTACGGAAGGTTCCGCCCGCCAGACAAACCCGCTCATTCGACCGCTCCCACAAAAAACACTGACCTTAGAATAGCGTCACTTGCCGCGCAGATGAAAGCGGGAAGCAATCGTTTCAGATGAACAAGAAAAATGCCGATGGAACTGGCCCGGAATTGGCTATGATAAAGGAAAATTATTCAGAGAAATTTATTCAGATAAGAGGTAACGAGCATGAGCAAGTTGGATTTCGGCATTTTTCTGGCACCATTTCACACAGTGGATGAAGACCCCACGGCGGCCCTGGATCGGGACATGGCGTTGGTGGAGCATCTGGACCACCTTGGTTACAACGAAGCCTGGATCGGGGAGCATCATTCGGGCGGCTATGAGATTATTGCCGCACCGGATCTGTTCATTGCCGCTGCGGCAGAGCGGACCAAGCATATCCGCCTGGGCACGGGTGTATCATCGTTGCCCTATCATCATCCCTTTACCAATGCCGGGCGCATGGTGCAGCTGGATCATATGACCAAGGGGCGGGCCATGTTTGGCGTCGGCCCTGGTGCGCTGGTGGGCGATGCCTTTCGCATGGGCATTGAACCGGCAAACCAACGGCGCATGATGAACGAGGCGCTGGATGCCATTATCCCCTTGCTGGACGGCGAACAGATCAGTATGAAGACGGATTGGTTCGAGCTGCGCGATGCCCAAATGCAGCTGCCCTGTTATACCCACCCGCGCATCGAAATGGCCGTGGCCTGCGCCCGATCACCTGCCGGTGCTTTGGCGGCGGGCAAGCACGGCCTGGGCATGCTGTCCATCGGCGGCACATCGGATGAGGCGCTGGCGGCGCACGCCAGCAATTGGAAGCTGTGCGAGGATACGGCGCGAGAGAACGGCCATACGGTGAACAGGGACAAATGGCGCGTGGTCACCCTGGCCCATGTGGCCCGCAGCCGGGAACAGGCAAAGAAGAACGTGGAACATGGCCTGGAGCCCTGGGCGCAATATTTTCGCGACATCGCCACCTTCCCCATCGTGCCGGCAGAGATTGACGATGCCTATGAATATCTGACCACGGAAGGTATGGCGGTGATCGGCGATCCTGATGATGCCATCCGCCATATTGAGAAGCTGATCAAAGGTTCGGGCGGCTTTGGCGTGTTTTTGGAGCTGGCCCACAACTGGGCCGACTTCGACGCGACGTTGGAGCATTTTGAATTGATGGCCCGTTATGTGATCCCCCATTTCAACAAAAAGAACGACCTGCGCCGCACCTCGTATAGTTACAGCCACAAGAACCGGGAAGTTTTTGTCGGCGCAGCCCAGGCAGCGGTGGAGGACGAGATCGACCGCCACAGCAAAAAGGTCGCCGGTGGTGACGACTAAGCTACAGGCAGCGGAGGCAAGAGAACTGGGCGGCTGTGCCTGTGGCGCGGTGCGCTATGTCATGAACGCAACGCCAATTCTGTCCTATGCCTGCCATTGCACGGATTGCCAACACCTGACCGGCAGCGCCTTCATACTGAGCGCCTGGATAGAGAAGACAGAGGTAGAATTACTGTCCGGTGACCTAACGGCGTGCAAACTGTCGACGGGAGAGCACGGCAGCACGGTGCATTTCTGCCCCCGTTGCGGCACATCTATCTGGACGGAATATTCACCCGGCTTTTGGTTTGTTCGCCTGACCACGCTTGATAATCAAACCGCCTATCCCCCGGATATGCATATCTTCACCAGATCAAAGCAGCCGTGGCTGAATTTATCGGATGCTGTGCCGGTATTCGAAAACTATTATGATCGGGAAACGGATTGGCCGGCGGAGAAACTGGCACGTTATAGGGCGGTTGCTGAGGCGGTTGCGGGATGACGAAATCAGATGCCAAAGAACCGGGCGGCTGTGCCTGCGGCGCGGTGCGCTATGTCATGGCCGGCGCGCCGATCACCGTACACGCCTGCCATTGCACCGATTGCCAGCGCATCACTGGTAGCGCCTTTGCCACGAATGCCTGGATTGAGAAAGATCGCGTGGAATTGTTGTCGGGGGAGCTGTCATCGCACACATTACCGGCGGGAAGAGCAACCAGCACCACTCATTTCTGCCCCCAATGCGGCACCTCTATCTGGACGGAATATTCATCGCCAAAATTTTGGTTCGTCCGCACCACCACTCTTGATAACCAACAGGCATTTTCGCCGGACATCCATATTTGGACCCAATCGAAACAGCCCTGGCTGCAGTTGCCTGATGGTAACCCGGTTTTCGAACAATATTACCGCCGGGAAGACGTCTGGCCACCAGACAGCCTAGCAAGATTTCATGCGGCCATCGAATGACGAAAGCATCGACTTATAAGGCTACAACGTTCTGGCCCAATGATGGCCTGACGGAAGTGCCCTATAGCCTGTACGACGACGACGAGATTTACCAACGGGAACGGGAACGCCTGTTCATGGGACCGACCTGGAATGTTCTGGGACTTGAATGCGAGGTTCCAAATCCCGGTGACTACAAAACCACATTCGTGGGCGATGTGCCGGTAGTGCTGGTGCGGGGCAAGGACGGCAGCCTCAAGGGGTTTGAAAACCGTTGCGCCCATCGCGGGGCCCTGTTGTGCCTGGAACGATTTGGCAATGCGCGGGCTTTTACCTGTGTCTATCACGCCTGGTCTTACAATGAAGACGGCGACCTAACGGGCGTCGCCTTCCAGAACGGGGTCAACGGTGAAGGCGGCATGCCCGATGATTTCAAGCGCGAAGAGCATGGCCTGCAACGCCTGTACATCGCCACGCTGGCCGGCCTGGTATTCGGCAGCTTCGATGCAAAGGTCCCGCCCCTGGAGGATTATCTGGGCCCCGATATTGTGTCGCGCATCCATCGCGTCCTGCCCAGGCCCTTGAAGGTGCTGGGGTACTACACCCAAACCATGCGCAATAATTGGAAACTATATTTCGAGAACGTCAAAGACCCTTATCATGCATCGATCCTGCATCTGTTCTTTACCACCTTCCGCCTCAACCGCCTGTCGCAAAAGGGCGGCATCATTGTGGATGAAAGCGGCGGCCATCATGTCAGCTATTCCATGCTGGATAAGACCGCCAATAACCCCAAGGACGATAGTGGCGATGGCGATTACGACAACGCCAAGCTGCGCGCGGATACGGATGAGTTCGGGTTGAAGGCACCGGCATTGCTGGGCGGCCGGGATGAATTTGACGACGGCATCACCCTACAAATTCTTACCGTCTTCCCCGGCCTTGTCCTGCAACAGGTGCGCAATTCGTTGGTGGTGCGTCAGATCGTACCCCGTGGCGTGGATCGCACGGATATTGTCTGGACCAACTATGGTTTCGAAGATGACGACGACGAACTGGCGGATCTGCGTCTGTTGCAAGCCAACTTTATTGGCCCAGCCGGCTATATTTCCATGGAGGACGGTGCCGTCGGTGCCATGATCCAGCGCGCATTGCCGGGCACGGGGGGTGAGACATCCGTCGTGAAGATGGGCGGCGATGGCGCGGCATCCCAGGAAAGCCGGGCCACGGAAACCTCGATCCGGGGCTTCTGGAAAGCCTATCGCAAGATCATGGATATCTGAATGGACAGCGCGGCATATCATGGTGTTGTCGCCGGTTTACTGGCGGACTATGCCCACTGTATCGACAGCGATGATCTGGAACGCTGGCCGGCGCTGTTTACGGAAACGGCGAGCTATCGCATCAGCACAGAATTCAATCATGCCCGCGGCCTGCCCATCGGTATCATCGATGCCCGTAACCGCAACATGATGGAAGACCGGATTACCGCCCTGCGCAAGGCCAATATCTACGAACCCCAGCGCTATCGCCATATTATTTCCAACCCGCGCATAACCGGTGCGGCGGACGGCCTGGTTCAGGCTGAAGCGGCGTTTTTGGTGGTCCGCACCATGATCGATGGTAGCCAGGATCTGTTCGTCAGTGGCCGTTACCTGGATGAGATTGATGTCTCCGGCAGCCAGCCTTTGTTCGCCAGGAAATTGGTCGTGCTCGATAGTGACAAGATCGACACCCTGTTGGCCATTCCCCTATAATTCTGGAAAAACAAAATTACAAAAACGCGATAGGCGAAAAGCCTTTGTCTGACAGGGAGTATGTAGGGTGCAGAACAATATTGGTCTTTACCTGGGCAAGCGGGCCCATGTGACCCCGCATATGGAAGCGGTGGTCGATACAGCAAGCGGGCAGCGCTTTACCTTTCAGGCGCTTGATCGGCGCGCCAACAAACTTGCCAACGCCATGTCAGACCTGGGCATCAAAAAAGGTGACCGCGTGGCCATCCTGATGATGAACAGCACGGAATATGTGGAAAGCTTTTACGGTCTGGCCAAGATCGGTGCCATTATCGTGCCATTGAACTGGCGCCTGGTGGCGGACGAGTTGAGCTTTATCCTGAAGGATGCCGGTGCCATTGCCATGATCTATGGCAGTGATTTTGCTGAAGTAGCGACCGAACTCCACAGCCGTGGGAGGGACGCCACCGAGATCAAACATTGGATAGAGTTGAGTGAAGGGAAAGCGCGGAACCCCTTCGCCCAGGACTACGAAGACATCACTCAACAAAGCTCCGCCGATGCGCCGGCCACGGATACCGGTGATGATGATGATCTTTTTATCATGTACACATCCGGCACCACCGGGCTGCCCAAGGGGGCCTTGCACACCCACAATTCCATGACCTGGGCCATTTTGTCTTTCACTGCCTCCACCGATATCAGGATCCGGGATCGTTATTCCATTGCCCTGCCCATGTTCCATGTGGGTGCCCTGCTGCCGATAATGTTCACCTTGTACTCCGGTGGCACGGCGGTATTGCTGCGTCAGTTCGACCCCAAATTGATGTGGGAGGTCACCGAAACGGAAAAGATCACCACGTCGTTGATGGTGCCGGCGATGTTGAATTTTATGCTGATGGTGCCGGAGTTTGAGAAATATGACGTCTCCAGCCTACGCTCCATCCTCTCGGGCGCCTCACCCGTGCCCGTCAGCCTGATCGAACGCTACAAGGAGATCGGCATTGAAATCCATCAGGCCTATGGCCTGACGGAAGCGGGCGGCACCGCCACCGTTCTCAGTCCAGACGATGCCATGGTCAAGATCGGTTCCGCCGGCAAGGGCTTCTTCCATGCATCGATCCGTGTGGTGGACGAAAACGATAATGACGTTTCCCCGGGTGAGCCGGGGGAATTGTTGGTCAAGGCCGCCCACAATATGAAGTGCTATTGGAACAATCCGAAGGCGACGGCGGAAACCATTCGCGATGGCTGGCTGCATACGGGCGATATCGCCCTTAGGGATGAAGATGGTTTCATCACCATTCATGACCGGGTCAAAGACATGATCATCTCGGGCGGGGAGAACGTTTATCCCGCCGAACTGGAGAACGTTATCCTCAAACATCCGGGCGTGGCCGACGTGGCTGTGATCGGCCAGCCCAGTGAACGCTGGGTGGAAAGCCCCTTCGCGGTCGTTGTACGCAAGGATGAGACGCTGACGGAAGCGGACCTGCTGCAATTTTGCGACGGCAAGATGGCCCGCTTCAAACAGCCCAAGGGCACGGTCTTTGTCGATGAAATTCCCCGCAATCCAACCGGCAAACCCCTGAAGCGCGTATTGCGTGAACAGTTTCCGGGCCCGGCGCGGGACTAGCCAAATTTGTCATCAGGCATTATCCTGGCCAGGCATCGCCCGCACAAAGGGCGCGATCGAAAAAATGGGGAAATGTCATGAACGTCGTTCGAATGAAGGAAAATGTCAGCGAAACCGAATGGCAGACCAGAACTGATCTGGCAGCCTGCTATCGTCTGGTCGCCCATTATGGCTGGACGGATTTGATCTTCACGCATCTTTCCGCCCGTGTCCCAGGCGAAACCGGCCCTGACGGTGGCGAAGTCTTTTTGATCAACCCCCTGGGCTACATGTTCCACGAGATTACGGCATCTTCCCTGGTTAAGGTCGATATCGACGGCAAGGTTCTTTCCGAAACCGATTACGATATCAATCCCGCCGGCTTCACCATTCACAGTGCCGTACATGCAGCCCGCCCGGATGCTGGTTGCGTCATGCATTTGCACACCGATGACGGCACGGCTGTATCGGCCCAGGCAGACGGTTTATTGCCCATAACCCAAACCGCCATGACATTGATTGGTGATCTGGCCTATCACGACTATGAAGGTATCGCCCTTGACCTTGACGAGCGGGCGCGGCTGGTCGCGAACCTGGGCACTGCCAACAACATGATCCTGCGCAACCACGGCACCATGACCTGCGGCGAAAATATCCAGGCCGCCTTTTTGCGCATGTTTGCGATGGAACGGGCCTGCAGCATGCAAATACGCGCCCTGTCGGGCGGCGTGAAACTGAACATGCCCTCGAACGCGGCGATAGAGAACGTCCACAACCAAATGGCAAATATGAGCATGAACATCGCCGACCTGGCCTGGGCACCTTTGTTGCGTATGCTGGACGCGGCAGACCCGTCCTACCGAAACTAGGGTAGCCGCAGGTTATGAAATTTCAGGCCTAACCGCCTTTGACGTATGGATTATCCTGTTTGCGCATCAGGAAACGCAGGGGCACGCCGGGCAGATCAAATTGTTCCCGCAGGCCATTTTGCAGATAGCGTTCGTAAGCGGCTGGCAAATCTTCCGTTAAATTGGTGAAAATTACAAAGGTCGGCGGGCGGGTTTTCGCCTGGGTCATATAACGCAGCCGAATGCGCCGGCCATGGGGGCCCAGGGGCGGTGGATGGGCCTCTACCATATGTTTTAGCCAGCGGTTCAGGGCGGCGGTGGAAATACGGGTTTGCCAGCATTTATAAGTTTTCGTCACCGCCGGCATCAATTTCTCAACCCCCCGGCCTGTCAGGGCCGAGAATGTGACCACGGGAACGCCCCGGGCCTGGGTCAGGGATGTTTCCAGGCGATCGCGTAGTTGCCCCATGGCCGCATTGCGGTCGGATACCAAATCCCACTTGTTGGCCGCGACCACCAATGCCCGCCCCTCCTCCAAGGTACGCCGGGCGATGGACAGATCCTGGCGTTCCAACGGTGCCCGGGCATCCAGCATCAGGACCACGACCTGGGCATATTCCATGGCCCGCACGGCATCATCAGCGGCCAGCTTTTCAAGTTTTTCCGAGACCCTGGCCTGCTTTCGCAAACCGGCTGTGTCGATCAGGCGAACCGTTTGTTCGCCCCACTGCCACGCCGTCCCGATGGAATCCCGGGTTAGGCCGGGTTCAGGACCGGTGATTTGACGTTCCTCTCCCAACAGGCGATTGACCAGTGTTGACTTGCCCGCATTGGGCCGGCCCAGAATGGCCAGCTGTAAAATGCCGTCGCCTTCGCCGTCATCCTCAAATTCGTCGGCAAATTCACCATCGATATCGTCGTCGATACCATCGCTGAATTCGTCGTCGCCCTCGGCTGCGGTATCTGTATCTTCTTGTACAGCTGCTGCAGGTGCGGGCGGCACATAATTCTTTGCCGCGTGCTCTTCCATCGCCTCAAGGATAGCGTTGTGCAGACCGGCCAGCCCCTCGCCATGAGCAGCCGACACAGGCAGCGGTTCACCCAGGCCCAGGGCCCAGGATTCGGCAAGACCGCCGTCACCGGCAGCGCCCTCGCATTTATTAGCCAGCGGCGCATCCAATCAGCGAAATGCTGATCCAGGGGCGTGACCCCGGCACGGCCGTCAATCAGCATCAGGGCGAGGTCCGCATCATCCAGGGCGGTCTCCGTCTGGCGCTGCATCCGCCCTTCCATCGTGGCGGCGTCGGCATCTTCCAGACCGGCGGTATCAAACAGGCGAAATTCAAGGCCGGCAATACGGCCCTGTCCCTCGCGCCGGTCACGGGTAACACCTGGCTGGTCATCGACCAGGGCCAGGCGCTTGCCGACCAAACGGTTAAACAGGGTCGACTTGCCTACGTTGGGGCGGCCGACAATTGCAATAGTGAACGTCATGGCTATACCGTTGGTATTACCTTAAGGCGATTAATGCGCCGTTGTCGGATAAGACATAAATCGAACCATCCGCCACAACAGGCGGGATCAAGGTATTGTCTGGCAGATCAATGCGCCCCAGCATATGCCCGGAATAAGGCGAAATGGCAACCGCATAACCGTCGGAGGAAACCAGAACCAGACGGTCGGAGGCCAGGACAGGTCCGCTCCAATGCAGGGCACCGACCTTTTCCTCCTCATCCTTGAAACGCGGCAGCTGCGCGACCCAACGAATGCGGCCGCTTTTACGGGCCAGGCAAATCACTTCCGCCTGGGCGGTAACCAGGAAAATAAAGTCACCCGCCACCCACGGCGTTTCCATGCCGGCAATATCCCGATCCCAGATACGCCGGCCACTGGCCAGATCAACTGCCGCCACGCGGCCTGAGAAACTAACCGCCAGCACCATACCGCGGTCGATCACCGGGCTGCCGCGAATTTCACTGAGCGAGGACAACGGTGCCAGACGCCGGGTGCGGATCAGCTGATCACTCCACACCATGCTGCCATTTTCCAGGCGAAGGGCAAATAGCTCACCCGATGAATACGGCACCACAACCAAACCGCCGCCAACCGCTGCGCTGGGGGCCCCGATCAAACCAGCGTCTTCAGGAATACCGCTGTGGTTCCACAGGGTGCGGCCATCACTGCTGGCCAGGGCGTGCAGTTGATTGTCGTAGGTGATGACGAAAACCCGACCACCTATCGCCGTGGGCGCGCCGCGAATGGGGATGCCAATACGCCGCTGCCAAATTTCCTTGCCGTCTTCCAACGACATGGCATGAACATAACCGTAGCCGGTACTGGCATAGACGACGCCGTTATCAATACTGACGCCGCCGCCGATCACCCCTGCATCTTCGTCTTCCGGGGTTAATTCCCGGCTCCACAGATGACGGCCATCGGCAACGTCAAAGGCGGAAACCTCGGCCTCTGCATCCATTGCGACGATGCGCCCTTCCGAGACCACGGGCCGGCTCAACAGCTTGCTTTCGCTGCCTGAACCTTCGCCGATATCGATTTTCCAGGCCTGCTGCAAATTTTCACCGATTTCCAGATGATGCATGGCGTGGTTGGCAAATCCGGCAGCCTGGGGCCAAGCGGGATTGCGCCAGGGGCGGGGCAGGCGGACATCCAGGTCCGCGATGGCCGCATCAGGTTCCAACGCCTTGTCCAGTTGCAGGATCGAAATACGCTCGCCCGGCAGGGACGGTTGCGGCGCATCACCCAACCAGTCGGGCAGCTCACAGGCTGAAAGCGAACCTAAAAGCAATATGGCAACCGCCAGAATAGCGGATGCAGAGAGGCGGCCGCGCACTGTCACGCGGTTAGCCCTCCCCTCCGTAGGTTAAAAGCATCTGGGTGGCGCGGCTGCGCATACCTTTTGGCGCGCCGGCATCTTCCGACAATGCCTTGAACGCGGCACGGGCGCCGGCTGTATCCCCATCCCGGTGTTTCAGTACGGCCTGCATTTCCAGTGCCGAATAACGCCACGACGCCCCATCAACCAGCAATGGTGTCAGGCGTCGGTCCAGATCCTCCGCCGCGCCGTCGTCGATCAACAGCATAATCGCCTGCAATTGGGCCAGCCCCTGAAAAATTGGATCCAAATCATCGTCAATGGCCATTTTGTCGTAGAGGACCACGGCACCGTTTTTATCGCCTGATTTAACCCGGGCGGCAGCGCCTTGGAAGCGGGCGATAACGCCGTAACCTGTACTGGCATCCGCCGATAAAGATTGGAATGACGTTATGGCGGCGGCTGTATCGCCC
>Ga0233429_1004773_pt1 | contig 11656 bp, 24 predicted proteins | sample SI_118_April2016_3_FD_179879 | JGI IMG/M metagenome (GOLD analysis project Ga0233429, IMG submission 179879) | Seawater microbial communities from Saanich Inlet, British Columbia, Canada - SI_118_April2016_135_MG | ecosystem: Environmental > Aquatic > Marine > Inlet | place: Canada: British... | reverse complement strand
TATATTGTTTTTAGTCGGGTGTGGGAGGTAAATTTTATTAACTGTTTAGAGGTAAGCAGATATTCTACCGACCTCCCACACCCTCATTAAAATTATGTGCATGTACAAGTTTATAAAAGGGAGTAGAATTTTGACTGAGAAGAAAGAATTGGAATGTCCTTCATGCAGTGCCTTGATTGATGTCAGTGAGATGGAAACATATGAGATGTTTGATTGTCATGAGTGTAAGACTGAATTAGAATATATAGGTGATGGAGAGATAATAATTTCATGAATACTAAGTTCACAGTAGTTTCTTATTACACCGATAATACAGGGTACAAGGGAGAGGCTCATAGGCTTGAGGCATCACTTAAATCATTTGATATATCTCACCACATTGAGCCAATAGAGAGCTTAGGCAGTTGGGATCTTAACACAAGACACAAAGCAGAGTTTCTCCTAGAGATGTCATATGCTTTCGATACTCCTATAGTTTGGTTGGATGCTGATGCAGAAGTTTTACAATACCCATATCTATTCGATGGATTATCTGATAAGTGTGACATGGCAGTATATAGAGATCAACAACAGCAACTATTATCAGGGACCATATATATCAATAAGACTGACAAAGCTAGGGAGATCCTAGAACTATGGATTCTTGAGAATAAAGCAGCACATATCAGTAAGTACGAGCAATACAACCTAGCTAAGGTTTTAAGAGATGCTGAGGCAATAGATAGACCATTCAATGTGCGTAATTTACCACAGGAGTATGTCTATGTAGAGAGAGCTTTCGGAACATTACCTACTCCAGTTATAATGCACCACCAAGCCTCTAGGAGATTGAAGAGAGAAATCAATGGCAATGATTAAGATACAAAGATGAACTATGGAAGATAAAGAATTAAATGAGATGAAGAATGACCTTGCTAGGGCTTTAGGCGTACCACTTAAGTATGTGCAGGAAACTAGTGATGTGCTATGTAGGGTTTTACGCAACCTACGTAAAATAGATGCTCATAAATAAAATGTGTGACCACATAGGGCTGTCCCAAGGTAGCAAAGATTGGGAGCGAAAGTTATCCAGATGTGGCACACAACTATAAAGGGAAAAATAGGATGAGAGACATTGAATGTCTAATGAGAAGTGCGTTGAATATTCTGTTAAATAAGTACACAGCATCATTCAATTGTGAGTTGACTAGGAAAAATATTAAAGAGGAGCTTCAGAGAAATTTTCCCATGTTCATTATTGCCTGTGATGAAGTTCTTAATACACCGAAGATTATAGATAATCATGAGTTAATTTTTACTATGAAATGTGGTTCTTCATCAGTCAAAGGTATCTTCAATATTGATGGTATAACTTTTAAAGGTATATAACTTATGGACATAAATATAATAGTAGCTAAAAGAGACCGTGAAGAAGACTACGATATCTTTCTACATTACCTGAACAAGATAAGCGTAGGGCATGATGTGACGGTTTATGTGACAAGCAGTAAAGATACTCTAAAATACCCACCTGAGTATTTTCAATTCCTAGAAAACATATTTGTAAATCATCAACATGCACCAGCCCCTAGTTTCAATAAATCTATATTACTGAATCAGGGTCTAGCTAGAATGAGAAGTCATTATGATGTGGTATGTATAATGGATATTGATATGGTATATAATCAGGGTTTCTTCACTAAGGTAGAATCATTAATAAAGAGAGGACATAACTACATTGTATGCTCAGGACAAAATTTGAGTGAAGAGCAGACATTTCAGGTATTTGAAAAGATACCTGAAGAGGTGCATGATGTAGGTGTTCAGTTTACAGGATGTTCTCAGATATGCTTAACCGAAGATGCTCTAGACACACTTGAGGACCTCTTCGGATTTGTCTATGATGACAAGTTTGAGGGTTGGGGTGGAGAAGATAGTGATCTATCATACAAGAGTAGCGTACTACATAACCATGCCTTGCTGAGTAAAACTGTACTCAAGGATGTGTGGAATCATTTAGAGCATCCATCTAGGAAACCTGTAGATGTAGAAAATACAGATAATTATAAAAGATACATAGAGAATAAGCCTATTATAGAAAAGCAAGTGACAGCTTATAGAGCAGAAAGGAGTAAGATGTAATGCATTATACGAAGGAGCAGTACAAAGAGTTTGATGAGGTGAAGGTAGTTATTATTTCGGTCCATGGTATCCTGAGTGACAACAAAAATATGCATGAGACTATGGAGGCTATCAAGGATAGGTTTCAGTTACGAGGTAATGCGATTCACTACAAGGAAATCAATTATGGTTATACTCGTGCTCTAGTGAATATGCTTACATGGTCTAGGAATGTTGTCAGGGATAACGTATCAGCCCGTATCGCTAATGCTTCCAATAAGTATAGGAATGCCAAGATAATTGTTCTAGGACACTCCAATGGGACTTGGGCAATCGGGAGAGGCATAGAGAAATGGTATCCCACTACGAGCATGAGAATAGATCTACTAATATTGGTCGGTTGTGTGCTCAAGAGAAAATTCAGGTGGAATAGATTCAGTAAGATACAGGTGCTGAATATAGTAGGGACAAAAGATTGGGTATCCCTGATTTCCAAATGGACTTATAGGATGGGTCAGGCAGGTGTCAAGGGATTCAAACATAGGACTCGTAACCTAAGACAGGTGGAATATAAGATGGGTCATACAGGTTTTGTTGATGTGGCTAGACCTGAGATACTAAAGACTATTGAAACATTCATCGAGAAAATATCATGAGTAAAAACAGATTACCTCTATGGTTCAGATGTTTCATAGTTTTCATCGTGATACCTGTTTATATCTTTGGGGTTGTGATGCTGTCCATTTATGTATATAACATGTATGTAGCACCAGTATACGAGTTTATTGAAGGACTATTTTAATTCGGGGGAGAGAAGATGCCAACAGTGTTAGATGTAGCTGAGAAGAAGAAGAATATTTTTCATAAAGTAAAAAGACTATCAGTAAATTTTGATCAGGAAGTTCAGAAGTGGAAGTATTACGTGAGATCCAGAAATGGTATATTTGTACTTACTTCTAAAGGATATATTTCAGCCGAGGCAGCAGGTAAAGGATTGAAATATATAGCTGAAGCATTCGAAGATAATAGTACGTATCAGGAATATTCTAAATGTAACAAAACATCAGAAGAAAGAGAATTATGAATATAGATGATTTAATACTTGAGCTAGAAAAGACTAAAGAGCAGTATGGTAATATAGAAGTGACTTGCACAGGAACTGCTCTCCCAGATTGCCCTCTACCTGAAAAGAATAAAAAGGTATTTGAGAGTACAGTAGAGAATCTAGAAATTAAAAACACTAGAAACTTAGGGCTTAGAGTTCGTCTTTATATGTGAGGAGATAAAAATTATGAAACCGATTTGTAAAGCTGAGACTCATGGCAAGATAGATTTTGATGAGTTACGTTGGGTGTGTCATAGTAGAGTTGGAAAGAAGACTATAAAAAGATCCATGATTAAAGCTAGAAGAAGATTTCATAAAAAGGAGGAAGCATTATGTGTATGATGAATGTTGAGAGGTCTTGTGGTCATATAGAAACAGTAGGTATCTCTATGATGACAATCACTGAGATAATAAAAAAGAAAACTAGAGAATCAGAAAAGAAATGTAAGGTCTGCGCTCATAAAAATTATGATTACACCCTAGAGAATCCTTGTTCAGAGGTTGTACTGAGAGCTGCACAGAAATGTAGTTTAGCGATAATGGGGATTGGAATACAATGATATCTAAAAGAATCACGTTTACGATGACTACTTGTAGGAGACTAGAATTCTTCAAGAGAAGTATGGCTAGTTTTGTTGCTACCTGTCAGGATCTCCCTTTAATTTCTAGGTGGATCGTGATGGATGATGGCAGTAGTGATGCAGATATACATCAGATGCAGACACTTTACCCTTTCCTAGAGATACATAAGAATAAGGGGAAAGGTCAAGCATCTGCCCTAAATAGTTTATTTGATATGGTTAGGACAGAATGGTTTTTCCATACAGAAGATGATTGGCTATACCTAAGATCTGAAAAGTATATCACTAAATTACTAGCCATGTGTCAGGAAGATTCTAGGATTAGGAATGCCTCACTAAGAAATTGGGAAGGCTTGAGATGCCATGGTGATAAATTCGGAATAGATTACAATATGCATGAGTATCTAGGAAGAGGTGATGGGTCCAAGAATAATTGTCAATGGTACGGTTACTCATTGAACCCAGGCATTCAGCATCATCCTACGGTAAAAATGTTGGGTAAGTATAGAACAGATCATCCTAAAGAGTGTAGGCGATGGGATAGAGTACCTGCGAAGCGTTATTATTTATTAGGCTACAAGTCAGCGAATGTGATTGAAAGACATATTGATCACATTGGGCATGGTCACAGTATTTATCAAGACTAGAAAATGAGAAAGAATGTAGTTCATAAAAGAAAATTAGTCAAAGGGATTATGATCATTCCGTTATATTAACTCAGAAATATGATATTGGTAGTAGGGTGAAGATGGACATGGAAACTAATTCATTTAGGAAGACCTACTTGTGCTGTGCCAATCTGCGACTGGTGTACAGTTTTAGCCTATAGTTGCTGATGAGGTTCGACTCCTCCCAATATTATCTAAATAAAATAGAAAGGATAGCAATTGGATATAATTTTCGTTACGAATAAGAAATCAGAGGGTTGGGAAAAGAGGCTAGATGACCTAGACAAATCTATAGCTAGTACAGATAACATAATATTCACAGGATTAGATGCCTCAGCTAGTGTGAATCGAAATTTTGGTTTAGATAAAGTTGTGACCAAAGAGTTCATAATGCTAGATGATGATATAGAAGGATTTCATCCAACATGGACAGATAGATTCGCACAGCACATGTGGTACAATGAGAAGATAGTTTGCATGACAGCTAGATTGCTGAATCCTGATGGCTCATGGGGTCCTATGATGGGCAATAATAACGATTACACCTCTAGACATGCTAGAGCAGGAAAGAGTGGTTACAATGGATATACTAGACTTCCTACAGCGTGTCTCATCCTGAAGAAGAATCACTTAAGATATGATGAGGGTTATATAGGTTCAGGCTATGAGGATACCGATATGATGAATCAGTTGAATATATTATATCCTGATGGTGAGTTTCATATCAATAATGATGTCAAATTAACCCACCTGAATGAGCAGAAGAGTCAGGGTGGGAAGTTTTTCGATCACAACAAAGAGCACTATCTTAGCAAATATCCCGATGATCCTAGTGTGCAGAACCAAACTGATTGGACCTAATGAGCTACTACATAAAAGAGGAGCACCTAGAGTTTTTTGATATCTATGAGTTTGTCACTGAGGGAGAAGAGAATCCCGATATATGTGAAGTAGGTGATGCCCTAGAAGGAGAAACTTGTTTGATGTGCGAGACTTCGGCTGAAGAACTTCTTGAGTTGATATCTCCTGAAAATGATTGCAATGGTAAAGCGAATACTTGTGAAGAATGTAAGTCATGTAAATTTATTCAAATGTGTATAGAGAATGAAGAAATTAAATAAATGGTATCGTTACGGTAAGTGTGGATATTCTGACTCTGACATTCTTAAGAGTGTTCAGGATAAGCAGAGGAAAGGCTTATATTTCTTATTTAGTCTAGCATTTACAGGTCTCATTATATGTTTTCTAGCAAGTCTTTTTTCTGGTGATACGAAAGAACATAGATACATAAAAGGTTACTATTGTATTAAGTGTAATTCTAAATTAGGATCTTATGAGGTAATTTATTCAGATGCCACATGTCCTTATTGTGGGAATATGGCTAGTAGTGGCACTATCATACCTCATAAAGTTAGAGCTAGAAGATATATAAAGACAGCAGGGTGGTTCAATTTTTGGTCTAAGTCTAGAGGTTATTTTGAATTTGCAGATGAGGTGAGATAATGAGCATCATAGGGGTAGCGATAATTCTTAAAGGGAAAGTTTATTCGAAGCTCCAAGGAAGACATTGTGATGTTATCAAGGATATGGTTAAGAAGGATGTGAACCCTAAGAGTAAGTTTGCAGTACAAGGTTTCATAACAGATAGTAATACTTTTCTGACTAGAGAGCAAGCAGCCAAATATGCCTTGAGGATTGGGCAGATAAAAGAGATACCTAGACAAAAATTTACTAGCGAGGAATTATGGTAGTGAAAGGAATAAAAATGTATAAAGTCAAATTATTGAAAGAGTGTCATACAAGTATTAAAGATGTTGGAGGTAGACAGAGACATCATCTATGTTCGATGGAAGAAACGCTAATATTGAAAGAAGGTGAGTATAGAGAAGTTCAGGGATCTCTCAGAGCTCTAGCAGGTATTGGTGTCTTGAAGATAACTGACCTAAATAAGGAAGAGGTTAAGGAAGAAGTCAATCTTCATCAGGTAGAGGAATCTTCATATAAGAATTACACACAAGTAGCTCAGGAGCTTCTATCAGGTGAGGGTTTGAATCACGCTTCATTCACGAGGTCTCTAGGTTTAGACTCATCAATAGCTAAGGATAAGAAATCAACTAAAGAAGCATACGTCATGGTCCTAGAGCATTTTAAAAGTCAGATCATGAGACAAGGACATGACTACTTCTGGAAAAAGAAATTAATTGTCCATAAGTTTTAAATGAAACGTATATATTGGTATAGCTTATAACATCTAGAAAAAGGGGCTACATGTTAGAGACATTGATGGAAGGCATAGTAAAAGGTTGTTGTTATTTGTTCGGTTGTGACATATCATCTAAAACTTGGTCGTACTGTAGCAGATGTGATAGTCATTTTGCGACTAAGGAATATGTTAGTGAAGGATTTTTAAATAAAGTGAAAGTGTGGTTATTACAATGAAGAATAAAGATATTTATGAAATTGAAATCAACTTCGCAAATTTGTGTGGTGCAGAATGTGTGATTTGTTCACGAGAAAGAGGTAGAGGAAATTCTACGTTCATGCAACCTCCTGTTTTCGAGGCTCTAGTCAGTCAGTTGAAAGATATTAATTTTCATATGTTTCAGACAAGTGGGAATGGCGAAGCATTTTTCAATCCTCACTATCTAGATTACATAACGACTTTGAAGAGAGAATTTCCCAGCATACCTGTTTGGACATATAATAATTTTTCACAGTGGGACCCTAATAGGTCAGATAGAATCATCAGTGAAAAGTTATTCGATAAGGTGCATGTCAGGATAGATAGTTTGGATCAATCCATATTTGAGAAGTGTTCTAATCTGAATCAGGAGACTGTATTCAGCAATCTACAATATTTCCTAGCGAATAATACTGACATACCTGTAACCATACTTTATAGTAATATCAAAGATTATTACAATAGGTGTCAGGAAGTTTTCGGCATGAGACCATCAAGAGATTTCTTTACGGATGAGGATCTGTTGTTAGTTAGAGAAGAAGAGGTAGATATGCTAACATATTTTCAAAATTTCGCTAAGTGTGATCTTGACATATGTAGGATAGGGCATAGTCTGTGGGGAGAAAGAAAAAAAGCACCTCCTGATGCAGCCAGCCCCTGTCCTAAGTATGATATCATCAAAAGTATCACATGGGTATGTCCTAATGGAGATGTTTCTGTTTGTTGTTATGATGATGCTCAGGATGCATTCATAGCAGGTAACATAATGGAAACTCCTCTAATAGATATTTTCAATAGTCCATTGAGGGCTGAGATTCTAGGAAAGATAAGGACTAGACAGTATACAGATTATCCATGTACGAATCCTAAGTGCTGTGAGTTTCCAGTAGAAAGAAAAATGTAAGGAGCCACAAGCCTCCAAGCCCATAGGTTGATGAGTTGCCCTTTCCTCTTAGCAGCCTATGGTGGCTCCTTACTGAAATACAACGAGTGATGCCTTGACTAAGGTGTGTAGCCTTGGGTAGCATTCGGGGAGGTCGTTGCTTTGTTCGATCCTACACTGCATGATAGAGGACGGCACTCCCATTAGAATTATAGCGTTAGTACCACAAAGATTGCAGGAACGGGAAGTTGAAGCGGTGCGTGAGTGCTGTGAAATCAATAAGCCCGATTAAAAGTTGGTGTCCAAGACCACAACAAAGCAATCATTTCGTGAGGAGAAGACAGGCAGTAGGTGAGAGAAAAATATTCTGTGACAAAGTAGGATGCATCCAAGCCTACAGGAGGCTATCAATAAACTATGTCGCTCAACTTGTGGGAGCTATAAATTATGATACAACCAATGACATGTGCGGTAATTTGTGCAGGAGTATCAATATCTTGTCTTGCACTTTCAAGAGTATTGAAACAACACAGGAAGTTTAAGGCTGATGAGAAAGTATATCGAAAGAGAATTTACGAAGACTTTGGTATAGGTGAGAAACCTAGAGAAGATTAATTATGATAATATTAATAATAACATCACAAACAGCAGGTTTGATAAGCGTAGCAGTGGCTTGTCTTCTAGTAGCCACCATGATATTGGTTATGATGAAGATGAGTGATGATTCAAAGGATAGAACTAAAGCATATAAAAAGATGGATGATGATTTTGAAAGGGAAAGGGAGTCAGATGAAAATAGTAGCATTATATAAAACATTTCGAGGAGAAGAATTCCTGAAGGCTTCAATCAGGAGTATCTATAGGTATGTCGATAAAATAGTATTAGTGAATTCGGAGACAGCGTGGACAGGAAGAAAAGGAAATACTTGCAAGAAGACTATCCTTCAGGAGATGGCTTCTCATGATCCAGGGAATAAGATAGTTAATATTGACTATGACACAATGGATCAGGTTGAGCAATGTGCAGCAGGGTTCCACTACATTAAGGATAATCTAGATTGTGATTATATCATGCTGATTGATTCTGATGAGGTATGGGATAGATACAACCTAGAGCAAGCATTTCAATATTTGAGACAGAACAATGAACCTGAATACGTGTACAAGACAGGACTATACACATACATCAAGAGTGTTCATTATAGAGTAGATCCTGTGGAGCCTCTAGAGCCAGTAGTATTCGTCAGTCCTAAATTAGATAATCTAGGAACCTCACAAAGGTGCTATGGTTTGCCTTCTAAGATCATGCATACCGATAAAGGACACAAGATAAGGTATCATCATTTTGTGTACGTCAGATATGAATTTAACACTATCCTAGAGAAGATTATATCTAGTCACGTATCAGAAGATTGTTATTATCAGGATATGTCGCAGTGGATCTCTCAAGTATGGAATAAATTACCTCATATCCAAAAGAAATGGGAAGAGGGCATCCACCCAGCCATAGGATTTCAAAGGCATTGGAAAAAGTTAATAACGGTTTCAGGAGATGCTTTACCTGAAGTATTTACTAAATATCCAGAATTACTAGAGGGACTACACTCTTGAAGAAACAAGTATATGAATCCTTACGAGATATGAAAGCGACTCTAGATGAGGCTCTTCCTCCAATAGAAAGATTAATTGAGTTGATATCGACTTTATCTAATGGGCAGATGCTTCTAGGAGATCTTGAGGTACTAGCTCATTACTCGAAGAACTGTGATTGTATTGTAGAAATCGGTACAGCTAGGGGATTAGGCTCAATGATTTTAGCAGCAAATGGAGCTCATGTAGATACAATAGATATCTATGCAGGGATAGATCTAGGAGATGGTAGATATGATGAAGTTGGGAAATCTCCTAAAGTCATACATTCAATCATCAGGAAATATTTGGATGTATTCAATAGCAAGATTAACGCTATAAAAGGGACAAGTAGAAATGCATCTAAATATTTTGAAGATGAAACACTAGATATGGTTTATGTCGATGGTGGTCACGATGCAGGATCAGTGAGTTGGGACTACAACAAATGGCTACCTAAAGTGAAAGTCGGTGGTCACATATTATTTCATGATACGAGCCCTGATCATGTTCATGTTCATAAATTTGTTAATGAGAATGTAGCAGGAGATCCTCAAGTAGAAGAAGTTTTCATCGACACATTAGGAGAGACTATTATCAGAGCATTTAAAAAAGTTATTATAGAAGAGGAAGAAGATGATTGAACCAACACCGACTAAAAGATTCGTATTAGATGCATTGAGGATGTGTAATATCAAATGTAAGTTCTGTTATCACCTACACACATATGATGATTGGAAGAATCATACCATGGGTACAGAGGAATGGACTAGGCGTATAGATGAGGGTGTAGAACGTGGAAATGAGTGGATGGATATTACAGGTGGGGAACCTACGATACATCCTGAGATATATAAAATTGTGGAGTACGCAGTCAGCAAAGGATTGAAGGTTTGCATTATCACGAATGGCATTGTACCCAAAGAAAAGATATGGGGTTTAGAGAGTGCTGGACTATCTGAATTTTTAGTATCTAGGCATGGTCAGGAAGAGACACATAACACCATAACGAATAATCCTAAAGCCTATTCAAAACAACATGACTTTTTAAGAAGTCTCAGCTATACAGGTTTAACTCTCAGGTTTAATTGTGTTATCAATAAATTCAATGAAGGCAATCTCTTAGCAATAGCGAAGGAAGTAGCTATTTGGCATCCTAAGATTGTAAACTTTATCAATATGAATCCACATACGGATTGGATGGATAAGAGTCTAGAGACTCAGGAAGTAATTGCTGATCTAAGAATAGTGAGACCTGATCTGACCGAGGCAATTGATTTCCTAGAGAATAATAAGATAGGAGTCAATGTCAGATATTTCCCATATTGTGGACTACCTTCAAGATTATGGAGAACGGTCTGCAATGATCTTCATGTGATGTTTGATCCATATGAATGGGATTATGAGACTTCACCGAAGACAGTCGATAGATTTTTTCAATGGGGAGAAGAAACTAGTAATTGTGTAGAGGAGAAAGGAGAACCCTGCAATGCTTGTGGTTTACGCAAAGCCTGTGGGGGAGCCAACAAACATTGGCATAGAGCGAGTAATGAGTTACATGGGGAATTGCTAGGAAGAAAATCACATGGACCTTCTGATGATGCCTTACCAGGGTTTTATTATTTCAGGAGACATAATACATTAACTTTAGAAGGGTAAACTATGAAATTTTACAATAGTGTTGACGAAGAAGTATTCAAGCAGGAACTATCCTCAATGGGTATGAGTGAAGGTGAATTCATGAAGCGTAGGAAAGTCCTAATCAAAGGGATGAAGGATAGGAAGAAACAGATCACTACTAAACTAGATTGGAAGAAGAATAGATTTAAAATTATGCAGGGCATCAAGAAATTCCATAGATCCACTAGAGGTAAGAGATTTCATAGGGACTTAGGCAGATTCCTTGCTACGAGAGAATTAAAGGGTCTAGCATATAAAGAGTGCCAAGAGCTAGTTGTTCCAGTCACAGCATGTCTCACACATGCCTATCATGAACTAGAGTGGTACATGAATATTCAAGATAGCGTGGAATATGAGATTTTCCTAGAAGAGTTGTATGATGAGGTCCTAGAAATTCTCACTAAGCTTAAGACTCATGAACCTGATTTATCGGGGCATAGAGAATTTTTGTATAGAGTAGTAGAGATCAATTCATTACTCTCAGGTTGTGCGGAGAAATACAGTAGATCAAAAGAAGATATAGAGAAACTTTGGGAGAAAGAAGTAGAA
>Ga0233429_1004769_pt1 | contig 11658 bp, 9 predicted proteins | sample SI_118_April2016_3_FD_179879 | JGI IMG/M metagenome (GOLD analysis project Ga0233429, IMG submission 179879) | Seawater microbial communities from Saanich Inlet, British Columbia, Canada - SI_118_April2016_135_MG | ecosystem: Environmental > Aquatic > Marine > Inlet | place: Canada: British... | reverse complement strand
ATTTGTTTGAATTAATCATAAACATATGAATTCTGATGTGATAACACCAATGAATCTATGATTCTTAAATACTAGTCAATTACCATTCAGCATATGTAATATTAGCACCTAATTTATTAGATTTTTCATAGATGTCTCTAAGTGCAACATTTTCTGTCTCACCTTTATTATTATATGCGACAGCATAACCTGATAGACTTCTCCAATCCTCTGAGCCAAAAGACATAACAATCATAACTTCATTATCATCTAGCATTTCTGCAATAATATCTTCAACATAATCATATTTACAGTCATATTTATCATACTCTAACATTTCATTAACACATTCAACAGGATCAGGAATTCCTGTTTCATTGTCAACAATAAATCCAAATTTATTGTCTTTTTCTATTACATCTAATTCAAAATCTTCACAGATATCTTTGAATCTAGTTACATCTTTGATTTTGAAATAATTGCTTCTACATTTACCATAATACGTTGCCATTTTAATTTTCCTTTCTAATTTTTTATATTAATAATTCATTTTTCTACATTTAACTTGTTCCTAAATGCATATTCTAATAGGATTAATACCGAAAGAAGTTTAAATTAAAACCATAAATAGCACTGAAAATTCTATACCTATTGAGTTATATAGAATATATGTGGCCTAAAATATTGATTGGATGGTCAAAGCAAATATTAAATGCGTCTTAACTTTTTTTATTAATATTACTTTTTGATTCAGATTTAACACTCTATTTAGGTTCAAAAAAAAAACCCTCGCTAACTTAGAGTTAGCGAGGGTTCCATTTATTATTTGATCTCAAATTGAACTATTGTAGGCTTGTGGCCCCACAATTACTGATTGTTTCAACTGGTTTTGGTGTATTATTTCATAGACTTAACACATTATATTACTCTTCAATGATCATTCACCCAGAGACACCCCTGAATGCCCCTGACATCATGACCAGCCTTACTTTACATCGACATATTCCCGTGAGAATTTAACACATTATAAGACTGAGATATCTACTGTTTTATAGCTTTGAAAGTCTTGAATTCAGTATTAATATTTAACCTGAAGAAATAGATTCCATTTGACAAATTTGACAGGTTTACGGATTCATTCTTGTTATTAAAAATATGTGAATTCAATGCTTCACCATAGACATTATAAACCGTCAACTTTGCTCCTGTACTTATGGCTTCTGGAATAATAAAATTTACCATATCAGTAAAGATAGTTGGATAAACTTTAATCTCATCTAAGACAGAATTATCCACCAGATTTGGGCTTCCTCCATAAATTAACTGATCATTATATCCTGATGCGTCAGTAAAATTATCAGTAGCATAATATGATAGTTTAATAGTCCCATAGTCTTGAGTTTGTATCTCTGGTAAAATAATTGGAATTTCAAACTCACCATTTGTTACTATAGTATTAGCAATTACCAATACGCTATCTTGAACTTCAACATTTTCCACCTGTGATCCTCCTTGATTTGAAAGAGTTGTTTTTATATAAACGGGAGCAAATACTTTTAGAGATAGTGTTCCATTAAACGATTGTTGGATATTACCAGTTTCATAATCCGTAATATTACCACTAATCAAAACATGATCACCAGGAGATATTGTATCAGTATAAACATCAATAGATACATCATTTATTTTCATTGTTTGAATCTCATATTCAGGCTTATGAATAATAAGAGCTGGATCACCAAGTAACACCCACTTTTTATCATTATTCGTAACTGATGGATTTGCAAAGATATCTCCAAGTCTGGTAGTTTGATTAGCATTAGTCAACTTTTCAGTTAATGCTAAGTTATAAACGAGGTTGGAACTTGCAAATGTTGGTCGTGAAGTACTAATGGTGGCAATGGCTCCTTTATCATCCGAAGTAACTAATAACTCACCAAGTGAATGAATGTCAGGATCATCATATCTTGAAACATCTGAACTTGATATTATCCATATAGGTAGTTTATCTCCATTTTGCCAGGTTAATATTTCTTCGTTTGTAACAATCTGTTCATTAGCAAGTGCAGAAGGGCCTCCATGACCAGCATAATTAACGATAAAAACACCATCATTAACTTTTTCATTAATAAGAGTAGTTACCTCAGGACAACGTGGACCATTATTAGTTTGTACTGTTTCATAGAAATCTGAATATGCTTTTAGCACATTCCATTCAGGACGATTCTCAATAAATAATTCACAAATACGCTCTTCATGTTTAATATGAACGTTTTGGTCTCCGTCATCAGCAATAACCATTATTTCATTATACCAGTTATCTTGATTAGATGCTGAATTGTATGATTTAATTTTATTGACAACGGATTGAGCTTCTTCGGATGTGGTAATAGGAATTCGTCCTACAGAAATAATATGTTCTTGGTTTGCATCAACAACCCCAAAAAATTGATCGCTGGCATATGAGCTTACATAATTTGAGGAATTGAGTGTTTCAAATGTTGGAATATAATTTGTTATGCTGTTATTTCTGTTAAGGTAATCAAAGGACGCATCACCAAACAATAATAAATATTTTGGATAATTTCCCTGAGTTTTATCGCTCATGTATCGTACAAAATTCCTTATCGCAGAAATATCTTGTGATCCACTGGAGAACTCATTATATACTTGATCAATCGTTATTGTTTTTGCAGAAAACCCTTCTTCAGAGTTATGAAATTCTGCAAGTTCATTTGCTTGTGCAATAAAATCATTATGTGTAACAATAATAAAATCAACGGGTTCTTGTCCATGAAGATTTTGATTATCAATTTGCTCTATTGAAACAACAGATAAAAATGAATTTCCATTGAAAGCTGTGAATTCAAGCATTTCAGGCGTTTCAAGTTTATACCAAGCATATTCAGTTGAATATAATAATTCAACATCACTTACATTTACTGGATCAGTTGTATTCCAGATTTTTAATGATTCAGGACTATCATCAAAAAACAAAAACTTGGAAACGTCTGCTGATCCTATGTTATTTTTTGATCGATAATTTATCTGATCCAGACCGTTTAAATTTGCTGATTTGTTTAATTCAAGGTCAATAAAGTCAAGCCAGCCTATTGCCGAATCATTTGGAGGGTTAAAAACTACACTTATATCTAATCCATTACCTGTGGTATTAAAAACAGAATCTAAGATCGTCAGATTTGATGATACATAGGTATTTGGAATTCTATGTATTAGTATTGTTTTGTAATGTAATCCATCAATATTTATATCAAAAGAACATTGTTCTGAGCTGTTGGCTGCAAGTGAAATATGGAGATTATTATCATCACTTGCCAATGGGTTTGGAGTATCAAAACTGAATGTTCGTGTCTGGTTACCAGAAAACTGTTCTCCTAACCATTGTTTACCACTTTTTAAAGAGTTGACGAGTTCTAATTCATGATGTAACAACAAATCGTAATAACCAGGTACTCCTGTATGATCCAATTCAGTACTCTGCTGTTGACCTATACGCTTACCGTTTTGCTCACCAATTGTTAAGAAATAGTATGTTTCCAAAGAATAAATATTCTTTATATAGTCAAAATGATTACTCTGATAATTGAAATTTATTCGATCGGATGATTGTCCATAAAACAAAATATAATCTTCAGGATCAAAAACACCATCTTCTTCACCAACAATTTCTATGGCAATTTGCTGAACATCTGTATAATAATCCTCACCTATGTCCTCTGGAAGCATTCCATTCGGGTTTCCATACATGCACATTTTTAGGGGATCAACACCTGATATGTCGAACCCATTATCTTGAAGCTCAGCATAGGTGATTTTATGAACCCCTGATCCATTCACAGCAATCTTAAACCATATTCCAGAATTAAAAACAGAATTTTGTTGACTGAACAACATAAAAGGTAATAGCATAAATACAATAACAACTTTTTTCATAATATTTGGTTTATTAATTAAAAGTGTAAAGTATATGTCTATAGGTATTTTTTTTGGTTAACTCAATAACGAGAAAGCATTCTGAATAGTATGTTGTTTGGTTAAAAAAATATCAACATAATCTTACAGATAAGTATATAACCTCTTTTTGGCACCAAATTAAACTATAGGGCATTATAAAGTTACCATATTAATGATACAGGATTTACACTATCTGAACAAAAAACAAACTTTTCTAGGCTTGTGGCCCACAATTACTGCTTATTTTAACTGGTTTTGGTCAAATATTTCATGGACTTAACACATTATATTATCCTTCAATGATCATTCATTAGGACCAACCCCTGTAAGCCCCAGACATCATTACCAACCTTACTTCACATCAATATATTCCTGCCAGTATCATTACTCTATAATTACTTATTCACCTAAGTTTCTTATAATCTTTCCAATGTCAGTTAAATATTTATTCCTTAATCCAGAAATTGGTAGAAAGACATCATTTATATTTGATCTAAAGAATTTAACTCATCCCTGAATATATCATTATATATAGGATAACATCATTCATTAGGATTAACCCCATCACTCCAAACAGAAAGCATTAATGAATATCTATATTGTTTATTAATTCTATTTATATCTTTCCTTCATACCATCATACCACCATATAAAATCTATATCTTCTATTAATGGTCATAGACAATTATAATATCACACATAAATAATTTGGGGGGCTATCCAGTAATAGCATAATTGAAGTTCAAATTAATTAATCACAAAAAAACTGGGGGCCAATAATTGATAACTTCAATTGCATGAAATCAATTCAAAATTCAGGGGGAAATATATTATAATTATATATAACATAATGATGGCAGTTTTAGAAATCACAAAAAAAATTGGGGGGATCGATCTATAATTTCAATAACATAAATTGAATTCAAAAATTGGGGAAATATATATTATTATATATATACATAATGCTGGCAGTTTATTGATATTCTAATTTTCTTTAGTAATAAAATAAACCTTAATAATTAATAGAACTATATATAGAAACAATAGTAAATTCTATGTATATCAATAATTTACAATATTTAATTCAGTACGCTCCAAGAGTAATATTATCACAAAGCAATAGTGGTATAACCATATATAAAGGTCAAAAACTCAAAACTGATTTCATAATTGATTTTCTCAATCCATTTTATGAAAAATACATATTAAGCAAAAATGATAAGCCTATAAAATTACGATTAAGTGGTATAATATTACAGAAGAAATACCATACATATACGCCATATCTGAATTATCTAATTGATGAAGGCTACATAATTAAAAGCCGTAACCACTTTAAAGGAAAGAGATGCAATGAGTATAAATTTATTAAGAATATGGAATCTTGTGAATTTGAAGAATACCTGAATTATGATAGTAGTCTGCATAAAAGATTATTAAAATTCTATAATGATCCCAGTAACTTTAAAAGTAGTCCAGTAATTGACGAAGAGGTACTAAAATTCACAATTAATAACCTCCGCCATATAAATTTGAATTATAAAAATGCTAAATCATTTCTGGATGATTTTGTAGTTGATAAAAAGAAATATTTAAAAAATCTGTCATCCATTCGAAAAATAAAACATAATCATATTTATGCCAATCCTGATGGTTATGGCAGATTGCACACAAACTTCACCATTCTCAAAAAAGAAATCAGGCATGAGTATTTGACAATTGATGGTGAGATAGCAAAGGAAATTGACATAAAGAACTCCCAGCCATTTTTTCTACTGAAGTTAATGTCGGTCAATATGAATCTAATTGGAGATGCTGGTGACGATTTAATGACATATCATGATGAGGTTATTAAAGGTAATCTCTATGAATATATTCAAAAGCATACAGACAAACAGAACAGGTCAGAAGCAAAAAGATGGATTTACAAAGTGTTATTCGGCAATACATATGTTGAATATGATGACTTTAACATGCTCTTTCCAACTGTATATAGATTTCTTAAAGCCTACAAGACCAGATTTGGTTATAAAGAACTATCTCATAAATTACAGCGAATTGAAAGCAATTTCATTTTCAATAAAGTTTGTAAAAAACTAATGGATCTAGGTATCATCTTTTTCACAGTTCATGATAGCGTTTGTGTGAAAACCTCTGATTTTATGGCAGCAAAAAACATATTTGATAATGAGATGAATATTTATAAAACCAACCTCAAAGTCAATCTTTTTCGAAGAAATATTAATTAAAACTAAAGTATTCCTTCAGAGATTTTAAATGTTTCATCTTGCTCTTTTTCATTTGCTGCTGACTAATTTGCAGATCAACCTTACTTAATTTCTGTCTGAGAACAATTTTGAGTTTCCTTAGCTGTTCAATGGTTTTATCTATATTTTCAATTTTACGAACTGAATCATTTTTCATAACCTATATATTTAAATCACAAAGTCAAATTGGTAACTTTTCTGAAATCTTCAATTTTTAATATATAACTCTAAAAGAATGGAGAAGAATAACGAACTTGAAGTGGTAAATAAGAATATCAAGAATCTTGGCGACCAAAAGAGAAAAGATGCAACTGATATTGAGAAGAAGAAGATAACACTCCAGAAGAAAAAGTTGAGGTTGAAAGAGGAAAAAATGAAGAAAATGGAACATTTAAAATCGTATGAGGACTTTACAGAATCTATTTTGGTGGGTTCTGGTGGAGGTTGATGTTTTGGAGTGGTATAATATATTTATGGTAGGATCATTTGGCCTGTTGCATCTGTGATATATTGGTGAGCATCACAGGCATAATGCCCTGAATAAGATTATTTAATTATTATTCTCCTTTATCAAATCAAGAACAAGTATGCATCGATTTGTGTCTAATAAATAATTATATTTGGAAAACTAAAAACGTTGACCTTTAATATAACTTATGAGATCTTCAAAATTTATCATTTTAGCTAACACGTATTTAAATTTCTTGCAAATGCATAAAGTATACTTGGGTCATATTTTAAACTTATGAAACTCATTTACAACGATATAAGGAAATATCCATAAATGAGAAATAAAAACCATATAACTATACACACAAGTTATGGGCAATTTAGCGAAGAAACCAATACTGACAAAAAACACAGACGTGATCAGAATAAAATTGACAGACTGATTAAAAAGTATTTGAACCAATGTTGAAAATAATGGGATAAGAATTTGACCTGAACAATCCCTAAAATAAAGTAGGGCAAAAGTGGAGACCAGAACCCACTTAAATAAACGGGGTGAAACTGAAAAACCTTACGAGTAGGAAAAACAAAAGGAGATAAAAATATGAATTGGTATTTAGCAGTATTAAAAAATTATGCTGGTTTTAGTGGAAGGGCAAGACGAAAAGAATATTGGATGTTTACACTTTTCAATATCATTTTTGCAATTGTTGCAATGATTTTGGACAATGTATTAGGAATTGCAATGGCAGAAATTGGATATGGTCCTTTGTATGGACTGTATGCCTTAGCAATGTTGATTCCTGGTTTGGCAGTTTCTGTTAGACGACTTCACGATGTTGGTAAAAGTGGTTGGATGTTATTAATAGCATTAATTCCATTGATTGGAGCAATTTGGTTATTAGTTTTAATGTTAACTGATAGTAACCCAGGAGAAAATCAATATGGTTCAAATCCAAAGGAAATGACTGTATAGAAGAAACAAAAAGCCCATAACAAAAGCTATACGTAATGCGGGTGAAGTGCTAATTTTAAGTATCTTACCATTAAATAAAAATAGTAGTAAATTGAAAATTAATCCTTTCAAAATCCCGCACTACGCATAGCTAAACCGTTGTATGCCATTAAAGAAATAGATGAACCAAGAAGAAATAAATAAGGGTATCGAACTACTATGTGATACATCTGCAAAAGTGAAGAGCTTTTATGAGGATGATCAGAATATTGTTAACGCCTTAAATACAGCCAACCAAAATGACCTTCAAAAATGTATGGACTACTACAAAGAAAGGTCAGGTGTAGTGGTAGACATCAGAAAAGATGTTATTACTAAGCTAAAAAACGGAGAAAAGTTTACCGTAGAAACACTTCATAATCTAATCAATGACTACAAGAGAGGGAAAGAAAATCAGTTCCGTTCATACAAAGAAACTTTTTCAATTGTCTTTCCTGCTATTACGTTTTATGGACATAACCCACAACGAGACTTTGTAAATACGTTTACCAAAAAACTTATTGATGACCTTGGTATTGAAAACGAAGTAAAAGAAGTTTCCTTCGATTTTCAAGGAGTAAGACAACAAGGAAGTGAGCGATATTGGGTTGCTATTTACAACAAACAACAAGAAAATCAGTCAATTGGTCTACAGTTCTTTTTTGAGTTTTTTGAAGGTAAGATTGGTTATGGTGTCTACAAACATGAGAACCAAAATTATATCAAACCAAGGGTTTCACTTAAACCACAAGAGTTCAATTATAGCGAGATGCTATCCTACTTTGAAGAAAGTAAACAAACTTTGCTTGATGATGTACCAAAATACGACAACCTAAATTCTATAGAGTTGGGTGGTCATAGGTTATATAAAATTTCTCACGGTCATTTTAAAGCCAAGAAATCAAGCCATGTTATTGACACTTTCAAATCTAATAATTGGATAGTATTACATGAAAACACAGGCAAAGGACAAGCAGATGCTTTTAAAGATGCCTTAAAGCAAGGTGACTATGTATATATCACGGTAGGGTCAAAAGAACTCATCGGAATAGCCAAGATTGTAAATGATGATTGGGAATACGTTCCCAATGACATAGTAGATAGTGATGGTTGGATTTACCGCGAAGTCGAAGTTCTACAACCTGCTGTCAGGAAAAAGCCTAAAGACCTTACAAACAAGAAGGCATTTTACCCAAGTGCAAATTCCACATTTAGCGAAATTAAACTTGAACATTTAACGGAGGTTAACGACCTACTATTTAAGCCCTATTTCAATACTGAATTTATAACAGAACATGCAACTCATCATAATTCTAATATTATGGCTAATGAACTCAATCAGATTCTTTTTGGTCCTCCAGGAACTGGAAAAACTTACAACACAATTAATACTTCTCTAGAAATATGTGGTGATAATATTGACAATTTGAATCGTAAAGAAATAAAGGCTCTGTACCAACAACGTGTAGAGGAAGGTAGAATATTCTTTACAACTTTTCATCAAAGTATGACCTATGAAGATTTTGTTGAAGGGATTAAGCCAAAAATGAGTGGAGATGACGAAACAGAGGTTAGTTATGAAATTGAAGAAGGTATTTTCAAATCGATTTGTAAAAAAGCAGAAAAAGAAAGTAGCATAAGTTCCAATTCTGACAACTTTGATGAAGAATGGGAGAAATTAATAGATTTAGTAAAGACAAAATTATTAGAAAATAAATTAGTAAAAATTGGCTCATGGGAATATGGACTATCGTCTAAGGATTCTCTAAAATATTCTTCTCTGAACACCCCATCTAAATATAATTTCACTATAACCAAGCAGAATGTTTATGATGCATATCGTAATAAAAAAGCAAGACCTTCAGGTGCTTTTCAAAAAGACATGGAAGATGTAGTTGATTTTATGAAAAGTCAGTTCAACCTAAATAATTATCAAGAGAATTCAATAATAAAAAAGGCTACAAGCCAAAATTTCGTACTCATTATTGATGAAATAAATAGAGGGAATGTCTCGCAGATATTCGGTGAATTAATCACCCTTATTGAAGACGACAAAAGGTTAGGCAATCCTGAAGCGATTCAAGTACAATTGCCATACAGCAAAGATTGGTTTGGAGTACCTCCAAACGTTCACATTATAGGCACAATGAATACGGCTGACCGAAGTGTTGAGGCATTAGATACAGCACTTAGAAGAAGATTCAGTTTTACTGAAATGCCCCCAAAATCAGAATTGATCAAAACAGAGGGTAAAACAGAAAATGGCATTGTTAATGGCATTGACCTTCCAGCACTTCTGGAAACCATTAATAAGCGAATTGAGAAGTTATTAGACAAAGACCACATGATTGGTCATAGTTACTTCTTATCGGTTAAGGATTTAAAGGACTTGAAATCTGCTTTCCAAAATAAGATAGTACCGCTAATGCAAGAATATTTCTTTGGTGATTATGGCAAAATTGGGTTGATTATTGGCTCAAAGTTCTTTGACATTAAAGATAATCAGGTAGATGAAGACTTCTTTGCTCCGTTTGAAGATTACGATAGCAGCCCATTAGTTGAAAGAAAAGTTTATCACCTAAAAAACATCCAAGACATGAGTGATGAGCTTTTTGTAGAAGCATTGAATGACTTACAACGCAAAATCAACTAATTGAGCAAGGCGAATAAACATATTACAGTATTTGAACATGAGAACCTTCGTACAGACCGAGGTGAGCAACGGCTTACAAATGGTCAGTTAGAAGCTCTGCAATTGTTCTATGGTGAAAATGGAGTTCCTTTTTACTCCTTGATTCATCATGGAGTTCGTTTTAATGAATTTGTCGGTGTTATTCAAGTAGGCAAAACGGTTATTGAAGTACTGCCTAAAGCTGATAAATCCAATGACACAGACAAGTGGAGAAACGTCTTAATTAACATGCTGCATTCGGTAGGCATATTCGATATTCATGCTCCGAGTAATAGTAGTTTAAGATTACGTTCAAACTCTATTCTTGACCTTTACTTCGAGCTCTTCATCAAAGAAGTAGAATACCTGATGCATAGAGGATTAGTGAAGAAATACCGAAAAACAGAAGGAAATAGAACCGCCTTAAAAGGTAGCATTCAGTTTCCCAAGCACATAAGTCAAAACTTAGTGCATCAAGAACGGTTTTATGTAAGACATACCACATACGACAAAGAGCATGATATACATGCTATATTGTACAAAGCCTTGAAGTTGTTGAGTTATATCAATACCAATGTACAATTGAATAGCAGATTGGGTGCATTGCTCTTGGACTTTCCAGAACTGTACGACATAAAAATAACGGAAGTTCTATTTGATAAAATAGCTTTTGACCGTAAAACGGAATCATACAGAAATGCAATTGAAATAGCCAAACTTATTCTTCTCAATTATCATCCCGATGTAAACAGAGGAACCAATAATGTATTGGCATTGATGTTTGATATGAATGTGCTATGGGAGCAGTTTGTGTATGTAAGTTTGCGAAAGCATAAAGCAAGTAACACAAATATTGCAGCTCAAAACACTAAGAACTTTTGGAAGCCACTATCAGGCTATCGCAGCAAAATGAAGCCAGACATTGTTCTGAATAAAGGAAAGGAAGATTGTGTAGTGCTTGATACTAAATGGAAAAACTTAAACGGATATAATCCTTCACCCGATGATTTGAGGCAAATGTTTGTGTACATGAAATACTATGGAGCAAAGAAGGTTGCTCTAGTATATCCCGGAACAGAAAACAAAAACCAATCAGGACAATATTATGACCATAGATCTCAGGAATCAAAGGATTTGAGTAATGAGGAATGTAGCGTTATCTCTATTGGAGTTGAAAAAGACGTGAAAAAATGGCAAGAGACAATACATGAAAACATTAACTCATGGAAGGAAAATAAAAACGGCATACAACAATGTGTATAGTGCATAGCACCCTGCGGGATGCTACGCCACCATACACGGAACGTTGGCGGTAATTATAA
>Ga0233429_1004767_pt1 | contig 11662 bp, 14 predicted proteins | sample SI_118_April2016_3_FD_179879 | JGI IMG/M metagenome (GOLD analysis project Ga0233429, IMG submission 179879) | Seawater microbial communities from Saanich Inlet, British Columbia, Canada - SI_118_April2016_135_MG | ecosystem: Environmental > Aquatic > Marine > Inlet | place: Canada: British... | reverse complement strand
GCGGTGTCTTCGCGACAGCAATCCGAAGCTCGATCCCCCGCATGTTCCGACGGTGGCGGCTCTTTACGGGCCACTTGACGAGCGTCGTCACGATCGTCCCGCCGACCGAGACCAACAGCCACGTCCCTGCGAGCACGGCCCATTCGGTGGCGGTCAAGGCACGATCTCCCAATGAGGCCAGTCGTTGAACCGCTGATCACTGGTCGGGTCGCTCGCGCGGTCCCAGTCCCCATTCCAGTCACCGCCCCACCGCAGGCTGATGCTCATTTCGTCAGCCACGCCAAGCACGAGCCGGGCGAAGCTCAGCCACCGCACGCGCACGGTGTCGTCGTGGGTGCGCCAGTCGATCGGGTACGGGGCGACGTCGACCGCCCACGAGAATCCATCGGCCGCGGGCTGATGCTTGCTCCGCTTCGTGGTCCCGTCGAGCTTCGACCGACCCTGCCGGTACAACTCGGCTTGCCTCTCCTGCGAGCGAAGCCCCTCCAGCACAGTGCAGTCAGACCGCTTCACAACCTCGCGAAAGAGGTGCTGGAGCTCTGGGGCGCACGTTTCAAGTCTGCGCATGGACTTCTTAGAGAATGACGGCATCAGGCCCCACCGGCCGAAGGTCCCGAACGCCGGAGTCATCGCCCGCAGGCGGCGTGAACTGCTCGCGCAAGTCGCGCGCAGTGAGGATCATCCGGCCCTCGGCGTTGTGCTCATGGTTGATGAGGGCGAGCCACATCTTCTGCTGCTGGGCGTAGATGTTCGCCCGGTCCTTTCGGGACCGACGCATCTCGGAATAGACGGCCGAGCGCCAGAAGACCTCGCCAGCGATGAGCGCGAGAATGGGCCAGAGAACCTTCATGGCCTCCACATGAATCAAGTCCTGCACGGTCATGCTCTACCTCCATCCGTTCCGCCGCAAGGGCGGTGCGGCGCCATTACTGGGTCCGTAATCACGGGGCCTCCTCATGCGCGCGCGGGCGCTGTACGTCGCAGGTGCGCCGCCAACGGGCGTCCTATGGTTCTAGCACGACCCGAAATTGCGCCCGCTGCGTTTGTAATACTGGGGCGGGTTCGCGTTTGAATGGGTGGAGGAGAGACTATGCGTTACTTGCTGATTGCAATCGTTCTTGCTGGATGTGTCACCGGGGCCGACTACGGGTCCGATTGGGAACTCACCACGATGGAACCTGCGGACGACGACGACAGCGCGTCCTAGAGGATCCGCAGCGCCAGCCCGATGTGCTCATCCTCAGTCCACACCGCGGTTTCAACCACGGCAACGACAGAGGTCAACGCGAGGTCTTCATCGGTGAGCGTGATCACATCACCAGGGTCCAGCCACGCGAACTCTGGGTCGGCTTCATACCGAACCAGTCGCGTCTGCCGTCCATGCCTGCGGGCGAGGTAGCGGCAGACAAGGTGCGCGGTTGCGTCGTCGAGCACGACGTCTGAGGACAGCTCAAGCGCGCGCGGCTCCTGCTCACCGAGCGTGACCCGCTGGATGAACGCACGCTCAAGGTCCCGGTCTAGGACCGCGGTCGTGTCGCTGACAAGATCCTGACGGTCCCCAGTGTAGAGCAGGGTCTCTTGGTACGTGCCCGCGCGGTAGTCGTGTGCGTAGTCGAAGCGGATTGATTGGTAGACGTCGTCAGCGTCGCTGTACTCGACCTGCCCCACACGCTCAACTTGGTGATCGTCTGCGCTCAGGTCCGCGACTGCGTCCTCCTTGCGAGCATCGAACGGCCACGCGAAGAAGTAGAGCCCGTCCGTGCCCATGCGGGAGGACAGCGGGAGGATCGGCAGGATGTGCGCCTGGATCCACTCCATCGGAGAGACGCGCGCTTCCTTGCCGGGGACTACTGCGGCGTCGAGCTTGTACACGTCGATCTTCGGCTGGGTCGCACGCAGCCTATCGAAGTCCACCCGGGCCCCGGACCGTTCCAGCATCCACGCCAGGATCTCGCCCGCCCCGCGCATCGGCTCTGTCGGGTTGGTCGCAGATGCCACACCGCCCGCATTGCCATCGGTCCAGCGGACGTAATGCGGCTCTTTGACTTCGTCGTGCGGCGCCGTTCCCCACAGCGTCGGAGCGTCGCCAACGGACCGCTCAACGCCCGTGGTTGAATCGTGCTCGTACACCAGCGTTACAGACTCGGTGGCGTCGGTGGACGCATTGACAACCACGACCGTTCCCGCGATGCACTTGTGCCCGCAGACGATTGAGCGCGTGGATGAGTTCGTCCAAAACCAGGGGCTGCCAAAGCCCGCAGGCCCGCCCGGGTAGCCGAAGATGATCGGGTAGTACTGCCCCTCGGTGTCCGGCATCGTTAGATTCCAGTTCACCGCGTTCGGTTCGGATAGCCGTTGGTTCGTGCCTGGGATCCTCCCCGGCGCCCGTAGCGGGATCTCCTCCACCGTTGCCCGTACCGGCTCATCCTTCGATCCGTACTCCACCCTACGCATCGAACCCACGAGCAGCTTGTGCGTCGTCGTCGTGCCAGACAGCCACAGGCTGAGCGTCCCCGTCGCAGACCCCAGCGGGTGCCCGTCTGCGATGCGCTGTGGCACGTCCACGAGTTCGGCAAGGCTCAGGGTCACCGACGCAGTCCGCCCCGACGGGGTGGCGCTGAACATGTCGATCCGGTCCTCCCACGAACCGCCGAACCTCAGCCCGTCGCTGTACTCGTACTCGGTGCCGTCGATGGTCGGTGTCAACATCGACTCTGCAAGACGGTAGGTCTGCCCGCCCCACGCCAGATCGAACAGGAAGTGAAGCCGGCCGGTGCGCAGATCCGCGGGGCTGAACCGCGGCACTTACTTCTCCTCGCGTACGGTCAGAGTCCCCGACCGGTTCAGCTCGGTCTTGCCTTCGTCACCGAGCACGTTGTCTAGCCGGTGGTCCGACTCGATCCGCCCGTAGACCATGAGGCGCGGATCCGTGATGGGGTGGTCTGCGCTGGCGTCGGTCGGGATTCGCGACAGGTACACCACTGGCGTCTCGGGTCCGCCCGCTTCCTCGGTCACGCCCTCCACCAGTTGGACGACGTCGAACGGGGTGCCGATGGCGAGGTCCACCGACGTCTGCCCGATGAGGTAGTTCGGGTCGGGGGACGTGTCCTGTACGCGGGAGGAGTCCACAGCAGCGTCCGCCCATGCGACCTCAACCACGCGGCGAGACGGGCCACGCTTGCGTCCTCTGCGGGTGCCTCCGGTGCGGCGCAGCACTTCGGTGTCCCACTCCCTGGAGACGGACCAGCCGCGGTCGTAGTCCTGCCCGAACGCTGCGACGTGCCCCACGAAGATCTGCCCGATCCTGTAGTCATCGTCGGCGGTGTGCTGCGCAGGGATGCGGAGTCTCAACAGGTAGTCGTCGTCGTTGTAGCTGTGGACCACGAGCCCGAAGTCCTTACGGCGGATCTTCATCGTCCCGAAGGACTGGTTGCCCGCGGGGCTGGACTCAAGCAGAAGCGTCGGCTTCTTGGTCGTCGTCGCACCCAGCCACGCACCCTCTGTGTTGCGCTTGACCTTGTGATAGTCGGTGGTCGGTGCGCCGGTCCCGAGATCCACCGTGTCCCCGACGTGTGCCGCGTACCAGAGATACCGTTCGCCGGTCGTAGACACGCCCTGCCGCGGGATGAGCGTGCGCCCTCGCTGGTCGTACTGGAGTGAATCCCACTCTTCCGTAGACGTCAGCGTGCCGAGCGTGTTCCACGTCGCGCCGTCGTACGTCTCAATGACCACGGTCTCAAGGTTGGACTCGAACACTCCGATGAAGACCGAGTGATTCATCAGCCGCGCGGACGTCATGGACGAAGCGATATCGAAGACGATCAGCTGCTCGAGATTGTCCGCGACGTTGCGCCATCCTCGCCGGGGGGACGGGTTCGATTGCGGGAGGATGTTGGTGATCGCGTACGTGTGCTCGGGCTTGATCCGCCACGTCTCGCCCTGGAACGCGGGGCCGTTCGTGCCCTGGATGCGGACGCCGCCATGCACGAGCACGGGGTACGCGGGGACCGACCGCGTGTGCAGGTACAGCGGGTTGTTCCATGCGCCTGCAATGTTTGTCTGGATCGGGTAGGCGTTGTTCCAGCCTGCGCCCCAGAAGCAATAGCCGACGTGGGTCCAGTCGGACTGAGCGGTGCCGCTGGCGATGTGCCCCCACTCGATCTCATTCCCCACGTCCGCGGTCGTGTTCGTGAGGCTTCCGGTGGTCGGCCCTGCGGTCCAGTCGCGGATCTGCGGACCGGGCTTGCAGTAGAAGGTTCGGACGTTCCCGCCCTGATCGAGGATCACCCTGAACAGGTGCGGCACCGTGTTGTCGATCGCGACCTCGGCCACCGACGTTCCCGCGTTGTCGTCGTACAGGCGGAAGCGGTCGTACGCGAAACGCAGCGAGACCTTGTAGGTGTACGTGGCAGAAGCCGGGGTGCCGTCGTAGTCGCTGAGCACGAGTTCAAGTGCGATCTCTTTGGTCGTCTCGTCGCCGTCCGTGCCGTTGATCTCGATCTCGCACTCAGCCATCGCGGACGTGAGTGTCGCGTCGGTAGTTGTGCGTGCGTAGGACCGCGCTGCGGCCGAGGTCGTGATGTGCAGACGCTGACTGCTGGTGATGGCGTCGGTACCCGCTCCCGCCGCGGTCCACCCGACGTTCGCGGGCTCTTCTACGGAGAGGTAGAGACCGCCCTTCTTGCCGTTGTCATTCGACTGTGACCACGCGATGTAGGATGTGTCTGGGAAGTTGACGACCGAGGCGCCGCCCACGTCCTCATCAGTCGCTGGCAGCGTGTGGGTTCCGTGCCCGCCGAGGTAGATGCACACAAGCGCGCTGTTGTCTTCGGCGTCGCCGTTGCCGGTGTAGCGGGTGACGAGCAGGCCAAGGCCGCCAGTGGACGTACAGGCGAACTCGTTTAGTTCAGCGGTCTGCGCGCCCGGGGAAAGCTCAGCGATGGGGCCGCCGTACGCGCTCCACGAGTTGCCCTGGTCTGTGGAGCGCGTGAGGACCGTCTCGAATGACGAGCCGTTGTCCTGCCCGGTCAGCAGGTAGACCACGCCGTCTTCGTCCTCCCACAGTGCGACGGATCCGCGGTCGCCCTCTCCCGCCGATGTGGAGTTCAGGATCTCTGCGTTCTCCATCGTCTCGAAAGCCGAGCCGATGCGCCGGGTGTGGAACACGGGCGAGGACGCCTGCCCATCGTGGTAGACGACAAGGAAGGACCCGCCCCGAAGCGCGGTCACGTCGAAGGCGTCCGGCTCGTCACCGGACACGTCCCACGCTGCCTTGACCAGATCGAACCGCGTGCCGTCCTCGGTGCTGGCGAACTGCCCAAGCTGCTCGTTCGCACCGTCGTTGTACTGAACGAGCAGCAGGACCTGTGTCCCGTTCGCTGCAACCCGGATCTCGTTGATGGTCGAACCCGAGGCGAGGTCAGTGCGCAGGCTCCCGAAGGACCCCGCGTTCCACGTTGTGCCGTCGTCGTCGGAGTACCAGCACGTCACGTTTCGGTTTGATGCAGCAGGCGCATACATGAGCACGCGGCCGTCTGCCAACTGCGTCAGGGCGACAGTCGCGATCGTGTCCGGCACCCCGTGCAGGTTCAGAGCGGACGCCAGCGTGGTCCACCCCTGCGTGGCCGGGTCGTACTCCTGAACCTCTACGTTCGTCGCGCTGGCGTCGGCGGGCTGATGCGCCATCAACACCTTGCCGCTGATGAGCCGGTGGACCGTCGGCAGCGAACCGCCCGCGCCCGTGCCCGCGTTCCTGAACAGGGACTCAAGACCGGAGACAGCCTGATAGCCGTCCCACCCCTTCATCTCTGACGTTGCTTCAGACTTCGCGATGTTCCGCCACAAAAAGCCGGCACGGTCAGGGCCAACACCGCCCGCGCGCTGGGTGCGGATCTCGATGTCGCCCTTGTCCGCCTGCGTGCCGGATGCGGCGAACGCCATGCCCGACGTCTGGTCAGCTTCGGGAACGCCCGGCTTCGCGCCTGCCTGCGTGTAGGCGCTGTCGGTGGCCGCGATCCCGATGTCCTGCAACGTGTCCTCGCTGATGCGCGGATCGTGCACAGCGATGCCCTGAACACGGGTCGTCGTGATTGCTGAGGCTGCCACTAGAAGACCCTCGCGCTGCCGACCTTGCGGGGCCTGCTCGCCTGGATGGATGCGGCCAACGGGGAGTCTGGCCGACGGATTGCTTCGACCGTCTGAACGTCCACGGTGCGGTCGTTCATCTGGAGGATCAGCGTCTGCGATGAGCGCTTGTGGTCGCCGCGGTTGATGGAGTGCACGTTCTGTTCGGCCATCGACTGCGACGCGCCAGGGTTGAACACTGCGACCTTCTCTTTGGCGCGAAGGTTCAACAGCCCTTCATCGGGACCGGTCGGAACGCTCGTGATGCCACCGCTGTGGAACGGTGGACCGCCCGCAGCCTTCGCGACTACGCCAGCGAACGCGGCGCCAGAGGCGGCACCGGCCGCGACCATGTACCCGATTGCCTGTGGATAACCGGCGGCGGATGCCTGAGAGATCGAGAGCGGGATATTGATACCGGCCTGCAACAGAGCGAAAGCCGTCTGTGTGTTCCACGCCTGCCGCATGGCGCGCTTTTCGGCCTCGCTCCCCTTCGCCGCGGACTGCACGCGAGCGTCGCCCACGGTGGCTGCGATGTCCGCCACGCTGCCGAGCAGGCTCACTGCCGTGGACGATGACGCCGTCTCGATTGCCTGCCGCTGAGCCGCCGCATTGAGAGCCGCCGACACTTCGCTGTCGAGGTCTGACAGGCGGTTCCGGTGCAGTTCCCGCTGCCGGTCCGATTCCCGCTGCGCCATTTCCGCGCGGTGCGCGTCCAGTTCAAGCAGCTTCTCCATCTCCAGTTGGATGAGATCCTGCGTCGTCGGGCCTTCGCTGCCTGAGCCGGTCCCTGAGCCGGTCCCTGAGCCACCGCTGACGGCAGAGGGTAGCGACGTCGCGCCCGCGGCCCCGATGGTCTCAAGGAACGCCTGCACCTTGTCTGCCGCCGCTGCGGAGTCGTCCCCGAAGTCGAGGATCTGTTGACCCAGAGATGAGAAGTTCGCGCCCATGGACCCGGCGAGGTCTTTGGCTTTGGCGAAGTCCCCCGACACCAGCGCTTCAAACGCGGCGCCTGCAAGAAGTGCCGTGTCTACGAGCGTTGCCATCGTCTCGTACTGGAGTCGGAAGACTTCGATCCCGAGGCCGGCGATATGCACGAGCCCAGCCATGGGGCCGGCAAGGTCCAGCAGCGCCGTCTGGAGTTGTGCGATCACCGTGCCCGCGCGCGAGCCGTCCATCTCCCCGATCAGCCCGCGGAGTGCGTCTGATGTCGCAGTGAAGATGGGGATCAGTGGAACCAACACCTCGCGCCCAAGGCTGTCGAACGTGCGGCCGAGGAGTTCGATCGAGTCCTGCAACGCTTCGGACTGCGCAGCGGCTTCGTTGCTGATGAGGCCGGCGTCCTCGATGTCCGCGATCGCCTTGCGGACAGCGTCGCCACCAGCCGCCAGGGCAGGCACAAGCTCGCGCCCCGACCGACCGAAGATCGACATGGCAACCTGCGACTGCTCCGCGGAATCCCTCAGTCGCCCGAAGCGGTCCGCCACCAGCGCGATCTGCTCCCCGATCGGGAGGTTCGCGATATCGGCAGCGGATAGCCCGAGCTTGTCCAGTTCGGCCGCCGCTTCTCCGGTCCCGTCCCGCGCGTCTGCGAGGTTGCGGCCGAAGTCCTGAATCACTCGGGACGCGCTAACCCCGTCCTTCGTCAGCAACTTGAACGCACCCTCTACCCGCTGGATCTCCTCCGCGGTGCTGCCGATCTTCTTGGCGTCCTTCGCGTACTGGTTCGCCTTCGCGGACAGGTCCAAGACCGCCTTGGACATCTTGACTATCGCAACGGTGGCAGTTGCCGCAGCAGCAGCCGCTACAGCAAGCCCAGCCTTCGCCGCCTTCGCGAAGTCCTCCGAAGACTTCTCCGCGGTCCCGAGCGAGTCGGCTGCGTCGTCCGTGGCGTTTACAAGGTCGCTGGCGTCGCCCAGGAACTTGAAGTTGATCTCAGCCATCAGAACGCCGCAATCTGCGCATCGGTCCAGCCGTCGCGCTTGAAGTCAGCCCGGAGCGAGGCGCTGATCACAGACTTCCGTGGGGCCGGGTCGAACAGCGGAGCATTGGCATCCGCACCGAACAACCCCAGCGGACCGAGGGCGCCGCGAGAACTCAGGTATCGGTGATAGGCCAGCACGTCCACCTGTTGCCTCCGGTCCAGTCTGCTCAGTCCTTCAGGGTCGCCCCCTAGAAGGTGCAGCCCCACGTCAATCGCTACTAGGCGGCTGCGCCCTCCTGGGCTTCCGAGAAATCCTCACGCGCCTCCTCCTCGCCGCTGCCGTTCATCTGCTCCGTGATGGCGAGACAGAGTGCGGACATCTCCGGCATGCGCCACCCAGCAGCGTGCAGAGCCTCCACTGTCGCGTGCCCGATCTCGGCGTCAGTCTCGGCCTGCACTTCAGGCGCGTCCTGCCACGTTCGCGCGATGGTGAAGCCGATCCGGATCCAGTTGTCCTGAGCGTCGGACGTGCCTTCGCCCTTCATGTCCCCGAGTGCCACCGCCTCAAACGGCGTCATGGCGACGCACGCCAGTGCGCCGCGGTTCGGGAGGTCAACTGTGAATCGGGGCCAAGTCGGGTCGGTCATGGGGTTACTCCGCTGAGAGTTCGGGGGGGTGGCGTGGCAGCCCGAGCCGCGACCCGGGCTGCCTTCAGTGCTTTCGCGATGGCGAGTTCCGCACGCCGCTCACGCATGACAACGAAGCGGCAGCGTCCGTCGATCGTGCTGATCGGGCCCGCCTCCGCTTCCTTGACTGCGGCTCGCAGCGTGCGGACGCTCATCAGACGAGGGTGCTGGGTCGGACGGCGTGCGAGGTGCCGGACATGCTGATCTCCCAGAACTCGCCGGACTCGTCAAGCGTGCCCTCGAAGGTGCAGTGCGGGAGGCGGAAGGAATGATCCGCTCCGTCGCCGTGGTCGGTGCCTTCAACGCCGATGTCGAAATGGAGCGCCATCACTTCCGCGTTGCCCGTGCCGTCCAGCGTCGAGATCCAGCCAGCACCGACGTCGTTCTTGAGCAGGAGGTCAGCGAGGATCTTCTCGGTACCATCGGAGAAGTCCGCCACACACCCGCTGAACGAGAAGGTCATCGGCTGGTCGTTGCCCTTGCGCAGGGCGGGGACGGAGTCGATGACGCCGCGGGGATCGTTCCTGACGATGGTCTCGCCCGGGATGTTGATCGTGAGATCGCCCTTCATGAAGGCCAGCACGAGCGTGAGCGGGGTAGACGGGGTGCCGTCGGTGAGGGTCAACGTGGTGTCCCTCATGGTCTTGCGGATGACTGAAGCGGCCATGAGTTACCTCACTCGGTCACGGCGTCGGGACGTTGCCCGGCCGATGGGTTGGTCTGGAAAGCGTTCGCGGAGGCGCGTACGTGCGCCCCTGCGATCAAATGCTTGTGCGGTCGCGCGGAAGATCGCGGAGCCGATGACGCTGGCGAGGCTGGGGCGCTGAACGCCACGAGCGCCGAACAGCGGAGCCTGTGCGCCGGCTTCTCTGCGTGCGCGTGCGAGGAGCCCCCGGAGTTCCGTGGCAGCCTGCCGCGCGTATGTCTGCGCCTGTGCGTCTAGATACTCGACAATGGGTGTGTCATCGCCTGCGACGTGGACGAAGGATGCGTACTCCACCGCGTTCCGCAGCACGAGCACGAGCCCGTCCACGAACGTGTCCCAGCCCTGGAGACTGGTTCCGGTGTCGACCGGCCACACGGCTTGTAGGTCTTCGCGGAACGACAGGAGGGCGTCGTCCATGACGTCTTCCGCGTCGCCACGGAACCTGCCGAAGTCCCCGAGCCGTGCGCCGATGCGTTGGCCGACGTCGACGCTGATGTCTACGGCGCTCATGGCAGGAGCCCGATGATTGCGGCTTCGGCGCGGCTGGAGAGGTCGGAGCCGAACCGGTTGTTGAATGCGTCCTCAGCGTCAGCGGCGAACTGCCCATCCTCTGCTCCCGAGAAGTGCGCGAACGATGCGTACGACTCAGCCCCGCGCTTGAACTTCTTGGGGTCGCCCTGCTCCGCATTGCTGGGGCTGTAGGGGCGTGCGTCGTTCTTGTACTGGAACCGGACGCCCTCGACAGTGGACCGCCCGGACTGCTGGAGGTTGCCGGTACGGAACGGGGTCTTACCTGCGCCGGGGGCCGGTCCGCGGATGTCCTCATTGAACGCGATAGCCGACTCTGCGACCTCAGCCGCGATGGTGTCCATGAACGCACGCGCAGCCGCCCGCAAGTCCGCGGCGACCTCCGAAGCGTTCGATGTGACCTTGACGTCGGCCATGGTCAGGCGCCCACCGACAGCAGGCAGCGAGCTTCCACCCGCGCCTTGATGATGATCCACTCGCCCGACGGGGATTCTGACTCGGTCTCGCCAAGCCACCGCGTCTCAAGTCCAGACTTGTTCAGGGTCACGGTCTGCTGGAGGCTGTCCACGATGGTGTCCACCGCGCCGCGCCGCGTCTCGCGCTGCTTCGGCATGACTCGATGCGCGTACTCAATCGGGAACACCACAGAGACAGCCACAACGTCCCCAGCCTGCTCCCGCTCTTTGCCCCGGAACGAAGTGATCCGCCCGCCGATGCAGAAGTACGACGCGCGCCCGTTCGGGATCTGCCCCACGCTCATTCGCTCGTCATAGGACGCACCCGTGGCGTCATCGATCCGGTCTTTGACCGCATCGAAGAGTGCCGTGCGCGTGAAGGTCGCCTGGGCCATTACAGCGACCACCCGCGGCCAGGACCACCCATGTACATCGGCGCCTGTGCAGACGCGCCCTGCTCGCCCTCGTCGGGGAGGCCGTCTTCATCGTCGTCGTACGTGAGCACGAGCTGCCCGAACAGGCGGTCCGACTCGGTCCGGTAGAAGTCCGCCATCTCCAGATACTTGCCAGACCCGCCGACGCTTGCGTGTGCGTCGAGATACAGCATGTGCATCGTCTCTGACAGGTGGGTATCGAACAGGCTGAACGAGTCCAACACGAGCCACGGCATGCGCCCCGCTTGCAGGAGTCGGCGGAGGATGCGTTCCCATGCCGCGGTCAGGATGTCGGACAGGTCTTGGGATGCGCTCAGGAGGTCGCTAGCCTCGCTGTGGCGCGTCGTAACGTCGGACTCGACTACAGGCGCCTTGAGCGTCCAGCGGACGAGGTGCGCAGGCTGAATGAACCTGTACGCGGTCGACCCGATCGTGAGGTTCCAGCCGATCTGCCAGTTGCCCGACAGCGCCAGAGTCACCGGCACCACAGCCGCGAGCACCGTGTACGTGGCAGGCGAGACCGCGACCGCGATCTCATCCACGACCTTCACGCCGCTGGCGTCCCACACGTCGATCGTCCCGCTGGCAATCGTCGCAGCATCCCCCGCCGAATCAACGACGGTGATTGCGATGGCGTTCGCGCGTCCACGAGTCAGGAAGACCGGGAGGGCGTTGCGGGCGCTGTAGACGGCGTCGGCCATTAGGTGACCACCTCGTATATTCGGATGCTCTTGAACGTGCCCGTTGCCGTGCCTGCGCCGTCGGGCCCGCACCACAGCACGATCTTGGCAGCGTTCAGGTCAAGG
>Ga0233429_1004761_pt1 | contig 11678 bp, 11 predicted proteins | sample SI_118_April2016_3_FD_179879 | JGI IMG/M metagenome (GOLD analysis project Ga0233429, IMG submission 179879) | Seawater microbial communities from Saanich Inlet, British Columbia, Canada - SI_118_April2016_135_MG | ecosystem: Environmental > Aquatic > Marine > Inlet | place: Canada: British... | reverse complement strand
ACCACTATGCTTGGCTTTTTGAAGGAAGACGTTCCCAAAAACTGGGGCGGTTTATGCGACGATGTATCAGATAATTTCCGCATCATATCGCCCAAGGGGTTTCGGGTTCTGACGTGAACGGGGTATAATAAACAAATATCCACAAGAATTAAAGTAGAAAATAACAATAATTATTATTAATTAAAATGCAACATAATGAAATCTCTACCGTTTTCAGGTTCGGAGGACACCGCCTGTGGATTTTTCAACAGCCGCAACCACTTTATTGGAAACCCCCTCGATTTCACTATCAGTCAGGGTTTGACGGGTTGGCTGCAGGGTGACGTTAACGGCGAGTGACTTGCGTCCCTCACCAAGATTGCCCCCGGAAAACAAATCAAACACGGAAACGTCGCTAATCAGCTCCTTATCAGCGGATTTCGCAGCCCTTATCACGGCGTCTGCGGCGACATCTTCATCGACAACGAAGGCAAAGTCCCGACTGACCGGGTGGAAAGGTGAAAGCTTAAGCAGGGACCGGGTTGTCCCTTTGGCCTTTTTCCCTTTCGCTTTCGCTTTCGGAACATTATCCAGATAAACCTCGAAGCCAACCACCGGGCCTTTAACGTTCATTTTCGCCAATATACCCGGATGAATTTCGCCAAATGCGGCAAGCACGGTTTGCGGGCCCAGATTAAGGGTTCCCGAACGCCCCGGATGATACCAGCCCGGCACCTGATTTAATGTTTGCAGCTTATCAACTGGCGCGCCGCTAGCGGCCAATGCTGCCAACGCGTCAGCCTTGGCGTCAAACGCATCGACGGCTCTTGGTGCGTCGGCCCAGTTGCGACGACCGCTGCGCCCGGAACGAAGCCCGGTTGCGACTACGGCCTGACCATCGGCTTCATCACCCGAAAACTGCGGACCAACCTCAAACAACGGGCAATCGGCGATGCCCCTGTCGGCGTTACGCCCGGCCGCCGCAATCAGGTTGGGCAGAATTGACGGGCGCATAATGCTCAGGTCAGAACTGATTGGATTGACCAGTTTCAGTGCGTCGGCGCCGCCGCCGAACAGACGCGCCTGATCAATATCCATGAACGACAGGGTGACGGCCTCCACCAAGCCGCGCGAGGCCAGGGTGCGACGAACATCGGCACGACGTCTCTGGTCCAGTGTCCAGGCCGGATGGGGAACCACATCATCCTGCTGCATGGGAGTTGTCGGAATTTTATCAAAACCATAGACGCGGACAATTTCTTCAACCAGACACGCCTCGCCAACAATATCATTCCGCCAGGTCGGAACAGACACATTCCAAAGCTCGCCAGCGTCCGAAACCGTAAAGCCTAGATCCTCAAGGATGCGCTGCATTTCCTGTACATCGACCTCAACCCCGGCCAACTCCTTAACCCGCGCGGGGCGCAGGGGAACCGTTAAACTGCGGTCGGGTTCAGTGCCCGCGATCACCAGTTCGGAGGGCTCGCCGCCACAGATGTCAAGGATCAGTCGGGTGGCGATTTCCATACCCGGTGCGAGAAACGCCGAATCGATGCCACGCTCGAAGCGGAAACGGGCGTCTGATTGCAGATTGAGCCTGCGCCCGGTATTCGATGTGCGGATCGGATCAAACAACGCCGATTCAACGAACACATTGAGCGTATCTTCTGTGCAACCGCTGGCCTCGCCACCCATGACACCGCCCATGGCTTCGGCTTGATCGTCATCGGCAATCACGGTTATTTCCGAATCAAGAGCGTATTCCTTGCCATCCAGCGCCAGCAGGGTTTCACCTTCCCGGGCCATCCGGGCATGAATGTTCCCCGAAACCTTGTCGGCATCAAAGACGTGCAGCGGACGGCAATGTTCGATGGTCATAAGGTTGGTGATATCAACCAGCGCCGATATTGGTCTCAAGCCGATGGCCAGCAGACGGTCCTTCAGCCACTTCGGACTTCCAACGTTTTTAACACCGCGCACGTAACGACCGACAAATTGCGGACAGGCATCGGCAAAATCGGGATCAAGATCAATGGTGACCTTGATCGGGCTTTCAAACGCGCCTTTTACCGGTGTCTCGTCCAGCGCTTTCAGCGTACCCATACCGGCCGCCGCCAAATCACGGGCGATGCCGCGAATACCAAGGCAATCACCCCGGTTCGGTGTTATGGCGATATCGATAACCGGATCATCAAGTCCCATAATCGTGACAGCGCTGGCCCCGACAGGCGCATCATCGGCAAGTTCGACAATCCCGTCATGTTCGTCGCTTAAACCCATTTCGCGTTCCGACAGCAACATGCCGTTGCTCTCGACACCCCTGATTTTGGCCGCCTTCAAGGTCACATCAATGCCCGGAATATAAGCACCACTGGCGGCAAAAACGCCTTTCATGCCGGTTCGTGCGTTTGGTGCGCCGCAGACGACCTCGAACGTTTGCGTTCCGTTATCAACAGTACAAACCTGCAACTTGTCCGCATCGGGATGTTTTCTGGCTTCAACCACATGACCAACGACAAAACTTTCCAGACCTTGCGAGCGTTCCGAAACGCTTTCGATCTCAAGGCCCAGCATGGTCAGCTTGTCGGTAATTTCATTTAAGGATGCATCGGTTTCCAGATGCTCCTTAAGCCAGTTCAGGGTAATTTTCATCGGTTCAACCCCCCGCTCATACCCGGAACGTCGAGAGCAGAAAATCCATAATGTCTGAGCCAGCGCAAGTCGGATTCAAAGAACGTGCGCAAATCTGGAATGCCATACTTCAGCATGGCGATACGCTCCACCCCCATGCCGAAGGCAAAGCCCTGGTATTTGGATGAATCGATGCCGCAGTTCTCCAGCACCTTCGGGTTAACCATGCCGCAGCCGAGAATTTCAAGCCAGTCGTCACCATGGCCGATACGAAATTCACCGCCTTCGCGGGTGCAGCCGATATCAACTTCCGCAGAAGGTTCCGTGAACGGGAAATAACTGGGGCGAAACCGCACCGGCAGATCATCGACCTGAAACATGGCCCGGCAAAAATCGATCAGGCACCCTTTGAGGTGGCCCATGTGGGTGGTCTCGTCAATGACCAGTCCCTCAACCTGATGGAACATGGGCGAGTGGGTGGCGTCATAGTCACAACGATAGGTGCGCCCGGGAACGACGATCCGGATCGGCGGCTTTTCATTCTGCATGGTATGAATTTGCACCGGCGAGGTATGGGTACGCAGGACTTTCCTGTGGCCGTCCTTTTCACCGGGCAGGTAAAAAGTGTCGTGTTCCTGGCGAGCCGGATGTTCGGGCGGGATATTCAAGGCGGTGAAGTTATACCAGTCTTCTTCAATATCCGGGCCTTCGGCGACAGTGAAACCCATTTCACAAAAAATTGCCGTCATCTCGTCGATCACCTGGCTGATCGGATGCACGCGCCCGTCATCTTGCGGACGCACCGGCAAGGTCACGTCAATTTTTTCAGCCATCAGGCGGACATCAAGTTCGGCCCCTTCGAGATCAGCCTTGCGTGCATCGATGGCACCGGCGACGTCAGCTTTCAGGGTGTTAATGGCCTGTCCGGCTTCGCGGCGGGCGTCCGCATCCATGCCGCCTAAGGTTTTCATCAACTGGGTGATCGAACCCTTTTTGCCCAATGCCTGCACGCGCACGGCCTCAAGGGCATCGGTGCCCTCTGCGGCGGCAATGGCGCTCATCAGCTCGTCACGAAGGTTCTCAGCGTTAGTCATTTAATCAGTGTCCGTCATTAGATCAAACTGCATTATTAATGCAGATAATTTGATCGATTTTATATGTTAGGGCAACTTATCTGCGTTCATTCGACGCAGGTTGCACTATAATAGAAAAGGGGAGCCGCGGCCAAAAAGGCCGGCTCCCCGATTTTAAATTTTCCCGATGAATGAACCCTTAAAAAAAGGAATCAGGATTTAGCGAGAGCCGCCTCGGCCTCTTCAACCAGGGCCTTAAAGGCCTCGGGCTCGCTGATCGCCAACTCTGAAAGAACCTTGCGGTCCAGTTCGATGCTGGCTTTGGCAAGCCCGCTCATAAAGCGTGAGTAGGTCATGCCATACTGGCGGGCACCGGCGTTGATGCGCTGAATCCAGAGCCTGCGAAACTGGCGCTTTTTGGTGCGACGATCGCGGTAAGCATACTGTAGTCCCTTCTCGACGCGCTCAATGGCGACGCGGAAGTTGGATGATCCGCGGTCACGATAACCGCTGGCCATATCCAGTATTTTTTTGTGACGGGCGTGGGCTGTAGTGCCCCCTTTAACTCGAGCCATTTTTCCGGTTCCTTAAATTCAAATATCTGATGAACGTGCTTAAAGCTTTAAGCGTTCGGCATATAGGATTTGACGATACGGGCGTCTTGGGCGCACAGGATCATGGTGCCGCGCGCTTTGCGCTTCATCTTCTGTGGCCGTTTGCTCATCCCGTGTTGCTTGAGGGCAACGTTCGCCCGAACCTTGCCGGAACCGGTAAGGCGGAAGCGCTTCTTGGCGCTCGATTTTGTCTTCAACTTGGGCATTTCACATTCCTTAGTCTGTCGAAATTGTGTTCAGAGCAGCCAGGCATGCCCTGCCATACTGCTCGCGAACGCGGGTTATAGAAGGAGAAAGGGGTGAATGCAAGGGTAAAGCCCCTCATAAGGATCAAGCCCCTCAAGCGCCGGGCGGGGTCTCCGACCCCTTGGCTCGCCGCAGTCGCGGGCTTGAAGAAAGTGTGTGAGACCACCTTTTAAGGATATGGCTCCTGTTGCCATTTGAAACTTGACTTCCAGAGGCCCAAGCCAAGAGAGCGGAGCAAACGCCCGGCGCTTGAGGGGCTTGATCCTTAGTCCCGCCGCCCCTGCGGCGAGCCAAGGGGTCGGAGATCCCGCCCGGCGTCTGAGGGGCAAAAATAAAGCCCGCGCTGGCGGGCTTTATTAAAAACGAAGTCGGCGCGAATCGCGCCTACTTCGGCGCCACGATCATGATCATCAACCGCCCTTCGATGCGCGGGAACTGCTCGATTTTGACGTCTTCGTCCAGTTCGGTGCGAATACGGTTAAGCACGTCCATACCCAGTTCCTGGTGGGCCATTTCGCGGCCACGGAAGCGGATGGTGAACTTGACCTTGTCTTCATTACCCAGAAAACGCCGGGCATTGCGCATTTTGACCTCGTAATCGTGGATATCGATGCTTGGCCGCATCTTGATTTCCTTGACCTCGACGACCTTCTGCTTTTTGCGAGCCTCGTTGCGTTTCTTCTGCTCCTCGTACTTGTACTTACCGTAATCGAGAACCTTGCAGACCGGCGGGTCGGCATTGGGCGACACCTCGACCAGATCAAGGCCGGCGTCGAGCGCTAATTCTATACCTTCTGCAACGGAAACCACGCCGACCATCTCTCCGTCGGCACCGACGACGCGCACACTTTCGGCGTCAATCATTTCATTTACGCGCGGGCCCTTTCGGGTCGGCGCTTGGCTCATTGGGCGTCTCGCTATTTAAATCTCTCCTATTCTTTGTTTAATCATCAAGCGGTCCAGCCGCTTCAGCCACAAGTCTAGCGACTGCTTCATCAAGCGCAAGATTTTCTTGATCCTTGCCATCCATGCGACGCAGCGCAACCGTTCCTTCTTCGGCCTCGCGACCACCTACAATCAGCATTGCCGGAACCTTGGCATGGCTGTGTTCGCGTATTTTATAGTTAATCTTCTCGTTGCGAATATCAAGAACGGCCTTGATCCCAGCGGCATCCAGGGCCGCCTTAACCGTGTCCGCATAATCATCGGCAGCCTCTGTAATGGTCGCAACAACCACCTGTACCGGAGCCAGCCAGAGCGGGAACTTGCCGGCATAATGCTCAATAAGGATACCGATAAAGCGTTCGAACGAGCCTAAAATCGCCCGGTGCAGCATAACCGGGCGGTGTTTTTCGCCGTCTTCGCCAACATAATTGGCGTCCAGACGCTCCGGCAGCACGAAATCAACCTGCAAAGTGCCGCACTGCCAGTCGCGACCAATGGTATCGCGCAGCACGAATTCCAGCTTCGGGCCATAAAACGCGCCTTCACCGGGATTAAGCTCCACACTGAGGCCGGTTGCCTCGGTGGCTTCTTTCAGGGCCGCTTCGGCCTTGTCCCAGGTGGCGTCTTCGCCAGCCCGGACTTCCGGCCTGTCGGAAAATTTGACGATCACATCCTCGAAACCGAAATGCTTGTAAATGGACAACAGCAATTCACAGAAAATTTTGGTTTCCGATATAATCTGGTCTTCGGTGCAGAAAATATGGGCGTCATCCTGAACAAAAGCGCGGACCCGCATCAGGCCGTGCAAGGCGCCGGATGGTTCATTGCGGTGACAGGAGCCGAATTCCGCCATACGAACCGGAAGATCGCGGTAACTGGTCGTTCCCTGCTTGTAGACCTGAACATGGCATGGGCAGTTCATAGGTTTGATGGCCAGCATCCGGTCTTCGGATTCGGCGATGAACATATGCTCGCGGAATTTCTCCCAATGGCCGGAATCCTCCCACAGGGCGCGGTCGACAAGCTGCGGAGTGTTGACCTCCACATAACCGCCTCTCTCAAGGCGCTTTCGCATGTATTCCTGAATGGTCCGGTACAGGGTCCAGCCATTGGGATGCCAGAACGCCGAACCCGCGGCCACATCCTGCATGTGGAACAGGGACATTTCCCTGCCCAGTCGCCGGTGGTCGCGCTTTTCGGCCTCCTCCAGCATGTGCAGGTACTGTTTGAGTTGTTTCTTGTCGGCCCAGGCGGTGCCATAAACCCGTTGCAGCATTTCATTGTTGGAATCACCGCGCCAGTATGCACCGGCCAGTTTCATCAACTTGAAATGAGCGCCGACTTTTCCCGTCGAGGGCAAATGCGGGCCACGGCACAGATCAATAAAATCACCCTGCTTGTAAACAGTAATGGTTTCATCTGCCGGAAGGTCACTGATCAGCTCGGCCTTATAGGCCTGTCCGTTATCCTTGAAAAAGGCAATGGCCTCATCCCGGTCCCAGACTTCGCGGGTGATCTCTTCGTCACGCTTGACGATTTCATGCATACGGGCTTCGATTTTTTCCAGATCTTCCGGCGTGAAAGGGTCTTTAACCGAAAAATCGTAATAGAAACCGTTTTCGATGGATGGTCCAATGGTCACCTGAACACCCGGATACATTTCCAGAACCGCTTCGGCCAGCACATGGGCGGTATCATGGCGCAGCAGTTCAAGGGCGTCCTCGTCCTTGGATGTGACAATGGAAACGGCGGCGTCGGTTTCAAAAACCGTCGACAAATCAGCCATTTCATCGCTAATACGAATAGCCAGGGCGGCTTTCGCAAGGCCTGGGCCGATGTCGGCGGCCAGGTCGGCACCGCTAACCGGTCCATCAAAATTTCTGACGCTACCGTCAGGGAGTGTAATCGCGACCATCATAATCGCCTTTTATCCAGAAAATTCAAAGCAGCCGGGAATGTAAGACGATTAGCTTCTGTGTCAAGCAAGCTCTAATGCCTCCATTACCTCATCAACACCCACATCAGCCAGATCAGGTTTCCTTATATAAGACACCTTTGGTCCGCGCTGACCACAAAGCCCGGGGTCGGAGGCATGACTATAGAGCACCACGGACGGGCAGCCGAGCCCGGCTATCAGGTGCATGGGGCCACTGTCATTACCGACTGAAAGACTGGCCAGACGGGCAAGGCCGGCAATTTCAGGCAGGCTGGTCAGGCCACACAGGTTCAGGGCCTGGGGACAATCGACGACGATATGGTCCATGGCCTCGGTCTCCGCCGGACCACCGAGCAGGACCGGGGTCAAACCGCGGGCAAGAAGGCGCTTTGCCAATTTTGCGTAGTTTTCAACCGGCCAGCGTTTTTCAGGCCGGTGCGCCGCCCCACCGACAGCCAGAAGGGCGAACTTTTCAGGTACGGCGAAGCGTTCAACCGGGCTATCCAGCCCGCTCAAACCAATCATGTCATCGGCTTCGGTTTCAACACCCGCCATTTGCAACTGTTCAGCCTGACGTTCGGTGGTGTGCATGAAATCCCGCTTTGGATTATCATGGGGATGGGAGCAACCACGCGCGATGCCCGACCATTGGGGACTGGGGGAGGGCCAGAACAGACGCCGGTAAAAACTGCTTCTGTCGGATGTTTGCAAATCATAGACCCGGACGTAATCGCCCGAACGTAAAGTTCGCCGTAACGCCAGCCATTGCCCCAGCTGCAAGCCACGCGGTTTGCTGTCGCAAAGCACCTGATCGAACAATCCGGTTGCCCGTGCCAACTCCACATAAGGATCAGTTGTCAGCAAAGTCAGGTGGTCGTCCTGATGATGACGGGCAATGGCGGAAAAAGCTCCCAGCGCCTGAACAAAATCACCCAGTGCGGCCAGCTTGATGACAAGAATTTTCCGCTGCGATTCAGGCATTGGGATTGGCGGTCAGTTGAATAACGTCGTCGTAGACTTCCAGTGTCTTGGCGCACATCGCCGCCTTCGAGAAGTGCTGGCGAACGTTTACGACCGCTTTTTCTGCCAGTTCCTTGCGCGCCTTTTCATCGAGGCCGAGCACATGTTCGATGGCTCCCGCCAGCGCCTCCACATCGCCCGGCGGCACCAGCCAGCCAGTTTCGCCGGGGATCACCGTTTCGCGAGCCCCGCCATGGTCGGTCGCAATGACGGGACGGCCCAAGGCTTGGGCTTCAGGCACCACCCGACCGAAAGCTTCGGGATCGGTCGAGGCCGAGACAACGACATCGGTCAGCATGTAGGCGGCGGGCATGTCGTTACAGTTTTCAACGATGCGGACAATCTCATTCAAGCCATTTTCGGCGATCAGTTTATCAAGCTCTTTACGATAATTCCTACGCCCCTGGTCAGAGCCAACCAGCAGGCAGCGGATGTCGGTGCGGCCCCTGCCGACCAGATTGGCGATGGCCTTGATGAACACTGTTTGCCCTTTCCACCGGGTCAGGCGTCCGGGCAACATAACCACCGGCAACCCATCGCCCAGACGCCATTCATCGGCCAACCCGATAACCCTTTGCGCCAAAACCTTTTGGGCGTCAAAACGTTCAAGATCGACGCCGCGATGAATGATTTTTAACTTTGCTGCTTCGACACCATAATTTTTTCGGATATGGCCCGCGATAAAAGTGGAATTGGCAATCACCCGTTGACCCCGGATCATAATCGCGTTGTATCGTCGTTTAAGCCTGCCGCCCAGGGAATAGGTGCCGTGAAAGGTTGTGACAAAACTGACACCGGTTCTCTTCGCGGCGGCCCAGGCGCTCCAGGCCGGGGCGCGAGAGCGCACATGAACAACATCGACATCATTATCAACGATGATCTTCACCAACCGGGCAATATTGGCATAGATGACAAAGGGGTTTTTGCTGTCAACGGGCAAGGTGATGTGTTCGGCCCGGGCCCTGGCAATTTCATGAACCATGGGCCCACCCGCTGATACGACAAGAGCGCGACCGCCAGCCTTGGCCACTGCACCGGCAATATCCACCGTTGTCCGCTCGACACCACCCTGAACCAATGCCGGCAGGACTTGCAGCACGGTCGGGCGCGGCCCGTCAGCTTCGGCCCAGAAGGGTTGAACCGGAACAGTCCGAGCTGCCGAATACTCAGCATTGTTTAGGTCATCAACCTGTTTCATTATGCCCCATGCATCTTCATTCGACTTAAACTGAGAGTCTTTAACGATGACCGACCAGACCCCTTCACAGATACTAGCACGTCCAGACGGTGCGACAATCGCCTACAATTCCATTCCGGGAAAATCTCCGGGTGTGGTTTTCCTGAGCGGATTCATGTCCGACATGACCGGGACCAAGGCCATGGCGCTGGAAGAACACTGCAAAGCCTGCGGCCAGGCTTTCCTGCGCTTCGATTACAGCGGCCACGGCCAGTCATCGGGGGCATTCGCAGAGGGTACCATCGGCCAGTGGGCACAGGACGCCATCTACGCCATCGAAAACTTGACCGAAGGGCCGCAGGTGCTGGTCGGCTCGTCCATGGGTGGCTGGATCATGCTGCTGGCGGCTTTAAGACTGAAAGAACGGGTTTGCGCCCTGATCGGCCTGGCCGCCGCCCCTGACTTCACCGAAGACCTGGTCGCCAGGGAACTGACCGATGAACAGCGGCAGATAATGGCACGCGACGGCTTTATTGAAGTCCCATGCGATTACGACGACGGGGAACCCTACACGATCACACAAAAACTGATCGATGATGGTCGCAACAACCTGCTTTTGGGAGGCGACATTGCCCTGAACCAGCCTGTGCGCCTGATTCAAGGCCTGAAAGACAGCGATGTGCCTTGGTCAACAGCGCTCAAATTACAGGAAAAAATAACCAGCACGGACGTCGAGGTCACCCTGATCAAAGACGGCGACCACCGCCTGTCAGAGCCGGACGATCTGGCTCGCCTGAGGGTTACCCTCGATGCCTTACTGGATATCCCCGGTTAGGCGCGAACGAAGGCTGGCCAAAAATCCATCGCTATCATTTTCGATGAGCCGCACGTTTCCCTTTCTGGCTTCCCGGCTGCTATCATACTTGCCAGCCCAGCGGATCATCTCCATCACCACGGGCGCAAGATCAAGACCTTTATCCGTCAATCTATAGATATTACGGCGACGATTATCCGGATCCGGCGACTTGTCGATAATCCCTTCGGCTTCAAGCCCCTTCAGGCGGTCGGCAAGCACATTTGTTGCAATGCCCTCGCCGGATTCAAGAAATTCGCCATAAGTCTCGTTGCCTCTCAGCATAAGATCGCGAATAACCAACAAGCTCCATCGATCGCCAAAAGTATCCAGTGCGAAAGCGACGGGGCAGCCTGAGCCATGTTTTTTAGCTGATTGGGACATGTAAAAAACTTAAATTAATGACTTGCTTAAAGCAAGTTAATATTCTAGCGTCCCATTACTTGCAAAAAACAAGTTTAAATTTAACCAAGGAGACCCTTTATCATGCCTTTTGTTCGCATCGCCCACCCCATAGGAAAACCCCGGCCTTATTCAGCGGCTATTTCACAAGGAGTCCATCGCGCTATGGTCGAGACAATCGACGTGCCCGAAGACGACCTCTTTCAGATTGTCACCGAACATACGCCTGAAACCGGCTTGATCGGCCCTGACAGTTTCCTTGGAATTGAACACACCACAGAAATGGTATTCGTACAGATTACCTTTTCCGAAGGGCGTTCCACCGATCAGAAGAAAGCACTGTTCGCAAAAATCGCCCGCTATATCTGCGATGATACCGACATCCGCGGCGAAGATATCTTCATCAACGTTATCGAAACCAAGCGTGAAAACTGGTCTTTCGGGAACGGGTTGGCACAGTTCGCCTGATGGATGCTGACAGATATAACTGAAATTTATCGCTTTCCACAGGCAGCGTGCGGATACGTTATGCAGCAAAGCCGCCTAAATTTTTATGGATGGCGGCGAGCCCTTGCCGGTAGCCGGGATAGAGAAGACGGACGTCCAACTCGTTTTTGATACGGCTATTATCTACCCGTTTGTTGTCGGTCCAGAATGTCTTCGCCATGTCCGACATTTCTTTTTCGGCATCATTGAAACTCTGCACCGGCGGTGGCGTTACCCCCAGCAATTCACAGGCGTAGGTCACCACATCCATGGGCGCTGCCGGTTCGTCGTCACAGACATTATAGGTGGAACCGGG
>Ga0233429_1004760_pt1 | contig 11679 bp, 7 predicted proteins | sample SI_118_April2016_3_FD_179879 | JGI IMG/M metagenome (GOLD analysis project Ga0233429, IMG submission 179879) | Seawater microbial communities from Saanich Inlet, British Columbia, Canada - SI_118_April2016_135_MG | ecosystem: Environmental > Aquatic > Marine > Inlet | place: Canada: British... | reverse complement strand
GTCTAGCTAATAAAAATAAAAGAATTACTAAAAAAGATATTGCCTCAGCAGCTCAGCAAGCAGCCAGACGATACGATAAAGGTGGCGACGCACACTACGACACTATCTCCGCCTTTATAAAAAGCATGAGAGGTTCTGATACCGATGCTACCTTATTCTACTTATTCAAGATGATAATGTCCGGAGAGGATCCCAAATTCCTTATTAGACGCATGTTTGTTTTCGCGTCTGAAGACATAGGTAATGCTGATCCGCACGCACTAATGGTGGTTTCTGGCGCTGCACACGCTTTGGAGTGGGTGGGTCTCCCCGAAGCTGAGTACGCTTTAGCGCATTGCGCCACGTATTTATCCGCAGCCCCTAAGAGCAACAGCGTTAAGGTCGCTATGGACGCAGTGAAGCAAGACGTTGAGTTCCGTGGTAATGAGATGCCACCAGACCATGTAACTAACGCACCCATTGAAGAACTAAAAAAACATGGCAAAGGCGTAGGATATAAATACCCCCATGATTACGCTGGCGGTTTAGTGAAGCAGCAGTACAGACCTAACGCAGTACAAAATAATACATACTATAAACCGGGCGAAGAAGGATTTGAAAAAGAAGTAAAACGAAGAGTCGACGCCGCCAGAAAAGTTTTACATGACAAATAATATTAGAGGAAATAATTCCTACAAAAAAAGAGAGCTAGTCGGGCTCTCAATGTTTAATGACTGATTTGTTTTACGCTGCGTCTATTACACCACTGCTGCAAGGAATAATAGTGTCACCACGTACCTGAATCTTACTGAAATTCATTCTTGTTTGAGCCGGGAATTGTATTTCCCCGGAGGGTGTCGAGATCTCCTTAAGGATGGTGAGTTCCACACTACTATTGTCCTCGGAAAAAACACAATTCGCGACAGGGATTGGTTTCCTTCCGAACAAGAAAGAGCATACCTGCATAACGACTCTCCCCACACGTAAAACTAATTGAAATGGAACTACTAATAATAAAGAACAATTACCTAATATTGTCAATGTTTTTTCTAGAAGAACCTTTTAACAAAAAGGATCAACGTTTACACATACTGTATAGAGCTTTAGGATGGGGTATATGACTAATGAGTATAATTTTTCTGAAATTGAAAAGAAATGGCAATCTTATTGGGAAAAGAAAGGCCTATTCAAAGCCGAAGACTTTTCTAAAAAACCCAAGAAATATATATTAGTAGAATTTCCTTACCCTTCTGGTGATGGCTTGCATGTAGGTCATTGTCGCAGTTACACAGCGTTAGATATTATTGCTAGGAAAAGCAGAATGGAAGGACACAATGTACTATTTCCCATGGGTTGGGATGCATTCGGATTACCCACAGAAAACTATGCTCTAAAGACGGGTAAGCACCCAATCGAAGTAACCAAAAAAAACACCGACACATTCAGGCAACAGTTAAAATCTCTTGGCTTCTCATTTGATTGGTCGCGAGAAATAAATACAACCGATCCCCATTACTATAAGTGGACACAATGGATATTTTTAAAACTGTATGAAGCCGGGCTAGCCTACAAAGAAAAGATAGCTATTAATTGGTGCCCATCATGCAAGATTGGGCTAGCTAATGAGGAAGTTGTTGAAGACAAATGTGAACGCTGCGATACTGGCGTAGAAAAAAGAGAAATGGAACAATGGATGCTTCGCATCACTGCCTATGCAGATAAATTACTAGAAGGTCTAGAAGAAGTAGACTTTCCAACCAGAGTTAAAGATCAACAAAGGAACTGGATAGGACGGAGTGAAGGTATAGATATTACTTACGACGTAACCGGAGCTGAAGAAAAAATTACGTGCTTCACTACTCGCCCTGACACTAACTTTGGTGCAACCTTTATTGTCTTAGCGCCCGAACATCCTTTTGTTCAGAAAATTGCTAGTGGCGAATTAGAAACAAGCAACAAGCAAGAAGTAATAGAATATATTGATAGCACCAGCCACAAATCAGATTTAGAACGACAAGAAGAAGGCAGAGAAAAAACAGGAGTTTTCACTGGCTTTTCCGCCACCAATCAGTTGACCGGAGAAGAGATGCCGATCTGGGTTTCAGATTTTGTTCTAATGAATGTAGGTACAGGCGCAGTAGTGGGTGTACCTGGTCACGATTTAAGAGACTTTGAGTTCGCAAAAAAAGTTAGCCTACCAATTAAAAGAGTAGTGGTAGGCGCAGATGGAGATACCTCAGATATTACGAACGAGAAACAAGTGCAAGAGGAAACAGGGCACATGATTAATTCAGGCTTTCTAGATGACCTAGAAATTAACGAAGCCAAGGAAAAAATAAAAGATTATCTAGAGGAAAAAGGATGGGGGAAAAGAGCAGTGTCTTATCGCCTTCGGGACTGGGTTTTTTCTAGACAGCATTATTGGGGTGAACCTATCCCTGTAATTCATTGCGACAAGTGTGGTTTGGTGCCCGTCCCAGAAAATAATCTGCCTGTGGAATTACCGAAAGTTGAAAAATACGAACCAACCGATACCGGTGAATCCCCACTAGCCAATATAGACGACTGGGTAAACGTAAAGTGTCCGACCTGCCAAGGGGAAGCAAAACGAGAAACGGACACAATGCCAAATTGGGCCGGATCTTCTTGGTATTACTTGCGCTATGCCGATCCAAGCAATGACAAAGATTTCGTTGCTAAAGACTTACTCAAGTATTGGATGCCGGTAGATATATATAACGGAGGTATGGAGCACACCACGTTACATCTTTTGTATTCCAGATTCTGGCACAAGTTCCTATTTGATCAAAAATTGGTGCCCAACAGTGAGCCTTATCAGAAACGAACTTCACACGGTATGGTGCTTGGCGAGGGCGGAGTAAAGATGTCCAAGTCACGTGGTAACGTAATAAGTCCTGATGATGTTGTAAAAGCACACGGTGCTGACACTCTACGGTTGTATGAAATGTTTATGGGGCCTTTTGAAAACGCTATGCCTTGGAGCGACACCAGCCTTAAGGGATCATCAAGGTTCTTAGTGAGGGTGTGGAGTGTACTGAGTAAGCTAATGGATAATATTGTAGAGAAAGATTCAAAAGAAATTAACATTGCCATGAACGCTGCTATTAAGCGAGTATCCGAAGGAACTGAGCAGTTTAAATTCAATACGGCAGTAGCCGGTTTAATGGAATTTCTAAACCTAATTGAAAAAGAGCCTGGTGTCACTAAACAACTGCTAGACAACTACACTTTGTTATTATCACCCTATGCGCCGCATCTAGCAGAAGAGCTTTGGGAAAAACTAGGGCACGAGCAATCACTGGTAAACGAGAGTTGGCCAAAATTTGATGAAGAGATACTAAAACAGGGCGTAGTAAATATACCCGTACAGGTTAACGGGAAGTTACGTGGTGAAATACAAGCAACACCTAATATGACTCAAGAGGAGGCAGAGAGCACCGCTCTTAAACTTGAAAACATAGCTAAATTTATGGAAGGAAAAGAAGTAATAAAAGTTATTTACATCGAAGAAAGAATGTTGAACTTTGTAGTGAAATAAGTAAATATAGTGAAGGTTATATAGAAAAAAAGGCGTATATCACTTAGGTTGTAGATATACGCCTTGGGCTTAGTTTGTGGTTAAGCCTCTTCTCTTTCTTCTTCTCTGGCAAGTAACTCCATCATCCTGTCGTAGTCGTGGCGCAGTTCATTCGAGCGCATTACACGCTTAGTCGTATCCGTTTCAACGCACATGAACTGGACTTGGGCAAAATGATGAGTGGGGCTACCATCATTCCATTCAACAGCCGGATCGTCGACAAAGAAGTAAGCATTTGCTTCCGGCGGCGCGATGGCGTCCACATCTTTGATGCCATATTTGAACAAACCATGATATCCCGCGATTTCAGTACGGAAAAGCACTGGTTGACCAACTTCGCGCTGACTGGTAACGACGTACTCTGGTTCACATGTATCCAGACTCGCTCCCTGCTTGGGAAAGTCCGTAAACCATTGATCGCCGATGCGTACCAGATGGCGAAAACCAATAGAAGTTAATGGCTGTGCTACCGACATTAACAAGTCTCGCCAATGGTTATGCAGGAGGCGACGCACATCCGGTCCTTGATGAATGTTGGAAATAACGCTGTTACCAGCCTTAATGCCAATGAGCCGCACTCCATTCCACCATTCATGACAATCGATGTCTAACGTAAGACTTTCATGTCCCTCATGGTGACAATGGCATAGCGCACCAGTTGATATCAAGTGAGCAAACGCCGAACCTTTTTCCGGAAGCCGACAGTTTTCTCCAAGATAACTACAATTGGCCGCGTCGCCCAACTTCAAGATGAACGGATCAGAATTTTCGGCTCCGGCTTCTTCGTGTTGTCCACGCCTTCTATCCAAATACCGTGCCCAATTATCAGGATCTTGCTGATATCTGTTTTCCGGATCCAAGCCAGCTTGCTCACGGTGCCATGCACGAGCGTATTCAGAGTGAGCGAGAATATAGCTTTCTGCTTGGGGGCCGAGGCGTGCTTTGAGTACAGGGTCCGTTAGCGCTTCCGAAGTACGCAGAATCTGAATGAATGGATACTGGTAACGTTTGCAGTAAGCTTCATAGTCGATCACATCGACATAACCGTAATGACCAGCTTCCATTTTCCAAAATTCTTCCTGCTCAATCCTACCACCACGGTGAGAGTGGGATTTGTCTTTGAACTCCCAACTGTAAGCACATGTAATGCCATCGAGAGTGGACATGGGACCGATACCGTGAGCGACAATCAGCAAAAGCTTGCCTGACTTACTTAATCCATAATATTCCGCCGTAAGTGTCGTACTGTATGTTTCCCACGGCGACTCGCCTGGTTTTGTGCCAAGTCGAGCTGCTATTACATCCGGCATAACACCAAGTCGACCTTTCTCGCCAGCAAATTTTGCGGCTTGCTTCCATGCGGGAGGTAATCCGTCCTCATGATAGAAAGCCATAGTAGGCGCAGACAGTTTTTTCTTCTTGTGCATCATCGTACCAGTCCTTTTCCCTTTTTAGGGTTTTAGGAATGTGAAAGTACATCCGCAAAAAGCGGAGTTGCCAAGAATTAGCAACACCACAGTATTGCATGCTAGGCAAATATGGTCAATCTACACGTGTGAAAACAGCTAAAAAATTTTACATAAATTTGATAAGATATAAATATGGATCAATATACCCTTGGCTTTATCTTTAATCAGGATTCATCTGAGGTTCTCCTTATGCACAAGAACCGGCCAGATTGGCAAATGGGTAAGGTTAACGGAGTGGGTGGCAAAATTGAAGCTAACGAAGAAAGTACCGATTGTATTGTTAGGGAGGTGCAGGAGGAAACCGGCGTGCAGACCCAAGTAGAAAATTGGGCATATTTTGGAGAAATACATGGGAAAAAATGGCGGGTAGACTTGTACGCCATGCTCTATTTTGAAGCTACAGATAACTTCACTAGCACTACAGACGAGAAAATTGAATGGTTTAACATAAATGACTTACCGGATAATATTTTAGATAACTTAAATTGGATAATACCAATGGCAATCAATAAAATTAAAAACAAAGAGATTATGAGTTGCTCGGTAGAGTATGAATAAAAAAATTTATACAAACTAAATAAGTCTTGAATTAATATATTGTCATTGATAAACTTTAGGCACAATTAAATAAGTATCAAGAGAGAGTGTAAGGGAACTGGCCCGTTATCAACACTCCCGCAACCACCTAGTTAGGTAAGGTGCGAACTCCAGCTCCTTTGAGGGGGTAGATGCTCACATTACGTAACGCTGCCTTATAAGGGTAGTTATTTTTTTGTTCATTTAACAAGGAGAACGCGATGTTTAAAAAAGGCCAATTTTCTATTCCAAAGTCATTGCTTAGTCTAGCTAAGGTAAGTGATGAAACAAAAGATAAGGAACAAGAGGCACTGAAGAGTGAATGGGCATATAAGCAAAGACAAGAGGCGTTACAAAAAGAGGAATGTTATAAGGCAGCGTTGCCTATTGCAACTAAGGTATATAACTGGGCCGAGGAATTTAGATGTGATCGCCAGGGTCGGGAACTAATAATTCAAGGGAAGAAGTATAATCATCTTGATGGTATTCTTCTCTTCTCCGACAAATTGCCTCATCAACCCCAACGTTATATTGGTGTCTCTTTGGGTGGTGTGTGGTATATGAAATTTGGTTGTGGAGCTAGCCCAATATTCGTAAGTGGAGCCTCTGAATTAGCGCATGCAGTCCCAGCAACTATACTAGAGGCCGTATGGGAGTCACTTCAGAGTGGCGCCGTATGGGAGTTCATTAAAAGTCGCCTAGAGCAACATCTTGCATAGCGCTGAAATTATTTTATTACGCTCGGACATTGTACCGGGCTTTTTTTAGCTTCAAAAATGAACCGAAGATACGAATAGGGTACACTGAAGGCTATATGCCAGTTCATAAAGCGGGTGTAAAAATTCAATACAGACGATCTTGGTGGTCTGGTTTAGCTCAGATTATTCACTATGGGATAGTTGGCTCTTTAATGCTGGTATTGATCATAGGATCTATTAGATACATAAGCGTTGGCAGACGAGCCGGTGCCCTGGATTATACGACGCATATCATGGGTATCGACACTTCGGCGGTTGGTGTCTTAGGTGTTGCGGCGGCTGATGTTGATGACGACGGAGACATTGATGTTGTAACAGCCGGTAAAGACGGGCTAAAGGTTTACGAGCAAACATCGGATTCAGTATTCGAAGCAAAAATAATTGACGACAAAGACAGCGAACGAGTTCAGATAATAGATTTAGATAACGACGGTGTTTTAGATTTATTGGTCACTATAACGGACAGACAACCAAGCGTACGTTGGTATAAGAATAATGGGAGTTTGGAGTTTTCCGGAACAAATATTGGTACCGGCACTAGTGGGGAAGCTTTCGCTGGTGACATAGACGCTGATGGATCACCGGATATTATTACAGCTACCACACAAAGTTCACTTGTGGTGCTTCAGCGTTGGATGAATGATGGCACCGGATCATTCACAGCCACACAGCTATCAGCAGATTCTGGTGTTACGTCTATTGGTATAGGAGACATTAGTGGTAATGGATATCCAGATATTATTACTGGTGGATCTAAAGGAGTGCAACGCTGGGGTACTTCTGATGGATTCACTTTTTCTAGGCTAGATATTGACGATAGTAATACTGGTCAGCAACACATAGTTGTGGCGGATGTTAATAAAGACAACAAGCTAGATGTAGTGGCTGCAGAACCCGGGGGTAATCAAGTCGTATATTATCGTAATATTGATCAAAGTGTATTTGATAGAATAGCTATCGGCGAAAGCATGGATGCCACAACCGTTCAGGTGGTTGATCTTGATGAAGATGGTGATGAGGACGTGCTAGTAGCCGCACAGGACGATAACTCCATCGTGTGGCTGTCTAACGATGGTAGTGATTCTTTTACCAAGAAAACCATTGCTTCGGGCTTGCAAAGCATCTTTGGTCTAACAGCAGTAGATATAGACAACGACAACGACTTTGACTTCGTTGGTGGTAGCCACATGCGTGGCACTGTCTACTGGTATGAGCGCATTGTGGCCAAACCAGTAGCCACTAGTCCAGAGAATATTGTGCAAAGTAGCAGTGGTGATGGCCAGGTTACCTTTGAAACCACTATTTCTGACGTTGACTACGACGCCACCAGAATTAGAATTCAATACTCCTTAGATGGGAGTACCTGGTACAAACCTTGGCTCACCAGCGTTGCTGCTTCAAGCGGATCTGTTAATTTAAAAAATAGTCATGGCTATCAGGTGGGAACAACAAACTCAATAGACACCGACGATAATGAGTCTGTTAAATTAACTCTCGAGTGGGACACCACCTCAGTTGAAAATACAGGTGGCCCAATTAGCGGTGAGGCGTCTGCAGTCAGGTTACGCATAATCCCACGGGATGGTGTAGGTAATGGTGACGCTGTAGAGAGTTCAACTTTTGTCGTAGATAATCAAGCCCCGGTCATATCCGGTTTTGCCGTTGATTCATTCAGCGCCACTTCAGCCGAAACGAGCTGGAACACAATATCTGACACTAGTGATGTTGAGATAAAAATTCATTATGGTACCAATGCTGCATCGGTACTATCTGAAGACTCAGACTCATGGAGCTCTAGTGACGATGCAACGCTAAGCGATGCAACAACGGTGGGGACAACGTTAATAGGCTTAACTAATGACACTTTTTATACCCTCAAATTATACGTAACTGATGCGTTTGGAAATAAAGCCGGATTGCCGAGCGTAAGCGGCGTCACTGCAGACACGGTCCAGGCTAGTCCCAGCGCCACACCTACGTTAAGGGTGTCGCCAACCTCTACGCCATCACCTGTAATATCGCCAATCACAACGACCACAACAACCCCAACTCTAACACCAACACCAGTAACACCATCACCATCATTAATAGCTTCTCCCACATCAACGGTACCAACACCTATAGAGCCAGCAATTAATCTTCCACCATTGTCTTATGCGGGAAAAGACTTAGTAGTTAATTCAGAAGCTTTAGTTATTCTTGACGGTACAGGTTCAAAAGATCCTGAAGGGTCTATACTAACGTACCAGTGGAGACAGGTTGTGGGGCCCTCAGTTGAGCTGTCATCAAGTAATACTGCTACACCCTCATTTACAGCCGCACATGAAGATGAATCTTATGTTTTTTCTTTAACGGTAAGAGATGTTGGTGGTTTGGTAGAAACTGATTCAGTCACAGTTATTACGCGCCCGCTATTAGGGAAAGTAATAAATAGGCTTGATGGCGGAGAAGAAGGAGAGGTCGATCAACTCTCCATGATATCTAAGTTCCTGCTTATTCCAGCTAACACAATCATGTTTATTCTTTCTATAATAATCACAGTTATATCAGTTCAAAGTAAGTTACCACAAGCAATATTAGATAAGGTTAGTAAGTTATTGAGCCGATGGAGTAAAAAAGACAGGAGAGATGGTGTGCACGTGCTAAGAACTGTCGATAGCTTTAGCGGGGAAAGAATGCCATCCATTGATATAGAAATAAACACAATGAACGGAAAGTTGTGGAGAAAGATTAGAACGGATGAAGAAGGAGAGGTAAAGCTATCTTTACCAGTTGGCCAATACACTCTTGTGTTAAAGGAAAGAGGGTATGACTTTGCACCTGCTGGTGCTGTCGTGGCTGTCCAAAAGGAAGATATTATATATGGAGGAGGCAGACTGCAAGTTAAAAGACAAGATCAACCTATGCTAATAATTATTCCGTTAAGGAATTCCGCACACGAGCTCTCCTCTATGCTTTCTCGTTTATTAAGGGTGTGGCAGGCCTTGCAACGTAGGGGGCATATATTGGCTTGGCCAATATATATAGCCGGTGCAGGACTAAATACGGCTCTGCTTTTATGGATGCCTAATATGTATTATTTGTTTATAGAAATATTTTATATAGCTTTAGTTATATTCAAGGTTTGGATGGAAGTTAGCCAAGCCCCCTCATACGGACATGTTCGCGATGCAATCTCTCACGTTCCCTTAGATCTAGCTGTAGTTCGTTTATATAAGAAAGGAACAAATGAGCTTGTCGTCACCAGGGCGACTAACGCCCAAGGGCGGTTCTTCATATTACCTCCACCCGGCGATTACACTATAACTGTTTCAAAACCTGGCTATGCTACTTTCACCAAGCAGAATATTTCTATCAAGAAGGCACAGAACGCATCGATACAAATAAAAACAGATTTAATGCCTGTAGTGCCAGAGATACAACCACAACTAGCCACTCTGGGAATTAGTAATTAAAAAGTTGGTAAATAATTAGCACAAATGCTAGAAATAAATATAAGGTTTTTGCATTAAAGAACATCCATATGAAGGCAATAGTACTAGTAGCTGGCAAAGGAACAAGAATGGCTAAGGACTACGAAGGTCCCAAGCACCTTTTACCTGTGGGTAAGAAAACTGTGATTGAGTATGCGTTAGACAGTTTACCTGAAGAAATAGATGGGTTGGTGATGGTTGTAGGTGGCCCGCACGAAGATAAGATAAGAGACTTTTTCAAAGCCGGTGAATATCGGGGTATGCCTATTGAATTCGTTGTTCAAGAAGAGCAGTTAGGTCTTGCTCATGCTTTCAAGTGCGCGAAGGACTTAATAGATGGACGATGGCTGGGGATGGTTGGAGATGATATCTACAGCTCCAAGAGCATGAAAGATTTAATGAAACATGATTTGTCTATCATGTCCATCAAGAATGATCACCCTGAGAATTTCGGTGTGTTAGTGGTAGATAGCGACGGATATTTGGTAAGGGCAGTTGAGAAACCAAAAGAATTTGTTTCAGATCTAGTATCCTGCGCTGCTATGGTGATGGACGAATCTTTTTTTGAAACAGAAATACCACCATCCGCTAGGGGAGAATACGAAACCCCTGACATGTGGATGGAGTTAGTAAAACAAGGTAGGAAGATTAAGGTTGTTACAGCAGATTTCTGGCTTCCTATCAACGACAAAGAACAGTTAGAAGAAGCAGCTAGGATACTTGAGAAAGACTAGCATACTTGACAATAGTATAGTGTGTATGGTATTATTAGTTTTGAGAAGTAGTGCCTAAAAATTGAGTAACGAATAACTAGCCCCTAAACCAACAAAAAGCCCTTAATGGGCTTTTTTAGATATCATCTACAGAACTGTCACTTTTACTGTTTTTTGCTAAAAGGGGATTATCCGCGGCCTATACTGTGATAAACGAAACCAAGTTTTTCCATTGTCTTCGGATCAAACATATTTCGCCCGTCTATTATAATAGGATTCTTAAGAAGAGAAGAAACCTTATCCCATTTAGGTTCTTTAAACTCGTCCCAATCGGTAACGATCACTAAAGCATCAGCGCCTTTAAGGGTGTCGTACATGTTGTCCTTGTATTCTACTTTCTTTCCAAGCTCAGCTTTTGCAGTTTCATTTGCCTCTGGATCATAAGCTTGTATCTTGGCTCCGTCCGCATGCAGCTGTTCCAGGATAGGCACCGAGGGAGCGTTTCGCATATCATCAGTATTAGGTTTGAAAGCAAGACCCCAAACGGCAATAGTCTTTCCTTTGGTTACCCAAAGAGCCTGTTCTATTTTTAGTAGGAATAATTCTCTTGCTTGCTGGTTAATCTTTTCAACTTCTTTTAATAGTCCGAAATCATATCCTAATTCATCAGCAATCGTTATAAAAGCAGATACATCCTTAGGGAAGCACGAACCACCATACCCTATACCAGAGTTAAGGAAGTGATTGTTAATACGGAAATCCATTCCCATACCATGAGTTACTTGATCAATATTTGCGCCGGACAGTGTACATATTCTAGCTAAAGCATTAGCAAAAGAAATTTTCATTGCTAGGAAGGAATTACTTGCGTGCTTAATTAACTCTGCACTCTTTACGTCAGTCACAATAAATGGAGCGGAAATTGGTGAATATATCTCTCTCATTATTTTTTCTGCACGCTTATTTTCGACACCTACTACAATTCTGTCAGGCTCTAAGAAGTCTTGGATAGCACTTCCTTCTCGTAAAAACTCAGGGTTACTCACAACATCAAAATCTATTTTTCTTGAATTATACTGCTTTATAGTATCAGCTACTCGTTCTCCAGTCTGA
>Ga0233429_1004744_pt1 | contig 11716 bp, 9 predicted proteins | sample SI_118_April2016_3_FD_179879 | JGI IMG/M metagenome (GOLD analysis project Ga0233429, IMG submission 179879) | Seawater microbial communities from Saanich Inlet, British Columbia, Canada - SI_118_April2016_135_MG | ecosystem: Environmental > Aquatic > Marine > Inlet | place: Canada: British... | reverse complement strand
ACTCTCATTTGATATCCACCTGCTAGCGAAACTACTTTTGCATCCAACTTCTCTCCTTTTATTTGAAAGCTCCCTGCTACTTTTCCGCATTCCCAATCTGCCTTTCCACTAGATCTCATCAAATAATCGATTACACTTTCGTCTTCTTCGTATTCACTATGCTGGGTTAAATAACCAATTCTTGTGTTTTCGTGCACGTTGACTTTTCCTTCTTCGAATTCTTCGGTTCCAATAATTATTTTGAACAAAGTAGATTTGCCTGCCCCGTTTCTACCAATCACGCCGATCTTTTGTCTTTCGCTAATAAGCAATTCGGCATCATCTAAAATTGTTTGTGTCCCGTAGGACTTGGATAATCCATTAATTTGCAATAGGGTCGCCATGGGCTTTGTTTGGGGAATTTGATGCAAAGAGGATACCCTTTCAGGTCCGGCTTCTCAATGGGAATGTTATTACCTAGACTATTACGTTCTTTCCTGATGTTGTCCCTAACGCAGCAGTTCTAGTTCGGAATGTCTGCTCAAAAGTTTCAAAGTCTTTTACCAAGCTCAACTGTCTAACAGCAGAAGTATTTGCGTTCCCACCATCTGCTCCTTCTAATCTAAGAATTAATGGTCTCCCTTTAAATATCATTGGGGCTGTAAAAGAAGCTCGCCCTTGTGGGCTATATTTCAAGAATTCTGATCTTAGTGCTGGATGTCGAACCATTTCAACAGTAACTTTAGGAGTATTGTCCCAATCACGTTCTGAATCGCCAATTTCTACAACTCTAAATCCGTAGCCTCTAGGCATATTACCATACCTACCTGTGGTTTCGTCTGGATCGAAAAGACATTGATCAACACTCCCCACAAGAATAACATCTCCAACTGTAAGATCCGAGATATGTATTGCTGGAAGAGATTCTTGAAGTCCGATTTCTTCCACAGAAGGAATGTGAAGAGGTGGAAGAGCCTCTACATCTTCCCAGTCAACTCCTGCCATTGGAAATGGCCCCTCACTTGGTGGAGGGCAGACGCGCCCAATAGCGCTATAATAAGCCTCTAGGGTGTTTTCTGGAGAACCTTTACTAGTAGTTGCTACTTCTATTGAGGCAGATTGCTTTGTAATTCGGGACATTATGAATTGGTTAAGGTGCGTTATTTTGACACGTTCCCCTTTGATTGTCAACCCCCTGCTTGTATTGTTATTTAAAACAGCTTTTAGTCTGTTTTGGAGCGATGGAGCGGGTAAGCACACCTGCGGTGGCTTGCCCTCCCATTCCTCACGAAAAGCTTCAAACCTTCGGCTTGAGCTTTTGTTCGGAATGGAGCGGGTAACGAGAATCGAACTCGTATCTCTGCCTTGGCAAGGCAATGTAATAGCCATTATACGATACCCGCATATAAAAAGCGGCAGTATATTAATACCACCGCTTCTATTTTGCAATGATTTTATTTTGCTGGATTCACTGGTGGTTTTCCACCTGGCGCTTCCATCAAAGCTTTCATTGATAGGTTGTATCGACCTTGGTCGTCGATCTCCATCAATTTAACCTTTACGATGTCTCCAAGGTTTACCTTGTCTGTAACGTTCTCCACTCTTTCTGGAGCGAGCTGTGAGATGTGAACTAGACCGTCTTTTCCTGGGGTTAGTTCTACAAATGCTCCGAAGTCCATGATTCGGACAACCTTACCTTCGATGGTGTCTCCTACTTTTGGTTTGTATGTAAGTCTCTCGATCCAATCAATCGCCTTCTGGCCTTTTTCTTGGTCTGGAGCCGTGATTGAGACAGTTCCGTCGTCATCAATATCCATTTCTACTTCACATTCTTTTGTGATTGCTTGGATTGTTTCACCACCCTTACCGATTACGATTCTTATATCGTCTGTATCGACTTTGATGTTCATAATCAATGGTGCGTGAGGCGAAAGTTCCTTTCGTGGTTCTGGGATTGCTTCAAGCATTGAGTCTAGGATTTCTTGACGAGCTTCTTTTGCACGTCCAAGAGCTTTTTGTAGAAGTTCTACTGAAAGTCCTGCGACTTTGATGTCCATTTGTAGAGCTGTGAGTCCTTCTGTTGTACCTGTAACTTTGAAGTCCATGTCTCCAGCGAAGTCCTCCATTCCTTGGATGTCTGTGAGGATCTTGTATGAGTCATCGTCTCCAGCATTTCCGCCTTTGAAGTTCTCTTTGTCTACTACTAGTCCCATCGCAACACCTGAAACAGGTCGAGTGATAGGCACTCCTGCGTCCATCAATGCGAGAGTTGATCCACATACTGAAGCCATTGAGCTTGAACCGTTACAACTTGTGATTTCTGATACAAGCCACATTGTGTATGGGAAGTCTTCCTTTGCAGGAAGAACTGGCCTCAAGGCACGTTCTGCCAAGTCTCCGTGTCCAATATCACGTCTTGATGCTCCGCGAAGCATCTTTATATCCCCTACTGCGTAAGGAGGGAAGTTGTAGTGGTGCATGTAGCTTCTTTCTTCGTCTGTGTCCATTGTGTCGATCACTTGTGCGTCTCCAGGAGCTCCTAGAGTTGCGATTGTGAGAGCTTGAGTTTCTCCTCTATTGAAGAGTCCTGTTCCGTGAGTTCGTGGAAGGATTCCAACCTTTGAGTGAAGAGCTCTTACTTCGTCAGGTTTTCTTCCGTCGAGACGTTCTTCTGTTTCTAGAATTTTCTTTCTCATTCTCTTTTCGAACTTGCTGTTGATGATCTCCTGAAGTTCTCCTTTGAGGAATTTTCCTTCACCTTCTGCATCTCGGCTATCTGTTGCAACTTTGTCTCCGAGTTTTTTGAAAACTTGTTCTTCTACTTCGTGGATTCGATCTTTGACTTCTTTCTTCAAAACACCTTTGATAGTGTCGAGCATGTCGTCTGTTAGGACTGCATCTACTGCTGCTTCAGCTTCTGCTGAAGGAACTGAGAGAGTTGCTTCGATCTCTTCTACGTTGTGATCTTTTTTGAATTGTTCTGCGAATTGAATTTGAAGTTCACAGATTCTTTTGATTTCTACGTGAGCCATTTGAAGAGCTTCTAGAACGATTTCTTCAGAGACTTCGTTCATAGCGGCTTCTACCATAGTGATAGCGTCCAATGTTCCTGCTACAACTAGGTTCATTTTGCCTTCTGCGCATTGTTCGTATGTTGGGTTTACGACTAGTTTGTCGTCTACGTATCCCATTCGCACAGCTCCTACAGGTCCTGAGAATGGAGCGCCAGTACACATCAATGCTGCTGATGCTGCGTTGATAGCTGTAGTACCTGGAGCAACCTCCATGTCTGCAGAAAGCACAGAACAAATGATCTGAACTTCATTGATAGTTCCTTTTGGGAAAAGTGGTCTGATTGGTCTGTCGATCAATCTTGCTGTAAGGATCGCGCTCTCTGAAGGACGTCCTTCACGTTTGATGAATCTGCTGCCTTTTATTTTTCCTGCAGCGTACATGTTTTCTTGGTAGTCAACTACCATTGGGAACCATGCTGCTCCCTCTTTACCTTCTTTTGAGACACTTGTATTAGCCATAACAACAGTATCGCCTAGATAAGCTAGAACGTATCCTGAAGCCATGGTGTGGACCGGATTTGTGACAAGTTTAAACTCCCTGCCTGCGAGGTCCATTGTAAAATCTTTTGATTCCATTTTAATTGGGTTAGATTTGTATACCCTATTGGAACCGTCTGGAAGGCTTAAGTAACAAGATCGGGGTCAGAGGGGGATTCTGGAATTTCTTGATTCCGCTCTGCGCTCAATCCTGTAACCTAAATGCTCTTCGCTTTTGGTCCTTTAGGGAATTTTCTATATGTTAAGGTGCTTTCTTACTTTTTTGCTGCTGCTTTTTTCGCTGGTTTCTTCTTTGCTGCTTCTGGTTTCTTTGGTGCTATTTTTTTTGCTGGTTTCTTCTTCGCTGCTTTCTTTGTATCTACCTTTGGAGCTACTTTCTTAACTATTCTCTTAACTGATTTTCTTGTCGCTTTTGGTGCAATTTTCTTAAGCTTTAGATTTGTCGTTAGGTCTTCATAAGAGTCTTTGTCGTGTAATTTCAAATAATTCATGTGTCTTCTTCTTTTACCCACCAACTCTAGAAGTCCTCTTCGAGAATGATTGTCCTTAGGATGATCTACAAGATGAGATTGAAGTGAATTGATTCTTTCTGTTAGAACTGCAACCTGTACAGACGCAGAACCGGTATCCTTTGCGTGGACAGCGTATTTTGCGATTATTTTTTTCTTTTCGTCGTGCTTCATTATATATTTGGGTAAAAAAATTCTCCCTCGCGGGATATATCAGGTGTAAATTTACCAAAGATTGATAAATATGGCAAGAGAAAGTTTATTTATACCATGCCTAAAGCCACTTTTTCAACTTAAAAAAGGCAATCATCACAATTGAGACCACAACTAGCACTCCGCCAACAAACATCATAGATGTTTCACCGTCAGCATATGGCAGTCCAGTCACATTCATCCCGTAAAACCCGGTAATAAACGTCAGCGGCAACATCACCACGGACATAATTGTGAGGGCCTTAATCACCTTATTGGTGTTGTGAGAGATGATCGATTCGTTTGTATCTTGGATCGAAGACGCCAATTCTTGAAGATTCCCAATGTTGTTCCAGATTTTTTCGATGTTATCCACGATATCGTCGAAGTACAGATCAAGCTTTTCTGGAATGAATTTCTTGTTTTTGTGCTCGAGTTGGGCAACTACGGCACGTTGCGGCATTATGATTCTTCGGAAGTTAATTAGGTCGTTTTTTAGAATCAGAATGTCTTTTAGTCGATCTTTTGTGTAGTCCATCTCAAAAACTTCATCTTCGAGCTCTTTGACCTGTTCGCTTAGCTCATCTAGTAATGGAAGACATGAATCAAAGAGATGATCCACAAGCATATAGAGCATATAACCTGTTCCAAGCCCCATGTATTCTTTTTTTGCTTTGAGTTTCGACTTAACCTTATCGAGAATCTTGTCGAGAGCTTTGTTTCCGTTGTGAATTGTAATTAGGTAATCCTTTCCGATGAAGATTTTTACTTCTGAGGTTCTTATGTGTTTTTTCTCACCTCTTCCTATTGATTGCGGCACGTGCAAGACAATAAACAAATATTTATCGTATTCGTCGATTTTTGGCCGTTGAATATTTGACAGGCAATCTTCGATATCGAGTTCATGGAATCTGTATTTCTTCTGAAGTTTTTCTAATGATTCTTTCTCTGGATTCTCTATCACCTGCCAAGACACGCCACTATACCTGATTGTTGTGTTTTTTTCTTGTGCAGTCATGGCACGAAATTACTATTATTTGGTGTACTTGTCAACCAGTTGGCTAGGTATAATAGTTGTTTGGGTTTGTGGATTTCGATATAATTCTCGTTACGTATGGAATATAAGAAAATCATTGCAGACTCGTGGAGGTTTACCCAAAGCAACAAAAAACTAATTTATTGGTTTGGTTTTTTTCCAGCGCTACTTACTACTACTGTTGGAATGGGGTATGTGGCGTATCAATTTTTTGCTTTTCGGCAGTCTCATCTTTTTCAGGAAGGCGGTGATAGTTTTTTTAATGATGTTGTGGATTTTGGGTGGAGTTTTATACAAAGTAACACTTCTTTGAGTCTTCCTATCGTGATTGCTTTGGTGGTTTTGGGAGTTATATGGTTTTTGCTTCCGACTTTGTTCAAGGCTTCTGCTATCCAAGCGATCGCTAGGGCAAAGAATGGACAAAAGTCTGGAGTTGGGGTCGGGCTGCGGCATGGAATTTTGTCTTTTTTGCCTCTGCTTGAGTATCATATGTTGACCAAGACTTTTAGTTGGATATCGATGCTTACGGAGAGTAGTTTTGTTGTGAGAAACCTCGGAGTGGGAGCTTTCAAGATGATGTTGCCTGTGTTTGTTTTGATTTTTGTTCTTTCGATCTTTTTGACTTTGCTTTTTACTTTTGCGGATTTTTATATTGTTATTGATGGGCACAAGGTTTTGGCTTCTATGAGAAAGAGTGCGAAGCTTGTGATAATGAATTGGCAGCACACCCTCCTCGTCACTATTTTGATGATTATTATTGGTGTGAGAATTGTTATCCAGGCGTTCTTTGTCTTTTTGATTCCGGCTTTGGTGGTCTTGCTTGCGGGGTATTTGACGACTATTGCTATTGGGGCGACGCTCTTTTATTTGATTGGGGCTGTTGCTGTGCTTGCGTTGCTGATTGCGGCTTATTTGAATGGTGTGGTGGATATCTTTGTTTATACTGTTTGGACTTATACTTTTTTGGCTTTGACTTCTGAGAAGGAATTGGATGCGCGGGGGAAAGTGATTTCTGCGAGGGAGATTGTTTCTGGGGATGATGTTGGCGAAATTGAGACTGCGCCTAGGGTTGATGTGAGGAAAGAGGTTGAACGCGAGGAAGCGCGTGACCAAGCGCCTTTGGACCCTACTTCAAGGCCTTCTGATGATAATATTCCGGGACTTCTGTGAGTTTTTCCAGGCTGGGTGTTGACTTTTTACCTGTTTTGTTGTATTATGTTATATAAACGAAAAGATAACAAAAACATCTATGTCTCCAATCACACAAAACAACAAGATTGCGATATCGGCAGTTTCTATCTTTCTCGCATCCTTTGTCTCGATGTTGGTTTTCATGAATCAACAGGACGTTTCGTCTGACTATGTAAAGGCTGATGTACTTGAAACGGCTAAGGAGCATGGCCTACAAGAGGGCGGTCATGGAGTTTATTTTAGTGGAGAGGGGCATGGAGATTCGCATGAGGAAGAAGCGGAAGCTGGGCATTCTGTAGATGCTGGTGATGAGGATCTTTATCGAGCTATTGCGGGAAATTTTGATGACCCGTTGTTTGCTTTGAAACCTACGGGACATGTGGAATTTTTGAGTCAGTCTTTTTGTGAAGATTATGGGTATGAATTAAATGAAATGGAGAAAAATGTTTTCTTTTCATATATCTATGCGAGCGATTTGCCAGAATTTGTGGCTACTTATACTGAAGTGATTCAGTCTGGGAAAAGTGTTGATCGTGTGGGACCATATAGATTCTTGAACAGTGATGGGACCAAGACAGTTCATTTGATCTCTCTTTTGCCTGTGGTCAATGAGGATACTGACAAGGTGACCGAGGTAATTGGAACTCTCAAAGACATCACGCACACTTTGGAGGATTTCGCTGCTGAAGAGGTCGATGAGGGGACTGATGGTGAATCAGAGGCCACTCACTAGAGAGTTCTTCTTGTTTTCAGATTAGGCTTAGGATAGTATTTGGGAGCTTTTTAAATTCCTAAATTATGCATCGATTCAACCCGACAGAAGTAGAAAAAAAATGGCAAAAGAAATGGGCAGCGTCAAAACTGTATGAAGTCGATGTAAAAAAAACTGCACCAAAAGACAAATACTATAATTTGGCGATGTTTCCTTATCCTTCTGGAGATAAGTTGCATGTTGGACATTGGTATAATTTTGCGCCTGCTGATAGTCATGGGCGATTTATGCGGATGCACGGCAAGACTGTTCTTGAGCCGATGGGTTTTGATAGTTTTGGATTGCCTGCTGAAAATTATGCGATCAAGACTGGAGTTCATCCTCAAAAGAGTATTGCGAAGAATGCGGAGAAAATGGTCGATCAGCTTTCGCGGATGGGAACTATGTATGATTGGTCAAAAACTTTGAAGACTTCTGATCCGGAATATTACAAATGGACGCAGTGGGTGTTTTTGCAGCTTTATAAGGCTGGATTGGCGTATAAGAAAAAACAGGGAGTAAACTTCTGTCCATCTTGTCAGACTGTCTTGGCGAATGAGCAGGTTGTGGAGGGAGCGTGTGAGCGTTGCAAGCACGAAGTTGAGAAAAAAGATTTGGAGCAATGGTTTTTTAAGATTAGTGATTATGCTGAGAAGTTATTGAAATATGACGGAGTGGATTGGCCTGAGAATACAAAGGCAATGCAGGAGAATTGGATTGGGAAGAGTAAGGGGTCTATTGTGAGCTGGAAGGTTGATGGCAGTAAGATTGTTTTGGATACTTATACAACTACCGTTGATACGATTTATGGAGTTACTTTTTGTGTAATTTCGCCTGAGCATCCTTTGTTGGATCAATTGATTACTGACGATAATAAAAAGAATGTTGAGGAGTATATGAAAAAAGCTGCGAAGAGATCTGAGATTGATCGTGTTGCTGAGAATCGTGAGAAGAGTGGTGTTTTTACCGGGTCGTATGTTTTAAATCCTGTAAACGGGGAAAAGGTTCCTCTTTGGGTAGCTGATTATGTTTTGATGAGTTATGGAACTGGAGTTGTGATGGGAGTTCCTGCACATGATCAAAGAGATATGGATTTTGCTAAGAAATACAAATTGGATATAGTTCAGTCTATTGTGGATGCTGATGGAAAGAGTTTTGTTTACGACGATGCAGATAAGTATGGTGTAAAAGGAAAACTTGTTGATTCTGGTTCTTACACTGGGATGGGTATAGTTGAAAGTCGAAAAAAGATCACCGAGGATTTGAAAAAGAAAAAGTTGGGGAAATTTTTGACTAACTACAAACTCCGAGATTGGCTAATCTCTCGACAACGATATTGGGGAGCGCCGATTCCGATTATTAATTGTCCGAAGTGTGGAGAGGTGCCTGTGCCGGAAAAGGATTTGCCGGTAGAATTACCATTGGATGTAAAATTTGAATTGAGAGGTGATGGACAGTCCCCTCTTGCGCATAGCAGAAAGTTCATGAATGTTCTGTGTCCGAAGTGCAAGAGCGCGTCGAAGCGTGAGAGCGATACGATGGATACTTTTGTTTGTTCGAGTTGGTATCATTTGAGGTATCCTTCTGTGGGCAATGCGGCGAGCAAGAAGGCAGCGTTCGATCCAGAAGTTACAAAGAAATGGTTACCTGTGGATATGTATGTTGGAGGACCTGAGCATGCGTGCATGCACTTGTTGTATGCGAGGTTCTTTACAAAGGTTTTGAAGGACTTGGGACATATAAGTTTCGATGAACCATTCAAAAAACTTGTCCACCAAGGAATGATCACAAAGGATGGGGCGAAGATGTCGAAGTCGAAGGGGAATGTTGTGAGTCCGGATCCTTTTGTTGAGAAATACGGAAGTGATGTGTTCCGAATGTATTTGATGTTTATGGGGCCGTTCACTCAGGGAGGAGCTTGGGATGACAAGGGAATCAATGGTATTGCGAGGTTTGTTGAGAAATTTTGGAATTTGATTGGGGCTGCGGCTGAGAATGCTGATAGCGCAAAAGTTTCAGACAAAGAAAATCTACTAGCTGGTCTCCACAAGACAATCAAAAAAGTAACTACAGATATTGAAAAATTCCAATTCAACACTGCTATTAGCGCTTTGATGGAGTTTGTGAATATGGCTCAAGTCACTGGGATCGACAAGAAGTCTGCGACGACTGTGATTCAATTGATTGCGCCTATGGCTCCGCATCTTGCTGAGGAATGTTGGAGCAAGTTGGGCGGTAAGTATCCGGTTGTCGACAGTGTCTGGCCAAAAGCTCAATCAAAATTTTTCAAACTTTCAACCGTCACATATGCCGTCCAGGTAAATGGGAAGGTTCGTGGGACTGTTGATTTGGCTGCGGATATTTCAAAGGATGATGCATTGAAGGCGGCACGCGCAGATGCCAATGTTGCGAAGTATTTGGAAGGAGGCAAAATCATCAAAGAAATCTTTGTTCCTGGAAAGATCATGGGATTCGTTGTGAAGTAGCTTCTGCGTGGGGCTTGCGATTATTCTAGAGCATCTTTTATCCATCCGAGGTCTTTTGTTGGTGGATAGGTTGTGATGGTGCTTTTTACCCCTGCTGAGACTGTGGTTTGGAGTGTGATTTCTGGTGGAGTTCCTGGGTATCTGTCCCTGTCCGCTGCTGCTGGTTCTATTGTCATTATGATTGTGACGCTTGGTTGGAATTGGGTGTCGATTTCGGCGAATGCTTTGTAGGGATCTTCGTCTGGCCAGATCATGAATTTAAGATCTTTGATTGAGCTTCTGAGTGGAGAGAGTGGGATAAATGGAGAGGCGAGGAGATTCCCTGCGTCGTTTGCGAGGATGTCTGGGATTTTTAGTCCATCTCTATTAATATCTGGAATGCTATCTATGTCGGCTGGTTGGGTGCACCGAGCTGAATACTCTGGAGCGCATGTGAAGACGTCGACGACTCCATTGCTGTCTTTGTCTAAACCATCCATTTGGAGCATTACGAGGGCGTAGTCGCCTGCTGTTTCCATTTCTTTTCGTCCGAGGATTGTTTTTGTTCTTCCGTCTGCTGATATTAGGTAGAGCTCTGTTTGATTGAGTGGATCGTCTACTGGGTCTGGGCACGAATCGCTACCGCAGAATGCTGAGGCGTCTGCTGCTGGCGCATTGTATGGATGGTTTCCGAGGTTTTGGTCTACTGACAACGTGAAGATCACTTCCCCGAAGATTTGGATTCCTAGATCATCTGGGTTTGTTCCTTTTTTAATTCCTTCTGCGTCTAGATAAAAACCTGGATCGTAAAATTGACTAGCGTACACTCCCCTGTTTACACCGTAATATGAAGAGTCGAGTACTCGGATGCTGTAGTATTCTTCGTAATCGATTGTGCCGTTTTTTATTTCTCGGGATATTGTTTCCATTAATACTCTTGAGTCTTCAAACATTGCGTTTAGCAGTTCAGTCTTTTTTTCGGCGCTAGTAATATTGATAAAGAAAACGCTCGCGATTGAAGCCAAAATTGCGAACAGACTTGCTGCGATCAGAACTTCCATTAATGTAAAACCTTTTCTATTTGGCATAGTTCGTTAGGATTGTGCTTATTTCGTATTTGCCGACTTCTGGGGCTTTGTCCCATTGGACTAGGACGGTTACTTTTATTTTTTCTGTCATTGGAATTACTCCGTCTGTTTGTTCTAATGTTACTTGGCGGTACCATATCGTTCCTTCTGCACCTGATGAGTCGTGTTGATAGACTCCGTCGTTTGCCCAGAGTCTGTAGGCTGCTGCTGCTATTCTGTCTGATTCGAGATCTAGGTCGTCGTCTGAGCCGTTACCTTCGAGTTTCATTTGGTATTGGCCGTTTGATTTTCTTTCTACTGTGTATCGACCCATGTCTGTTGGTGCCATTCCTGCGCCTGGTGGGCATTCTTCTGAGGTTACGACCATCCAGCATTGATCCATCTCTGCTGGGTAGAGCAGCCAATTGGTGTCGCGAATATTGCTCACGCCTTCGACTGCTTCACGGGCGAGGTTTTGGGCTATTAGATATTCTCTTGAGAGAGCGGTGTTTTGGTAAGTTGAAACTATTACGGTAACGGCAGCTGTTCCCGCGAGAACTAATGCGGTGAGGGCTGCGATGACTTCTATTAATGTTTCTCCTTTTGGTTTAGCCATTATTTGTCTGTTGCGTCAGTTAAGGAGTTGAATGTTTCCGGATTCCCGGCAACGATGAACATTATTATGTGCTTTGAACGGATAGCGTTTTCTGGGCCTTCTTCCTCTCCTTCTTCGTAAATCTGAATCCATGAGATAGCCTCCCCGCCCAAATCTCCGAGCACTGAGAATCTTGCGTTGGTTGCTTCGTATAAGAGAGTGAGGTCGCATCCGTTTGCTGATTCTATGTCTGGGGAAACTTCGAATTTGTAACCTTCCTGAAGTGTGAATGTGCCATCTGGCAGTAGAGCGTCGTTGTCGCTGTCATAGTAATTGAGTGTTGAGTCTGGCATGTCTGC
>Ga0233429_1004738_pt1 | contig 11726 bp, 15 predicted proteins | sample SI_118_April2016_3_FD_179879 | JGI IMG/M metagenome (GOLD analysis project Ga0233429, IMG submission 179879) | Seawater microbial communities from Saanich Inlet, British Columbia, Canada - SI_118_April2016_135_MG | ecosystem: Environmental > Aquatic > Marine > Inlet | place: Canada: British... | reverse complement strand
AGATTTGTAGGAGTTGTTTTTGTTATTGGTATTATATTTTGCATCAACTTTGCCCTCGATTATATCCTTCAGCATAATCCCCCTATCCTCCGGCTGAGTTACGTTGGGGATATTAGTCCAATACAACCTGTAACGATTCTGAGCCGACACAAGATTACTATTGATAGCTATCGGTTCAACGCCTAAAGCCTCGCTGATAACGTCCTGATATTCTTGTTTCATCCTGACATTTTCCATTAAAAAATACTTCGGCTTTACTTCTTTTAATATCCGAACGTACTCAAAAAACAAAGCTGACCTAGGATCATCAAAGTTCAACCGCTTACCTGCAAACGAGAAGCCCTGACACGGGCTACCACCGATCAACAGATCAATCTTAGGCAAGTTTTCTCCTTCAACATCTAAAACATTTCCTAGCTGGACCGTATCTGGGAAGTTTGCCGTTGTGACTTTGATCGCATACTTATCCAGTTCACTTGCGAAATAGTGATCTACTTTAATGCCAGCCCTCTCAAGTGCGATCTGACCACAACTCATCCCATCAAACAAAGATAATACGTTCAAGATTGACTCCTATATTGATCCAACGATTCACCACTATCCTTATTCTTAACCTGTAACGCTTTAGCTTTGTCAAAATGCTTACGTAGGCCCGACACAGAAGTACACGTAGTAGACCAGAACTTGTCCTGAGAGAAACAGATAATAGCGTCTGTGATCTGCTTATGCGAATACCCGTCACGTTCTCTCATCAACCTAACCTCGTTAGACCACTTCTTCATATTAGGAGGTTTGATATTAACGGTCTTTATGATTGTATCGTGAATGAACTTAGCAACCTTCTCGTCTTGATCTGAATATTTAAGAGTTATCCTTGTCAACTTCGGTGGTGTACATTCCGTTTTTGTCGTACATTGAGAATTTAGGCCTTGAATTTGCGATAACATATTGTGGATCGCCCTCATCCCAATTTTGAGTTCCGCAATTTCCTTGAGGATCGCATCCTCCGTGGTCTGTTCCGTCTTGTAGCACTGGCGGCCTTCCTCTTCCTGCCTCTCGAAAGCACTCAGGTGTCTCGATGCTGCTAGGTATTTCTGCGTTGATATTCTGTCTCTCATTGACATCATTTCGTCTCTCCTCATCAAAGTACCACTGAAACATTGCCCCAACCGCCATCTTAGCTAGATGTGGTTCGGACTTATCGCCTTCTCTATAACGCCTGTGATGTTCCCAGACGTGGTTCCAAATGTCTTTCTGTTCGTCATCAAATCCACCTTGCCAGTGACCATCATCACCAGGTTCTCCGTGACTTACAGCACCTTCTGCCATTACACGCGCCATCTCGTCAATAAACTCCCAGACCAATAAATCGAATCTGTGCTTATCTACTTTGTTCCTGCTAGCTCCTGACTTCGATATATCTTTCATTTGTGCTCCTCTTTCCAGCGCGTGTGACACATCCGATAAGCTTCTAGTGCTTCGTCTCTATCGCAACGAGTTGTCTCCAATTCTTTACACAAATCAAGAATTAACTCACCAACGCCCTGCGATCTCATACGCTCAAAGCCTGAAGAAGACATAAGCTCACCAAATTTCACGACATTAGCCAAATCATCCAAACACCAATCTACTGCCACTTGTTTATTCATTTCGCTCTCCAGTATTTAAAGTCTGTCAATCTAGATACTTCTTTATCACTAATCGTTGCCCATCTACTACTCGCATCTCTGCAAACTGAAACGTAGGCTTTCAATCTGTCAACCTTCTTTCGGGTTAGAGTGCCTTCATACGCAATATCGTTACTCACCTGCTTATCTTCTGCTCTCGCGTACCTATCTCTTAATCCTTCCAGCCTAGCCTCTAGCGCAGCCAGTTCTTTAGATGCCTTAGCCTCTGACTGTTTCATAAGCTTCATATTGCTCAAACCTTGAACCCGTATTTCTGTAACTTAACCGCTACCATTTTTCTTTGCTTCTTTAAAATCTGCTGGTGCGAAATTGTTCTCTTTAAATTACCACTGCCGTCAAAGATTCTAACCTCTCGACAACAACCGTGGTATGTAATGCCCCAAAAATTCGTCTCGTCTTCCATTATTTCACCCAGTCAAAATAAGGTTTTTGAACTACGTATACGTCTTCTAACATCTCAATTGAAATACCGTTGACAATATACAATTTAGGTTTTGCCTCTCTAGTCATTAACCAAATCCTACCGCCACGCTTCCTAACTTCGTTACACTCTGGTACTGGATAGCCCCGTCTGATTATCTTGTGCTTGTAGGAGCGCATCTGGATACCATCTTTTGTTACTTCGTGATAGGTCAGTACCATAGTTCCGTCAGGAGCCGTGTCCCATTCGTATAACTCTGCCGCTACTGCACTAGAAGAAAATAGTAAACAAGCCAGTATTAGAGCTTTCATAGTGTGCAACTCTTGATAGCTGAATGCAAATCCTCAGCTGATACAACGATTTCTGTTGTACCCACCGTCAAGCATACCCTGCTTTTTTTGTGACACCATTCGCTGGATACTTTCAGGTTAATATCTTCGCCTACGTGTACTTCTTTCCCGTCCAAGCTATACACCGCTACGGTAGTTGTAGTATAATTATTATTACTCATCACAACCTCTTAAATAGATTCATAGGAATGAAATAACAAAACTTTCTGTCTTTCTTCATATTGCGATCCTGACGACCAGCGAAACCATACCGAAACTTGTGATTTTTGTCAACCTTTAATGTGCAAATACCGTCAGTAAACTTAATAGCCAGTAAAAACACGTCCTTGTTGAGCGCGAGACACCCGTCTATTTTTGCTTTGTCAATCATTGTGTCACGATACTTATCAGAAGCAAAGGAACGGCTTTTGACCTCTAGAATACATTCATCATCCAAGTACTTAAACGAATAATCATATATCTCGAATTCTCCGCTGTGTACCATACTAACTCCAAGCCTTTCAGACAGGGCTTTACACACCTCAATCTCTGCTTGTTTAGTCTCAGCTGTTTCATATTCAACCATTTCAATTCCTTTCAGTTATAAGCGGCCCAGAGGGGCTACAAAACCCCTCTAGTCAGACCCGCTTACTTGCTTGGTGCATAGACAAGGCCAAGCCCCTGTGCTGGTAAATAGTCAGCTATGCTCAGACTGTTTGCGTAGCGTCAAATAGTGACAAATAAGTTTGTGTAGCGTGAAATTGATATTAGGCTACTCAAAGCAAGCTCCATAAGTAAACCCATATAACATTTGTTACCAGCGATCCTAATATTGCCCCATATTGGAAGTTACTCATTTTAGAAATCGGTTGCCATTTATTCATCAAACAACCTCCTCCACGATAGTTTTAATCATATTCCCCATATCAGCCACCCCGTAAACAGTCCAAGTAAAAACCCTAAGTGAATTAATCTGACAGGCGAGAAATCATTCATCTTCAATCTCCACGATAGTTTTAGCGGTTATTATACAAACGGCTTGCCTATTTAATTTTAAGGGGCTGGTGCGCTCCCTACGTTCGAGAGGTTTACTCACCATTCGGTGACTGTCTCCGGCTCAATCTAACGCCAGCAACCCTACTTGCAGGGCCAGCCCCTAAACCGTTTGCCAGCTATTCGCCAAGCTGGTCAGCCATACCTCCAATACAAAGACAAACGGCTTGCCTTATACTAGTTATTCAATTTCTAGTATGAAGCTAGTATGAAATTTATTGGCTCCTGTCAGCACCCCTGACCATCTAGGGAGTCGAACCCTCCAATCCTAGTCTCCAGACCTAAGCCACCGAGCTGGAATCGAACCAGCCTTCTTAATTTGGAGGCGAGCCGAGGGGTTTAACCCTCTGCTTCACTTAACTAGGATGTTTATGCTTAGATATCATTAGCATAGATGATTTTCTAGCTCCGCTACTGCTCACCAAATATTTGCTGGTGACATCACCCTGCCAGCGCAGGTCTAGGAGACGGTTACTAGTAGCGTGAACTACTTTCACCCACCAAGATGCCTTTGGTGTACTTAATTAAAGCTTTGCGTGTACATCTGCGTGGTGCTTTGGGCACAACCACCTAACAGTTAGAGGTTTAGAGTAGTCATCGTGATGAGCGTGCGTATTCCATACCCCGCAAATCTCACATCCCAACGCAACAAGTTCCCCACTTCTCACGGCCTTAGCCACAGCGCTATGAGCGGCCCGCTTCTCAGGATACCGCGCATAATATTCCCGCCTATAATCGTTGCTCTGTCTATTACCGCGATCCCTATCGTACTCCCGATACTTATCGATATTTTTAGATCTATTGGCGGATACGTCTAACTTATTGCACGACTTACACTTATTCACGTGCCCATCCCGCATCTGCCCGTGGGGGTAAAAATCCCCCAAAGGCAGAGTCTGCGAGCACTTAAAGCATTTCTTGGTCAAAACGGGATCGAATCTTCTGCTTTAGCCGCCGGGGTATTGTTCACCGGAGCATCACCTTTATTCGACAGATACTGCACATTCCGAACATTCAGATCTGTTGAAGATTTTGGAACCCCATCCTTTTCCCACTCGTTCATTACCAACTCGCCAGTAACATAGATCGGCTGGCCTTTCTTGAGGTTAGGCCCAACATTCTCAGCCAACTTGCCCCAAGCTGTACAATTCATAAACAATACTGCATCTTTGAAACCGTTGATAGCGATACCAAAGCTTGCACGACTCTTTTTAGAGTCATCATTCGGCACTACTTCCGCGTCTCGTGTTAAATATCCTGCTCCGTTAAACTGATTAATTGCGATACTCATTATTTCATTCCTTTCTTAAGTGTGGACCAAATTTCTTCTGTGACCTGAGACGGGTGCTCTACTGCGTCACTCTCAATACCTAATAACCACGCATTTAAGGTTGCCAACCGACAGCTACGTGCCTCTTCTGTTGCACCGGGGTACTCTTTCATAATATGAGCCAAAACTACGTCCTTATCAGGCTTCTCATAAACAGTTTCTTCAGGCTGAACCCCAGCTTCAGGATCGTCACCAGACGGGATGTTTAACAGCTTGAGCATCATATACTTATTAGCTCCGGTGATTGCTTTATAGATAGCCTTATCACCACTGTCTTGTCCACTGCCCCACATATAAAGTGGTTTAGGCCAAACAGCACCTGACGTATGAGTTAAAGTATAGCTCATCTTTACGAATACCATCTTGCCCGATACATTCATCTCCTCACAGCTAGGAAGCAAGGTTAACCCGTGTTTAACCATACTTGGTCTAGCCTCAGACAAGATATTAGATTCTGAAACATAGGTGTAGTTAGTACTCCCAAACGATACTTTACCGCCCTTCTGCACATACCTAACCTCTTTCATTACGTTGTTCAACGCTGTTGCGATCATCCGCTCGTGCGTCACCGTTGCTGGCGTTTCTACAGATTCCTCAGTCATTATTTACCCTCCTTAATCTTACATAAAAATGTTCGTCTACCCTTTTGCACTGTCGTATACTGGTATAACATACTATCTAATCTGCGCTCGTCACCGTCCAACAAGTTCCGAACTATTGCTTCCCAATCTACTATCTCTTTGTCTGCGCCTTGCTTCCAAGTGAATAACATCTCACCAGAATCGTCTCTAAGCACCTCAGACTCACCTAAATACTCTTTTAACTCGTATTCTAATGTGTTGCTCAACTCTTTCATTTCCTTGCTCAATTTGAACTGAGCCTTGATCTCTGCCAACTTCTTAGCCGTATTGTGGATATGCTTGTCGGCTACCACAGAATCGCCCCGATCAACTTGGTAATACTTATCGAGGTTGGGTAAGTCTGCCTTGGTGTGAGGTGGCTCTTCGTCTCTATCCACATAATCAAGGAAGTCTTTTAACCCGTCATAGACTGTAGCGTGGTCATCTTCAGTGTATTCAACCTCATACACCTTTAACTCGTTACCACCAAAGTAAGCTGCGAAATCTACCTTCTTAATACCAGTTAGCATAGACTGAACACAACCTTGTACCCAGTAATACTCTGGTACTCCATCCTTCCAAGCTTCCTGCATCCTGTGACCCACGTTCTTAATCTCAATCAAACGAGTTTTGTCAGAAGTAATACCGTCACAATGACAAATGATACGAGGCTCGTCTGGATGAACTTGAGTCTCAGGAAACTCTTCTGCTGGACGACCAGTTAGTAGAGTGTATTCGTGTAAAACGAAAGGTTCCATATAATTGCCCACACGCATAGCAGTCGTTTCTTTAACTGGAGGCATATTGCCTTTCATAGTATGAAACAACTCTGCTCTGGTGCGTCTTCCGTAACCACGACCTATCGCTTGAGCCGCTGAACTGGCTCCGATCTTGCCTTTTCTGAACTTTAATTGTTCCGGAGTTATGGTCATATCAACAGCCTAAGTAAATTCCAGCTACCTCTTGTAGCCAATTAAATTGAACTGAATGTGCATACGCTCCTGATACTTCGTTCAACCAACAAAAATTCATAACATATCTCCAAAATAGAAAGGGGTACAACGATCCTGCACAATCGTCATACCCCTTAAATGCTCTAGTTGCCTAAAGCTGATTCGTCTGTGCAGGACTCATCTCTCAAAACTGAGTAGAGTCTCTCACAGATCTATTTTGTTGTCAAGCTCTTTTTAGTATTTATTTTTTCTATTACTTCTTTTTGCTGACTCTGGCTTTCTTGCCACTTGCTTGATTAAGTCCAGCCCCTGAGATCTAGCTTCAGGATCACCACCAGGAGTGATATATCTACCAGTTTCGGGATCGTACCCCTTGTTGCTTATGATATTATTCTCTGCCGTTCTTTGGTCAACTATTTTCCCCTCGTATATGCTAGGGATGTGCGTTAGCAAACCATCATTAATTGCAGGGTTCTTCACTCCGATAGAATACTCTGTTGATTCACCACCAAAATTATTCTTATAGGCTCTGCGCCCCTCCGTAGTCATCCAACCACTAGGCCCATATAGCTCTAAAGGTGTCTCCTTTTTTGTTGCAATTGGTTTAGGTTTTTGTGGGCTAAACAGTGATTCTCTGCGAATAGATCCACCACCAGTAGGAGCACCACCTATACGAGCGTCTGGGAATCCGGCTGGTTGTTGGTTATATACTTGAGACATTTGTTGTTGTAGCCCAGACATATCCGCAGGTGGAGCGTGTTGAGGTGACCTCATCGCTTCTTGAGGGAGTGCTCTCTCTGGAATACGCTCGCTTGCCTCAGGCAGTTCACTTTGCTCAAGAGGCATATTCAAATATTTGAATACTCGCACCACTCTATTGTCCATTCCCCGTGTGTTTTTCCCACCGTCCAGTCGTCTACTCTCTTTGGTTATTCCTTTTTTGTTTTCGTCAGTAGGGTTGGACTGGTGGTTTAAGGCGTTCCTCGTTAACTTTGGAAACGATTTGCCTGTGTTCCAATACGCATCTAAAACTAAAGCCCTATGTCTAGGAGCGAGCTGGTTATATTCTGCCACACGCTCATCCTCGCGAACTAATTCTTCTAGGTTCTTTCTTTGACCTTTTCTAGGACCAGTCTCAACGAGTGTATTACGCTGCCCCAATTTTTTCTCTTTTTCCCTCAGAAGCTGTGTCGCCACCTGCTTTAGCTGATCCACTTGTAATTCATCAAGATTGTTAATCTCTGGGAATAAACGCTTTGCAACGTTGGTGTTGTACGTAGTAGCAGGCATTCTAGGGTCGTTAACAATACCGTATGCCATAGTCCACAGGCCCGTAAATGGTTCTACAGCATTAGGCGATCCCTTTCTACGGCCTTCGCTATCAAAGCTTGAGCTATCAAAGTGATTGTCTGTACCTTCTGTAACACCCAGTATTCCAGCCACTAAGCTAGACGCATCATCTGGGTTATACACTTGAGACATCTGTCGCTCTACCTCCTGTCTGTCCATACTAGGTGCGTGCGTTGGAGGCGGTCGGTTTAATAACCCTCGCAGTTGCATTACTTAGCTCCCATCACATCATTCCACACTTCGCTGTCTTTAAGCTCATAAGAAGGCTCCTCGTAAGGCACTTGTATCCCCTCCTGCCTTAACGCACCAACAATCGCTTGAGAAACACCCCTGAACATAGCTCCTAATGTTGTCCTGCTATTATTTCCAAACTTACCACCTATCCCTTGCTTCAGCCCCACTGACATATAACGTACAAATTCTGGGTTAGCAAAGAGGTTATTCATAATACGTTGCTTTGCTGCTTCCTTGAGAGTTTCGAGCGGTTTAGTTAGTATATTCATAACAAATTTACTACCCTTTTGCGCTGCCGCCATTCCAGTTCCACCGCCACTCTGCACGCTGGTAGTTTTAAAATCCTCCCCTAACTTAGTGAGATCATCCCACATCTCGTCACCAAGTATAATGCGACCAGGATTATTAGACTTCACGCCACCAGCAATCTCATCAAACTTTCTCACACCAGTAGCTAGAGCCTCTCCGTCCAAAGTACTTGATATAGCTCCACTCTTAGTCGTCACAACTTTAGATAGTAGCTTACTTATAAAGATTTTCCTAGCCTTATCTACCATCACATCGTTCCCATCCAAGAAATCCATCATCTCTCGTGCTTGTATAGGGTTGTGGGTGGCATATTCTATTGCCTTTTCAGGATTTCTGCTGTTTAAAATTTTAGTGAAGTTCTGCGACATAAACTCGTCTAATTCTTTTTGCTGTGCAATAGCACCCTGCAACACAGAAGACACGTCTGTATCACGCTTCAGTAGCTCGTCTAAGTTACCCTGCCATCCTCTAGACTCAAGTTCTTTTAATATAGACTCAACCTTTATAGCCTTCTTACCCTCAAATAGTAAGGGATAGGTTCCGTTCATCTTCAACTGCTTGATATTAGCCAATATCTTAGTAGGGTTTATCTCGCTAGTAGCAGGGTCTTTAGCCCCTGCAACCATATCATCCCACATATTAACGCCCATCTTTTTCCAGTCACCTTTAGGTAGCAGAGTCTTAAGCTTTCCTGCGGTCACGTAATCCATCTCAAGCAAACGTCCGGTCACCTGATTTAACGGCATTCTGTCCTTACCCTGCTTCGCCATCTTCAATATCAGGGAGTCATCATACTTTGCCATACCCTCTGTGTATTTTGAGTTAAAGGAAAGCAACTTATTCCTCAAGCTCTCTGGGATGTCGTTACGCTTGATTGCACGATCCATCATATTGTCCATAGTAGTTTTCATCTGCCCAGCCCTAAACTGTCCTACGGCTTTGAGTAATCCGTCATCGTGCGCGGCTCCTGAAAACATAGAACGTAGGTTCTGCAATTGCTGAAAACTAATCTTATCGCCCATATTACTTGCCTCAGAGAAGTACTGCTTCATCTCAGGAGACATCCACGCACCGCCTTCTGGGAATTCCTTCTTCCAACGGTTTAACTGCTCTTTCATTGCATACGTAGAGATGCTAGGGGCTTGAGCGTTCTTCTGATTTAAGAATGCCGCCTTTTTCGTCATCTCGTCCGAAAACTTACGCTTATGTTCCCTAATGATTGGGCCTAACTGTTCATAGTTCCAGTCGCCCATAGGATATGAATCCTTAAGAGACTTTACGCTTTTCCTTACAATCTGGTCAGCTTCTTTCAAGGAATTGGTAACCACCTTCTGATACCCACCTTGTATTTTTAGCGACAGATTACGCATCTGATTGGCAAAAGTTGACGACCCTACCTTGATCGGGGAGTTTCCCCCAGCCTTAGAAATAAGACTGTCAACAAGTTCCTGAGCACGCTCCTTATTCAGAGCAATATTTGGGCTCCCTAGGAGTTTTGACAATACTTCCTGTCCCTTGCCAACTATACTTGAAATAGATCCACCCGTCTCCGCAGCACGACTAATCACAGGGCGTAATCCCTGAGCGAGCGCGTGAGTGGTTCTGTCAATCTGCTCCCGTCCCATACCAACCCCTACTTGAGGGTTTTTAGGGTCTAAGGGATTGGGGTGTGCTGGAGTTTTGCCTAATCCAAGTTTCCAAGGCGTTTCAACATTTGGCCCCATAACCAGTTTCCTAGCTAGTGGCTGGGCTAATCTAATTCCAGCATCCGCAACTCCGGCTGTTCCACCTCTAAGCATAGTCCTCCCGAATAAATCGGTCTTGTCTGTTCCTTCACCCAACTCATTACTAACCCCGCGAGCGTGCTGAATTGCTTCATCTGCCAGTTCAACGCTCATACCCGCGGTACCCGTCAGACCCAATCCACCAATAAGCCCTCTTTTAGCCCCGCCCATACCAGCAGCAATCTCTGGAGCAATTTTCATAGCTTCGTGAGTGAATTTAGTCACGTTATGAGGATCAAATAGGCTACCCTTCGCGTCTATAGCTGTTGGTACTCCGTGATGAGCCAAGCCTAACTTGTCCATACCAGACGGATTCAAAGCGTGACCACCCCTACGCAACGGACGGAAATCGTTCTCGTCCATTTTATACTTGCGGAACACGCTCATTCTCTCAGCGTTATTGTCAGCCCCTGTGTAGTCTTTCTGAAAGCCCATATGCGATACGGTACGATCAAAATCAACGTCTTGGTCGCTAATCTGCTTGCCCTGAGACTTCATCAACTTCTTTAATCTTGGGGGGAAATACTCAGGATTAAAGCCTTCAGCAGGAGGATATAGATCAAAGAAATCTTTAAAATTCCCTCTACGTTGCTCCGTTGAATACTCTGGCCCGTCTAACTTGGGCGAAATATACTGGTCGTAATAGTCAACCTGAGCGTTATATTTTAGAGTTGGTGAAAGCCTCACGTATTCTGGGGTCGCAATAATCTCATCCCACTCCATCACTTCTTCTGGCTGTTCCATTGTTGTTTCCTTTTGAATAGGTGATTCAAAGATCTTGGTGTGTATTTACCGCCACTGACAGGCTTTGCTGTGGGCGCAGGAGTCGTAGTATCACTACCATCCTTTTCATTAGGATCTAACCCAGCTTTGATTCTCAGAATTTTCATAAGAGTTGGTATTGCTCTTGCCTTGTCCAGACCAGTAGCCCACGGTTCCATACCTAACGCACCTTTGGCAATCGTCCACTCTGTCTCACTGATCCTATTATCCTCTAAGAATTCGCCAGTCATTTTAGGCATCAATTGCTTCTTCAGGGTGTCAAGTTTCGCTCTCGCCTTAAATGGAGTCCCTTTGCCAATACTTTCAGCAAACCAGTTCGCGAAGGTTGCCCCTTTCCCTGGGAACTCGTTAGCTGAAATAGGGTTCTCCTTGATTAAGGTTTCCCAATCCTCTAATTGCTCAATCATAAGAACAGCTTCTCGCATCTCTGACGGGTTGAATTCGGTTTCCTTTAACACAATATCTATAACCGCACCCGTAGTCTGATTGTATTCCTGAACTGCCAGACCGCCATCTTTATTCTGCCCGACTACCATCTTCTTGATATCTGAATAGCTTTCTACCGCCTTATTGCCGTCACCGTCAATCCTATAGTTGACATTGCGGATCTTACCATCCTCCGTATTCTCCTTAATAGTCTTATATGTTGTCTTACTAGGCTTAGTAGGAGCATATCCTTTAGCATAAGGTTGTCCGATCAACTTACCGTCTTGCGTCATTTGTAGTTGGTTTGGCCCAACCTCAATCACAGATATTTTACCACCCTTACCAGCAGCAGAAGTTTTGGCCTCTGCAAGCTTCCTGTCGGCAATCGTCTTACGTCTATCGTGAACACCTTGAGCACCAGCCTGAGCATAGCCTAAACCTTTGTT
>Ga0233429_1004730_pt1 | contig 11747 bp, 10 predicted proteins | sample SI_118_April2016_3_FD_179879 | JGI IMG/M metagenome (GOLD analysis project Ga0233429, IMG submission 179879) | Seawater microbial communities from Saanich Inlet, British Columbia, Canada - SI_118_April2016_135_MG | ecosystem: Environmental > Aquatic > Marine > Inlet | place: Canada: British... | reverse complement strand
AGCGGGAGGGGTATGGCAGGATCAATATAAACATTCGGGATGTCTGGGACATGGTGACATTTGGCGGCTTTTGGCGAGTATTGAAATCCCATATCAAAAGCGGATTGATGGAGACCAAAAACTCTCTGTGGAAACCGGGCTACCTCAAGCTGGTGCAGAAATACTGTCCGCAACTGCAGTTGTCTGATCTGAAACCATACCCATCCGGTGTTCGTGCACAGGCAGTAATGAAGGATGGTTCGCTGGTTCATGACTTCCTGTTTGCTGAAAGTCCTCGCAGTCTGCATGTGTGTAATGCACCATCGCCAGCGGCGACGTCAGCGATACCGATTGGTGGTTATATATGTGACAAGGTTATTACGAGAAATGTTTAAGGATGCTGCTCAAATGGTGACTAAGCAGCAGGTCAGGTACCTGATTTATTAAAAGAGGGATAAGAATCGTAATGATCCTTATCTCTCTTTTATTCTTACTAAGTACCCTACTTTTTCGCAAATGTCTGTAGATATCTTACTACTGATGATCTTTCCGCTTCTGAGAATACGGGCATGTTACCATCGAGTACGACAATTAAATCCTGCCATTTCTCTGCGTTTAATTCTTCCACCTCAGGCGTAATATGACATTGCCCACATCTTAAATTGAACGTCTTTACGTCCTTTTTTGATTGAGTCTTTATGTAAGAGAGTACAGACTCCTTCTCCTTTGCAGTAATAACAGGCATCTGCTTATTCTTCATAACTACAAACTTATCCTTCCAATGGTGAAAATTGATCCTGGCAGGGTGAGGGATAGCGTGACAGGCACTGCATCTTTTAATATACACCTGTGCATCAGCAGATTTCTCTTCCGGCAGTCTCTGCAGAGTTACGCAGCCGTTGAAAAACAGGGCCAGTACTGGCAGTATCAGCAGAGTGAATATCTGACATTTCCTTCTGTTCATTTAAATTCTCCTTTATATTACAAATGTTAAACATGAAATCTCCGCACAGGCGGATCTGACTCAGGCACGACTTCTGAAAGGAAGGATCTACCCAGCTTTCGCTGGGAGTCCAGTGTTTAATCAACTCGTATTTAAACTAAAATCCCAGGAAATCTAATCCTTTGCCAGACTTTTTTGAACGCCTGCTCTTTCTGAGAGGGACCTCGATGTAGTAGGTAACTGATGCTGTGAAGTCTTTTTCCAGTTGTGTCCCGTGCAGGTTCTGAAAAAGTGGAACAGTGAATTGCGCATTCAAAATGTGGTTTTGAAACGGTTGCCATTGTACACCAGCAGACAGATCTACGGTACTTCCGCCGTAGTTGTCCGGATCGTACAGGTTACTCATAAATGCCATATTAGTCATACCATTCATGTGGCCGTCTCCGTCCTGCTCAATTTCCTGGGCCTGTCCTTCAAGGTGACCTACATATTTACTCTTAATCTGTAATTCACCAACTAAATTGTGACGCACCTGATACATACCGTAGAGATCGAGACGATATTCATCTCCAAGGTTGTAGCTCTTGTAGTTTTCATAAGCCCTTGCCAGATAACTTGCGTTGGCTCCCCACCAGAATGGAGAGCTGGAGCCTTCATACAGTATGCCGATAAAAGGATCAAACGTACCGGAACCCAACTGCATGCTGTATGGGAGAATTTGTCCTTTGTCGTCCTGATCAATAGAACCTGTTGGGATGCTTACCCCAAGTAGCAGCGAAACCTGACTTGTAGGTATCAGATAGTCATCCGCATAGAACAATGTTTTGGTCATCAGCATTGTATCACCGGATCCCTGAGAATTCATGCTGGACCTTCTACCATCTCCCCTTCTGATCATCTCCATATCCTTTTCCATATACATGCCCATTACGCCAGCAAAGAAACGATCAGAAAATGCGTACCCTACTGAAACACTACTCATATACATGTCCATCTTCCTCGGCGCCATCATATACTGTCCATGGGCATCGCTGGTACTGCGATTACTTGTGCCTCTTCTCAGACCGACCATCTTTCCCCAGCTGAGATTATACTTAATCCTGAATTCATGTGGCTCGGGAGTACCGGCGCCCGGGATATTCAATGGCATATTACCGCCGCATTTACCACAGCAGAGACCGAGAAATATGGGGTAACTTAAATTCTCGGGCCGGGTGAGTTCCTCTGAAATATCAGTAGATTCTTTTTCCTCATCGCCAGGCTCACTTGAGGCAAATCTAATTATCTGCTCGTTTTCCTGTTGATCTTCGTAATTTATTAAATCATTCAGTTCTGCCAGACATTCACTTGGCAGAAATGCCAGCGGAATAATCCAGAAGATGAATTGCAAAAAAAACTTATTATTGTAAAAAAATGATGACATACTTCTTCTCCTTACTACCATCTTTCAGGATGTATATTCAGATTCACAGAAATCACAATCCGGTAGGGGCAATTCATGAGTTACCCCTACATGCAAACCGAAAATAGGCGTACACCTGCAACGGTTCTGCAGTTACATTCCGAAAAAGATGGATTACTTTAAAAATGTAGTTTCTAAATAATTATGTGAGGTTAGAAAGGAGTTGTGGTTCTGGAGGTTTGTAGGGCTGTCTTCTCAGTACATCATTGAACTGTGGCGTAGCTGTTTCTGTCACTGTGGTAACAGATATGTACTGAACAAAAGAAGTCAGTGGGGATAAATAATTCAGCGTGGATATAGTTATAATATCGTCAGGAATACCGCCACAGGCGGTAATAGTGACTGTGTTCCTACCGGTATTATCATTGCCTGCATGGTCGTCTGAACAGCAGCAATCACGGCATAAGCTTGCGATATTGCCGCAACAACATAATTCTGTGTGAGAAACAAGGTTGTTTTTAACAGTTTCTTTACTGTTAATAAATCCGTGGGGAAATAGTCCCGGAATAAGCAGTGCAAGAATTGCCAGAAGCATTATTGTCTTTTTGTAGATCATCAAGTATCTCAAGAATGAAGCCTTTATTGATTGTTAGCACTCGGTTTTTGAGACACATAATAACATTAATTCAATCGATTGTCAAAGGCATCAAAAGTGTTTGTCTTGTTTGAAATATGCTCAGACGATATGGGCGACAATACAGTGTTTTTCACGGCAGCTGCCACTTGTTTTATTTACCTGCCAACTTAGCTGCTTCCTCTATCCAACGTGCCAGGGCCTCATTGTTGATATATTTGTAGGCTTTAAACCAATTTGATGGAATTTTTGATGGAATGTCACCTGCAGACCCAGTTTCACCATTTTGATCTTTTATGTGATGAATTTGTACTGCTACCAGGCCATTACCTCTTGCTAAAGACTGATCAATTTCATAATCAATATACTTTCTGTCTGTTGTTCCGTGCGTAACGCACACTACAGTGACTGTTGTGTCCTGCAAGGCTCCATCAATCATTCTATGAACTTCTTGATCGCTTTTCTTTTTTGCTTCTTCCCATAATGATGCATCTTCAAACCCTGCAGCAGACGTGCTCCTGACATTTCTCATGCGCCTTATCTGGCTTACCTTCCATGCGTATTTGTAATCAAAACTAAAGAATGTTTTACGTGCCATCTCAGCCCTCCTTTTCCGTATAGATTATTTCCTACACTTTAAACTAATAAAAGAGAATGGTTGATTTACATTTACTAGATTATATATTCAGCTTGATGTCATGGTTGCGTACATGATCCAATAACTCCTTTTTAATGGTACGGCTAATCGTATTTATGCTTAATTTCTTATTTTCGTATTGAGTATTCATTTCGTTTAGGAGCTCTAGCAATTCCTTGTGTGCCCCTGAGTGGTCAGAATCAAAATTTTTATTATTTGTTTGTGCCCATTTTTCTTCGAAATCAAAATGACGGGAAATTGCATTTTTAAAGAGTGCAAAATTTTCCTCCTTAATATCCTGGCTTAATCCTTCTTCTGAGAGCTTGGAAAGTAGTAAGTCCATTTCTGCATGCTGAATGTCAAGCTCCGCAATTCCTATATCATAAGATGAATATTTACTGAGAACATCATTTATACAACATGTTAATTTTGAAAAATCAATTGGCTTTTTGACTACAAAGTCTGCTTTCAATGCATCTTCCATATCAGTTTCGTACGGATTTTGCCATCCCGTAATTAGTCCCACTTTTGGTTTTCTTTCTAATGCTCTTGCCGCTTTGACAATATCATGTCCCGATACATCTGGCATAACCAGATCAGACAGAACAAGATCAAAATTTTCAGTTTCTAATAGTTTCATGGCTGCGGCACCACTGTTAGCGCTCTTAACATCGTGATCGTCTTCTAAGAAATACTCACTTAAGAGATCACATATATTCTGCTCGTCGTCTACTATCAAAATACGTAAACCGTCTGCTTTTATCTCCTGTTCAGGCTCTAAAGTTACCTCTGGCCTGACAGCCTTCTTCGACAAGGGAAGTCTGATGGTAAATGTGCTACCGTTCCCTTCCTTACTTTCAACATCTATCATGCCTCCATGTCTGGTAATTATGCCATAAGCCGTACTCATGCCCAAGCCGGTTCCCACTCCAACCTTTGTGGTAAAGAATGGGTCGAAAACATTTTCTTGTATATTTTTTGTCATGCCAGTGCCACTGTCAGAAATACTCATAAATACCGTATTCTCATTGCCCCATGTGCGATAGGAGAGAGATCCACCGTCAGGCATAGCATCCAGAGCGTTATTTATAATATTTATCAGTACTTCTCGCAATTCTGATTGGTTGCCCATTACACATAATTCTTCGCTGTAATCATCTGCGTTTATTTTGTAATTAATACTATTCGCATTGGCAATATTTAGCCATCGTGGAGTGGTAAATTCAATTGCCTGTTTAATCAAATCCCGAACATCTGTCGGGACTAAACTAGTGTTATCCATTTCTAAATTAGTATACTCTCGCATCCTGCGTACAATTTCAGCACCATCATTAGATGCTTTAATAATAGTATCAACTCTTTTCTCTAATTTCTTATCATCTCCACATTTTTTCTTTATTTGAAAAGAGAAGCCCTTAACGATAGCGAGAATATTATTGAACTCGTGAGCAACTCCTGAGGTAATCATACCCATTGATTTCATTTTCTCTGACCGCAGGAGTGCCTCCTCGACCCTTTTGCGCTCTGTCAAATCCCTGATAATTCCTATAAAAGCAAGTTGCTCATTTGTTGTTTTATATGAAGATACTGACAGTTCGATTGGGATCTTAATTCCTGCGTTAGTCACTCCTGACGACTCGATTGGTTCGTCAATAATTATATTGTTAGCAGAATTTAGAAGCCGACCAAATTCGTATTGATAATGTGTTTGATATCCTTCCGGAATAATGGTAGTTATTGACTGCCCTATAATTTTGCTTTTTGAATATCCAAAGATTATCTCTGCTGATTTATTCCAGACGAAAATCATTCCTTTGTCATCAATACAGATAATGGCGTCCTGTGCCGCTTCTATAAGTTGCCTATAATTTTCCTCGGATTTTTTTAACAACTCCTCCGTGTGCTTATGCATAACAATTTCATTTGTAAGTCCATCTGCCATTTTGTTAAAGTTGGAGGTAAGAAGGCCTATTTCATCTTTTGATACTACTTTAGCTTTTAGAGAGTAATTACCTTCTGCAATTCTTTGCGTAACACTTGTCAGCATCTGAATAGGGTTCAGGATACGTGTCCTTGTCCATCGAATCAAAAGAAGAAAAGCCAGAATAACAAATGCAAAAATAAATATGCTGATCCGTAAGCTTCTTTTCGCATTTGATCCCATCTTTGACATATAAGCTGTTGTTTCTTCCTCGGCAATCTTTGAAATGGCGAATCCGGTATTAATCGCCTTTGTTGCTGCGGCAAACCAGGTTGAAGCACTTACCGGATAATCAACACCATTAACTTGTTTCAGAACTATCCAGTATTTGTCTGTATCAGTTTTAAATTCAGGAAAGAGTGGTTCATAGACAATTACTTCTCCGGAAACTAAACGTGAAACTCCTTTATTGCCTGACAAAATCTGTTCTGCAATTTCCGGATAATCCTGTCTTATATTCTGGAGTGACCTGTCGAGTGACTCTATCGCTCCGCCCTCTTTTGTGTTATCAGGATGATGGAGATAGAATCCATTATGATCGGTTAAAATGTAGTTCCCTTTTGTTTTATTATCTGCTCCGTTGTGCGAATGAAACGGATTATCTGCACATGTCATTACCTTAAAAGCGACAATACCGGCTCGCTTTCCATCCACGAACACCGGTGTTGCAAAACGAATAACATGATTATAGGGAATTTCAGTCCTTTCGTTCTCAATATTAAGTTTAATCGGAGATATGTACACACTTCCCGGAGTCATAATTATGGTTTCCTTGAAATAATGATCTTCGCTTCTGTCCTTTAGTTGTGAGAGAGAGGTTACATGGGTGGTGTTGTCACTATAGACAATGCGCACATGCTCATGTCCGAACCTGTCTATAAACTGAATTTGGCTATAGGTTTCATGCACTTGAGAAAAAAATTCAAAAAGCTTCGTGACAATATTTTGTTGTTCAGATATTTGAATATCGTTTCCTGAATTCACACTTCTGGCTAATTCGGATACATTAATATGGTTGCTTATGTTCAATAAATCTCTTGATATTCCGGAAAAATAATTTCTCACATCCGACTTTATCTTTGTGATTTGAGTAGAGGAGGCTGTTATTTCATTTTCCTCTTTCCTGCTTGCCTTAAAAATATCCTCCCTTAGAAGTTGAAATGATTGCAGGAACTCTTTTTCAAAATCTAATAAAGCCTGCTTCATCAGATCTGAAGTAGATAGTAGGTCTTTTAACTGTAGTATTTGGTTAAGGGGATGTTCTATTACTGTACGGTAGCGTTTAATCTCTTCGTAGACCTCTTTGGAGATGGGTTTTCCTGATGCAATAGTATTGCCAATAAGAGCACGCTCCAATCCGGCAAATTCACATAACTTGGAAATATTAGGGCTAAGGATATTGCTTATATAGATTATCCTTTCATCCATATTCTCTGCTGCAAAGGTAACATTGCGAAGATCAAATTCATTATTAATGTTAATGGTGGTGACGTTGAGCCACTCTTTTTTGTGGATGCTATTGCTTGCAATCTTTGGGCGGGAAGATAAGAGTATCTGGTACTCTTTATGCCATCTGTTTAATTCTTTTTCGAGGATATCATCATCGTCTGCTTTTGTAAGTTTCCTAATATACTTTTCAGCCTGAAGAACTTCTGAATCTCCTTTCTTTCCCATTTCAAGAAAACTTGTAAAGAGTGGAGATGAAGCACCATTACCGCTTCCAAGAATGGTAGCACCGTAGCCACGTTCAACGGCATGCCATCCTGCCGCAGTGTTCAGGTGCCCTATAATCTTATTTTTTATCGAATATTCTTCTGAAAGCGTTCTCGCTTCGAGCGACTTTTTTATCGATTTTCCTACCAGTACAATCAAGAAGCAAAATAGAATTGACAAAACAACTATCAATTGAAATCTCAGGGTATTCTTTCCCGGAATCATCATCCTGCTTAGTTTCCAATCCTACTATCTATTTCTTCAATTAATTTCTCACCGATATCAGTTTTGTTAAGAAATGTAAGGCTTTTGTCCAGATCCTTGAGGATTACATAAGCCTTTTCAGGATAGCCGCTGACTATAATAATTGGTATATCAATGTATTCCGGTATATTTCTTATAAGGCGGAAAAATGTATCGCCAGCCATCAGATCTAACAGCATATCAAGGATAATTAAATCCGGCTTTTCCACTTCTAGTTTTTCCATGGCCTCCTCTCCATCATAAGTACAGATAACTTTGTAATCTGTGTCTGCTAACAAGTCTGTATAAAGGTCGTGGAAAGATTGGTCATCTTCAACAATCATTATTTTTTTACTCATTTTTATTCTCCTCTTTAAAAGAATACGATGTGAGTCACAATGATAGCTTTTTTCTATATAATTCACAATAGGGGAAACCCTGAATATGTACTTCCAAATACCTGAATCAATTTAGAATTAAAAACGAATAGAATGGTGGTGTAGATGTGGCCAATGTAACCACTTTTAGAGTGAGACTATTCCTTCGCGGATGGCATATTTGGTAAGATCAGCTATATTGTCAATACCTATCTTTTGCATAATCCTGGCACGACGAGATTCAATGGTTTTTATGCTTAAACTGAGACTTAAGGCTATCTGTTTCGTAGACTTGCCTTCAGCAAGAAGCTGAAGCACCTCGATCTCTCTTGACGTTAAGAGTGATCTAATCGAACTCTCTCTCTCTGTTGAATCTTCCAGATAATCCTCCAGGACAATACTTGCCACGCCGGGGCTAATGTAGATTTTGCTCCCGACAATCACACGAATTGCATCTATAAGTTCCGTGAACGCACTATCCTTCAGCATGTAGCCCGAGGCACCTGCTTTCAACATCTCTTTTACAAATCGCTTGTCTGAATACATTGATAAAGCCAGTACCTTTACTCCAGGTGACATCTTCACGATCTGACGAGTAGCATCGATACCGTTTAATTCGCGCATACCTATATCCATAATGACAACATCAGGTGATAGCTCCTTTACGTGCTTTAACGCTGTTCGTCCATTGTCCGCCTCGGCAACTACCTCCATATCCGGCTGCCTCTCAAGCAGCGCGCGGAGACCGTCTCTGATGATCATATGATCATCAGTAAGCACCACCTTTATCATCTTATCGTTTTGCACCTCTATCTCCTTCCTGCTGCTTCAATGACATTGATAATGTGATACGGGTTCCCAGGTCGGGTTTTGAATCGACATCAAAATGTCCACCTAAATGCTCCATTCTCTCACGTATACTGAAAAGACCGAATCCACTGAGCTTATCTAATGAAAATTGAACTTTGGAGAACTCAAATCCAACACCGTTATCCTCAATACTAATTCGAATTACATTCTTCTTTCTTTGTACTGACACCTTTATCCTGTCCGCCCTGGCATGTTTGATAATATTAAACAGTAACTCGCGTACTGATTTGAAGAGGAAGAAACTCACATCATCATCCAACATCCTGCCATCACCATCACCATCATATTCTATTTGAATATTGTGCCGCTCCCTGAACTGTTCTATTAACCACTCCACGGCCGGTTCAAAACCAAGCTCATAGAGGAGAGGTGGGCTTATTTCAAACGTCAGTGTTCGTGTCTCCTGAATCGCATTTTCCAGAAGCTCTCTGGTCTCATCTAGGACACGACGGCTATCAGTATCAACTTGAGGTTCACTCAACTCTTCCAGCTTCATTTTTATGACAGTCAGGTTCTGTCCTATTCTATCATGCAGGTCTTCTGAGATACGGCGACGCTCGCGCTCTTCAGTTAATGACAATGTGGATGAAAGGTGTTTGAGCTGCATCTGATAAGCAAGAAATTCTTTTTCTACATGCTTGCGCTCAGTGATATCGTGGTAGTGTTCAATACGTCCGCCTGCGTAAAGCCCGGATTTTATAGGCATGCTACTGTGTACCAGCCAGCGTTCTTTCCTCTGCCCCTCTGGCAGTACGTGGCATTCGAACTTTTCTGCATAAGTGTTATTATCGTATGTTGCAAAAACCTTCTTGGCAAAATCTTTCTGATCTTCAAAGATATATATAATTTTCTCACGAATGGTTTGTCGTTTATCCTTGCCTATAATTTCATCACGACACAAGCCAAAATATTGTTCCAGCGCTTTGTTAACCCAGATAATCTGGAAATTTGCATCCAGGATAAAAATTCCAACGGTAGAATGATCCAGCACGTCATCGATCAAAGAGCGGAAAGTTGCTTCAGATTCTTTCAGATCCTCTTGAGTTGTCTTGCGTTTGGTAATATCTTCAGCAATACCTTCCACAGCAATTACTTTATGGTCATTATCAAAGACGGGAACTTCTTGGACAAACAAAGTACGAGTGGAACCGTCCTTGTGGTATATTTCAAGTTCGTAAGGAGGCTGTTTAATGCCTTTTATACTCAACTCTGTGTGTTTTTCTACCTTACTGTTAATTGGGCTATCCGTCAGGTATTCAGAATAGTGTGTAAGAAATTCTTCAGAGTTATAGCCAAGAATGTTGGTAAGAGCAGGGCTCAGATACGTGAATACACCTTCCGTATCGTGAGTATAGAGGAAATAGTTGTCCTGAAGGTTTTCGATTAGCCTGTTGTACTTTTCTTCAGATTTACGTAATATTTCTTCAGCCTTTGTATGCTGGACTATTTTTATCTGTAGTGCTTCGTTTGCTATTGCCCACTCTTTCGTACGCCTGGCTACTCGTTGTTCCAGAAATTTATTGACATTTTGCCGCTCATTCTCTAAACGTTTGCGATCTGTAATATCTCTCGCACTTCCAAGAACTCCAATTATATTCCCTTTTTCATCCCGTAATGGTATATTTTTATATTCACACAATATACCTGTATCTTTGAAGCGCACTTCTCGCTTAAGGCTTTCACCTTTCAGTGTCCTCGTATATAAATCTATTGCTAGTTTCAGGTTTTCTTCGTCAAAAAGGGGCGCAAATGATTTGCCTATAAATTCTTCCGGTTTATGACCAGATAATTTCTCAAATACCTGATTCAGATATAGTACATTTCCTTCTGTATCACAGATGTATGCAAGATCAGAAATATTATCAAATAATAATTCATATTTCTCCAGGAGACTCTCATTGTGCTGGTGAACAGGAATCTCTTTATTAAGCTGTTTATCTACGATTACTAAAGCTCCTTAGGATTTTGGAATAAAAAAGATATTATGCAAGATCTACAAATGGAATAGAGTGGTTACTCTATATAACAAGCGCACTTATGTCAAGTATGCAAAATGTTTGTAAATCTTCTTTGGCTTTATTGGAAATACAGTTTTCGTTTGACACCGTTATGTCATCACAGATATAATGGTTCAGATTTGATGAAAATGAAATTAAAAATATGGATGGAGCAGGATGGAAGTGTGGCCTTCGCCGAAGGGAGAAGGATGCTTCTTGAGGCTGTAGACCGTTTAGGTTCCTTAAATGCAGCGGCAAAGGAGCTGGGGATGTCATATAGGGCGGCATGGGGTAAGATAAAGGCGACAGAAGAGGCGTTAGGTCTGAAACTGTTAGATGTTACTACCGGTGGAAAGGGTGGCGGGGGAGCAAAATTGACCCATGAGGCGAGGGAGCTTGTTACATCATATAATAAATACGTAAACAAGTTGAGCTCGATTGCAGAAAAAGAGTTTAAACTTATATTTAAACAGAAATAGAATAACTAGTCTTAATTCATTTTTTTCGGGATTATTATAAATGGCCAGTAAGGTTTCCGGTACGATTACAAAGGTGGTAAAAGGGCATATCCATGCTAATGTTCAGATCCTGTGGAAGTCTATTCCATTGAGCGTTGTTATTACAACAGCGTCCTGTGAGGATATGCACCTTTCTGAAGGTGACTCTATTACCGTCCTCATCAAGGGTACGGATGTTATGCTTGCAAAATCTTTCTCTGGAATGATTAGCGCAAGGAACAGGGTCGGTGGAGTAGTAAAACGGATTATTGAGGGAGACGTTGTATCCAAGGTGTTTGTAGAATCGCAGGATGAGATGTTACACGCCATTATCACCAATACCTCATTGAAAGAGATGGATGTTCGTGAGGGCAATGAAATTACGGCAATTGTAAAATCAACAGAGTTAATACTTTATAAAGAGACTTGAGTTATGGAAAAAATTACGGGATACGGGTTGCTCACTGTCTTCAT
>Ga0233429_1004716_pt1 | contig 11781 bp, 17 predicted proteins | sample SI_118_April2016_3_FD_179879 | JGI IMG/M metagenome (GOLD analysis project Ga0233429, IMG submission 179879) | Seawater microbial communities from Saanich Inlet, British Columbia, Canada - SI_118_April2016_135_MG | ecosystem: Environmental > Aquatic > Marine > Inlet | place: Canada: British... | reverse complement strand
ATGTGTAACGAATGCATCACTGAGAAAGAGGGAACTATCGATGATGAGGAATGCGTCTATAATTGTCCAAACTATGATAATGGCTTGACTGAAGTGATGGACCATTATGACCTAAGTCTTGATATTATAAAGAAGAATCTTGGATACTGATTACTAAACAAATACAAAATAACAATACCAAGCAGGCAGGGAATGATATCTCTGCCTGTTTTGTTTTAGAAAGGAGGTTACCGTGCAGCTCATATGTCATGACTGCTGGAATTATACATATTTTGAAGTGGATGTTGAGACGCTGAGAGAATTAAAAGGTGGTAATGGACATCTCACTATCCAAGATACAAAGTTTGATGATTTTAATTATAGCCAGTCCATGCTCAGAGATAATCTGAATGACATAGTTGCATATGTAATTAAAGAAAATGGTGCTGCATTAATCTGGGATCCAGAATCTAAAAGTTATCAAAACAATTATATAAGCTGTGCAAGATGTGGGTCAAAGAAGGTGACAAAACCATATAGCTACTGGCATTCAAACAAACATCAATCGCTTGATAGAGAGTTATTAGCAAACCAAAAAGAATTTACAGAATTACGAAAGGAGAGAAGATATGCAAATCGAATGCCTGTCCTGTACAAAAAGTAATGAGTTCTTACTTCCTTTATGGGTAAGTACAACTTTCAAGTTTAACGAAGACGATACTTTGTCAATTTTACATCTCAGACCCCTAGAATCTATGAGTGAGAAGTTAGCAGGAAACAGCTCACTCAGAGAGATAAGCTGTAAGGAATGTGGATCAAACGAAGTTGAGATAATTTTCAACGAATATGACAATCAGGACGATGATGAAGTCTCTGCATTGGAGGGGTTATGAGTTATAGAGATCAAGTTACTGCTAAGATCAGAGACGCCGTCAACCAATGGTTGGATAAACTCAAAAAGGAAAAACCCGAGTTACAACTCACTCGCCAATGGAAGATAATGTTTGATAACGGTTTTGTACCTGGGCATGCCAGTATTCCTGTTGTGACAGGATCAAAGAAGGGGAAACATCTTATTGCAGAGGTGGGATTTATAGTCCCTGACAATCTAGAAATTGATCTTGATGATCTTGAGTTATCGCTTATGGATGAACCTTTCAAACAAAAGAGACAACAAGTTGTCCAATCATCTATTGATGAACCATTGGGGGTCCTGAATGATGTGATTGTCGGAATCAATAATTTCTTGAATGAGCTATCATTCTCAAGTAGTCCGGTAGTACCGGTAACACCACGGGGGATGCAATCAACAGTCACACCAATGGCTGGTATTCAGGTATCTCAACCAATTAGATCAGGTGGTTTAAAGGTGAACCAAGGTTTTGGATCATCGTCGCAATCTACAATCGATGATGTGAAAGACAGAATCAAATCCAGTATGATGCTTCCTGACTGGCTTAAGTCGATTAACAATATGAGTGTTTACAATGCCCTGCTTGATAAGATTGCTGAGGGGTATCTGCAGTATTCGAAAACTTCAAATGTGTCAATACCAGATTTCATGAAGTTGTATGAAGATTACCTCACAAAGGAGGGCAAGCTCTATGACTATTGTAAATACAAAGCTCAAGCCGTAGAACTTGATGATAGTAATAATCATTGCCAAGAAGGATACTGCAGCAAGAAACCGTTTAACAAAGTATGTGACCAATCTATTAAAAAGTTTGGGAAGAAATAAAGGAGGGAAGATGAATAACAATCTGATAATAAATACACCAGAAAGATTAGAAGGAGATGTGGAAGATTTCAAGATGGATTGCTTGGATGATGAAAAGAATTACACCGTTGCAAAGATCAAACTCTGCAGAGATATCAAGAACGATAAACCGTTGTTATTCTATTCACAGGACTTAACAAGGAATTTTCGTGGTGAATCTGATCCGTTTGGAAAGAAGCAAATCTTGAAAGTATTCACACCCTCAAACCATGAGGCGGTAGCAGATATTAGTCTTTCAAAAAAGTTTGAAGATACAGTTCTTGCACACAGAAACAAGATCAAGGATTATAGTCCCATGACGGATATCCATTCAGATAGTATGAAATTATTCATGGATGAAAATACTGCTGAGTTTGTATCAGATATTGGGATCAATGTTGACGGATTATCTGAAGATTTCACCGAGATGGAATCAGTGGAAGCAACACCATTTCTTGATGATATATCAGTGGATGCTACAAAGCTAAAAGAAGAACTCACTTTTCTAAAGGAGAGGATGATTATAGTAAAAAAACAGATGGCTGATACATTTGAAGAATATGAAGATCCACGTAAGCTATCTGATGATGAGTTTGCACTTTGCCTTGCAAAGGAAAACATCCCCGATGGACTTGTGCAACAGTATCTCGAATTGAAAGAACAAATTGATGGTGTGAAAGGACAGCTTGGAGAGGTGAATACTGCTGTCTTCCGTGAGACATCTTCAAAGATAAAATTACCAGAAAGGATTAAGGGTTATGATTTATTCAAGTGAGTTTTTGGCCACATCCTGGTTCGATATTTATAAACAGGTACTTTACCAGAATGAAAGGCTGGGTGATCAGCAGATGAAATCAGAACAGTTAACCGCAGTTGCTACAACCATCTTTATACAGGCTGGGCAAAGAGGTTTCTTGAAACCAGCACCTGTTGATGCTTTTACAAGAGAGCTTTTAAAAATAACCGGTAAAGTGAAGGATAGACAGATTCAGAAGTCAATATATGAATCGGTCAAAGTTCTCGCTGGTAGTAATGGTGTAAAGGGGGTTGTATGAATCAAATATCGGATGAAGACCTAGAACTTGAATACCGGAAAAGATTTACCGTTCCAGAAGGTGATATCATTTCAGACTCAGCAACTGCTGCCAAGCATTTCACGGCGGTTATTGGTGAAAGAGTTACCGAGCGTGAATGCTTTTTGGTAATGCTTTTAAATGGCAGGAATCAGCTTATTCATTCAGAAATACTCTTCGAAGGTACATTGACCTCCTCGGTAGTTTACCCTCGGGAAATAATCCGATTAGCAGTAACAGAAAATGCGGCTGCAGTTCTTGTAGGACACAATCATCCGAGTGGGAATAAGAAGGAATCATTGGAAGATAGGAAGATAACTGACAAGATTAAGGAAGCTCTTAAAACCGTAGATATAAATTTTCACGACCACATCATTGTGGTGCCAGGTGGAGGATATACATCTTTTGCAGATAAAGGATTAATGTAATAAAAGAAAGGAAGAGACTATGCCAGTTTATACTTTTGCTTGTCCAAAATGTGGATTGGCAGTAAATAAAGTTTCACAGGTTCATGACAATTCGCCAAAGTGTCCATATTGCAGACTTGAAATGGAAAGGCAGATAAAGTCGTGTGGTTTTGTTCTGAAAGGGACAGGATTTCATGGGACTGATTATACAAGAAATAAACCAAAACAAAGGAGTCCATCATGAGAATTGGATTTGAGGTTAACGAAGAGGATACTGTCGAACCTGAAGTTGGGGCTGCGATGCCCGATGAATCAGGATCACCTTGGCATGAGGGATTATTCGATTACTTTCTTGAATTGTGGTTGAAGTTCGCCATTGTCTATGGGACTTTTGCCGCTATACGGGATCTGATTCGGAGTATCTTCTGAGGTGAAGGAAGGGACTGGCTTAGATGCAGTTCTTTTCTTTAGGTTTAAATGAGGAATCTGCTATGAATCATTATGCAATTCTATTTGAAAGCAGAATAATTTACAATGATTGACAATTTTCAGTTTACAGGGTGAGTTGATAAATCCAAAATATTTTATACCCTGTGTTTTTCAAAATGCAAAATATATATTACGTTCCTATCACAAGCTATCTAGCATTTACCTACTATCACCCCCACTAATATCATCGCTAACCATATTGCGACAGTAATTGCAGTTTCTGCTATTTCTCGCCAATCTGGTTCTTTTTTCATCGCACACCTTCTTTTTTTTTAATGCTTGTCGAAAATATCATAAAATATGAAGAATTGCAATTTAATAGTGAATAAATTTGATTGTTATCAAACTCAGATGATTTTGTCAATCATGTTTTATTGAAACAATCTCACCATTATTACTACCAATATAAATATACTCATCGTCAATTAGTGGGGCCTCCCTAATCCACCTCTCGGTTTCTACAACCCATTTTTTAGAACTATTATTTAGATTGTAACGAAAAGTTTTCTTACTATTATTACCAAGGTAAATAAGTCTGTTTGGAAAATCATTAGGATTTAATTTTTTAATACTTTGATTAACAAATAACACCCGTTTTATTAAACGTATTAATAATTTCCAAATTGAAACAAGGTTCTCCATGGTTCTATTTTTCCTCCAATAGAATCTCTTAATAATTTGTTGAAGTTCATATCTCTTAACTGTTAGTATATCTATAAATTTATTAAATAGAATAATTTCATTACCACTTGACACGTTAACTACTTGAAATCCTAAAGGACTATAATTAGTCATAGAAATATATAGTAATCCATTTTCCAATACTGGTTTAAGATAATGAATAAAATCAGCAACCGGGTCACATACAATTTCACTAGCCAAAGTGGATTTTGAATTAATTTCAACTACAAAAATATTATTGCGGTTATTCCAATCATAATAGTTTAAGAACAATGGGCTAGGATAACCTGTATAGAATTCAAACCGAGATCTTTCCCAACATATATCTAGAGATGGTATTTTTAATAGTTGGATTAGAAAATCGTTCATAACTAACAATTTATCGTTATAAAGTATTGCCCTTTTAAAATCTGAATTCAAAGAATTAAGAATATCTTTATTTGATTCATTATCTCTTAAAAACCATTCCTCCTCATTTATAATAATGCTATATCTATCAGAATTGTTGCTTTCCTTCGCATTGTGAGTTGCAGCAGTTTCCTTATGGATTTTAATCAAATATTCTTCTAAATATAACTCCAAATTTGTTAGGTTTTTAGCTTTCTGTTTTACTTTAATACAAATTTCACCAGATTCAATTTTCTCAATTGTTAGAAAATATTCGTTTATATCCCCGGAAGGAGAAAATTGTATAAAACTATCAGATAATACAAATGAATAATAAATAATGTAGCCATTTTTATATATAATTTTATTTTGATATAAGGATTCTAAAATTTTCTTTTTAGTCCCAGATAGGATGTCTAAAATGTGGAGTGTATTACAGTGCCCTACAAATAAATATCTGCCGTGAACGGTGAGTGACCCTCCATATTTAGCATCATTTTCGTCCCTATCAAATAAAGGCTCATACGGATCTGGGTCATAGCCTGATAAATCTAATTCATTACCGTACTCATCATATTCATTAGGTTCATAATCAAAGTCATCATCGTTTTCAGATGAACTATCCTCAAAATATTTATATTTCCAATTTAATTGACCTGACAATTTCGTCAAACAATATATGTAACCATCATTACTTCCAATAAATACCATATCATTAGATATGGTTATTTCAGACCAAACTGGGCCCTGAGTTTTAAATTTCCAATTCAAACTCATATACTATGTTGTTAGTTATTGCTATCAGGTGAATTAGGGGAGGGTTTTTCATTTTTGGGAAACTGTAATTCAATTATTTTTTTAACCTTGGGTGCAATTTTTACCTTCTTGGGTTCTGATATTTTTGTAGCAAGTTCTTTTTTAAGCTTATTAGGTGGCGCTACTACTAATGATTTATTTTCCTTATCTAAATCGTATTTATTTAATTTTAAAGTTTTATTATTTTGCTTTAATGTGTCTATCTCGATTTTTAATTTTTCTTGATTTGCTTTTAGGGAATCTAAATCCTTTACTAGTGTAATTTCTTCTTCCTGTCTATCTTTATATTGGTCATTCAAATTTGAAATATCTATATTTAAATTTTCTATATTTTTTTTTAATTCAATTTTTTCATCTTCTGAATTCATCCATTTTCCGTAATTTGAAACAACCCATTCCTTTTTTTTAATTTGATCTATTAAACCATCCTTTTGTAAATCTAGGCTTTCCATATTAGATGAAAGTTCTTTTACATCCGCTTGTAGAATTTTTATTCCAGTTCGTGATTCATAAATTTTCTTAAATAGGGTTGATTTTGTACTTAAATCATTTACTTCATTTAATATTTCATTTAAGGTATGCAATTCTTTAAAATAACATTTAACATATTCAAATTTATTATTTCTGTTTCTATTAATTTCTTTTTGATCAAATGATATCACCAATTCTTTTTCTGATATTTGAATATCAACTATATGACGCATTGTAAGATCAACTATTGCTGGAATAAAATAATCAAAGGAAAATTGTTCATCAAGTCTATCACCAAGATTTAACATTCCTAACAGAAATACTGCGGTCTTATCTAATTTATTTGATTCTAATAATTCTTTTAAATATTCTGATTCAGTTTTAGCAAGATCAAGAAATTCTTTTGTTCTTGTTGTGGGTGGGAATTTTGTATCAACAGGTAGTCCTTTTTTTACATAGAGATTATTTAATTTAATGAACTCATCAGCAATAGGTTTTATTTCATCATACTTGCTGAACTCTTTAGCCATGTATTCAAGAAAATTTCCCATAGAATAATCATTTTTTAAAAAATACATTAAACATTCTTCAAGAAAGAAAATGAAAATTCGATATGCTTTTTTTGAGTTGTCTTTAAATAAGGTTTCTTTTAAAGCTTTGGTTTTATGATTGTGATATAAAAATATTTGCATTATAATGGCATAGTCTTCTGGCTTAATAGAAGAATATTCAATATACCATTTATCTTTTTTAATATTTATCTTCCTGAAAAAATTATCATAATCATCCTTAAAAACAGTATATGCCAAACCAAACGCTCCATTTAAAACATTGGTTGCTTTAATCGGACGATAAAAATTTCTGTATTTATCAAATGAGTCAATTATTAACTCAGGATTTAGATCTTTAAGCTTGTTAAATTTTCTTGGATTTGTGACACTATACAATTGAATCTCACTTTTATGTATTTTGCTATAATACCAACCAAATTGTTTTGTATTTGATAATATAATAGATTTTTCAGATTCCAAAATTTGTACATTTTCTTTAGAAAGGCTAAATAAAAAATCATCAGCACTATATCGAATAGTTGGCTTAGTAAACTCGATAAAATCATCAAGATTTTGAATTGATTCTAAATCAACATAATCAATCGATATGTTTTGTTCTGAAAGAATTTTTGTTATATAGTCCTTTGAAATAATCCTATAGAGTTTGTTCATTGGATTTCCTCGAAATATTTTTTTAAGATTTTTTCTGAATTCTGTTTTAAACTTAAATCATCCTTTGATACGTGGGTCACGTTACTTGCAAATGCAATAATACCTAGGTTTTTTGATTCTATAACAGTGAAAATGGTATTGTTAGGTATATTTATATTATTTACAACTAATCCCTTTTTCAAATTAAATTTAGTATCTATTTTTGCCTCGGCCGGAGGTTTAAAATAAGCCCAAGGCTTATTAGAAGTTTTTGTTTTACCAGCGATTATTTTTACATTTCGCATATCAAATCCAAATAATTACATTCATACTATAATCCCATACCATCAAAATACTCTTCAACTTTTTTTTCAGCGTCTTCGTTTGATTGCTGTGGTAAAGATTCTCCCAATATTTCTGATGATTTGACAAACTGGAAAAAGTCATTATTAATGTCTGAACTTATTGCATTATAAACATAGGATTGTCTTTTATTCACAAAACTACAATAAATTCTTGTTTTTGCTCTTGAAAATAAAACAAACATTAAATTATTATTGATGTCCTTATCTTCCCAGAATCCAATTTTATTTTCTTCTGATCTTGGGAAAAATATATAATCAAATTCTAATCCTTTAAGACTATGAATAGGTGATAGTATAGTAAGGTTTCTATTGTTAAAATTTATTAATTCTAAATTATCTTTATTCCTTGAAAGTTGTAAAAAATCAACACCCCTATTCCTTAATTCGGAACCAATCCAATCTAAATGGTCATACTTAAGTTGTGCAATTGCAATTTGTTTACTTGGCTCATTACCATTTTGAATATCTATAATTATTTTTGCTATTGCATCAAGCTCATCTGAATCATTTTTTGCTTCAATAAAAATATTTGGTTGATTTCTGGCTCCTGAGGTTTGTCGTTCATTATTAGCAATTGGTATTATAAAATCATCAATCTTTTGTTTCAAAGAAATCCCTGCTTTATAATCAAATTCATTTAAGTTGATGAAACTTTTGGCTAATTGTGCAATACTAATTGAGTTCCGATAATTAGTCGTCAACTCTGTTCCATTTGAATTTGTAAATTCGTTGTTTATACTTTTAAAACCACCATCACCTTTAGAATAATTGTATAATGTTTGGCTTGCATCACCTAGCCAAATTTGATTTTGTGAAAATGATTTGACGTCATCTATCCATTCTTTTTTGAAATCCTGACACTCATCTACAATAAACATATCAACTGGGTTATGGCTATTATATTTCCAAGAATGAAAATGTTCGACGTTTTCATTTTCATTGCTAATATCATTAAAACCATCTTTAATAAATTTTGAAAGAAGTTTAGTATAAACTAATAGTTTAATTAATTTATTTTCTTCCTTTTTTAGAATCCGTATCAGATGTGCTGCAACAACCGTTTTACCAGAACCTGCGCAACCCTTCAAAAAGAAATTCCTATCACTGTCCTGTATTACACTTATAAGAAAAGCTTTCTGTGGTTTTGCTAAGTCTCCATATGTAATTCCAGCCCAAGATTGTTCCGCCATTAGTTACTCCATTTGTTATAAAATATTGAAGCTATTCAATTTTTTGTTCAGGTGAATATAATTGAAAAGTCATAATTTACCCGAAGCCTCTGAAATTGTATGTGACTCTACATCTTTCAATTCAATAAGTTTTTCTTCATAGTCAATCACCTTGAAAATTACTTCGTCAACATCTTTCACTTTTGTAGATTTAACAAGCTTTAGACCTTTTGAAAACATTCCTACTCTTCTCATAAGATCAATAGCAATTACCTCTGTTGCACCTACTTGATCTGATAGTAGCTTTTCGTAGGATCCAGCCTTATCAATTAGAGATAATGCTTGCTTTCTGCAATTTTTAGAAGCTTCAAGAATTTCTTCATCATCACAAATCCATGATGCATGAATTGCACTCCAAACTGAGTCACCCATTTGATTGTTTTGCTCATATTCATATGACAAAGCCAAGAAGGAGGAAGCAACCTCAGGTAAGAGATCGTTAGCAATTATAGTTTTATATCTCTGTGAATCAACAATATCTTTGGTATTTTCATGGCATTTTGATAAATCAGAAGAACAATACCCGCAAGAAGGACATCGTTGTATTTCATATTCAATATTTGACCTTTCCATTTCAGGTGGTCTTGTATCTAAATCAGGTGAACCAAATACATTTGTACTTACTATCACTGCCTGATTGCTAATTTCATTACAAATCACACATTCAACATCTTCTCCATAAATTAAAGACATATACAGATTCCCATAATATTTTCTGCTTTTTGGTAGCGATTTCTGCCTCTTATTGAATATGAAGTTGGGTCTTTATTTTCAATAAATTCATCAAATTGAACACTATTCTTGTGCATTATACACATCCGAATTTAATTTCTCAATCTTTTCTTTTAAAACAAATGCTAATTGTACTGTAGCTTTAGTATCATCCAATGCATCGTGAGAGTTTACACCTTTTATTTTCAGACTTTTTAAAATATTAACAAGTTTATAAGATGAAAGACTATATAGTTGCCTTGTAAGTGACAATGAACAAAATATTGAGTTATTTGTTTCCTTAACAGGTTTTAGTCCTTCATTTAATAAATTGCTATTTAGAATTGAAAAATCATACTTTATATTATGCGCTAAAAGTGCGTCGTTTGACAAAAAGTATATAAAATCATTTAATCCTTTTCTTTTATCTGTTGCTTTCTGTAGTAAAGTTTCATTTGAGATATTATGTATGTTCTTTGTTTTGCATAAGTCTTTATCTGTTGCGAAAAAACGTTCAAAATCTCTTCCAACTATTCCTTTGTTTATTTCAATTGCTGCAATTTGTATTATATCATCATTTAAGGTATCTAATCCTGTGGTTTCTGTATCAAAAACAACTATTCTTTTTTGAGAAATTGTATAATAGAAATCTTGTAAACATGTTAAATTGTGTTTACGGCTGTTAAACAACCGTTTCACTTTATCTAGAAAATTGAATATTTTACTTTTCATCATAAATACTAATTGCCAACGCATGGTATCGCCCAGTTATATATAGTTGCATAGCATATTTATTCTCTGCAGATACTCTATCTTGTGGAATATTAAAGAATAGACACTCATTAATTTTTGTATTCATACACTTCTTTATTTTTTGGAAAACCATTACTGATTACGTATGCAATAGGCTATCTAGTGCCCGCAGCTTGCTTACCATCAGCTATTCCTTTCAAGTAGAGAAATTCTCTTTAGTCGTGGAGCAAAGAGAATAGTAAATACATCAAGAAGGGCTGTTCCAAGAATTCCGTCAGTGTTTGCCATCATGAGAGTTGCCTGAAGAAGTTTGGGTAATATACCCATCTGGAGGGTTGTCTCTTTACTACCTATTCTGATTGGCACAGAGAATATCTGTGTGCTAAACTCCCCCAAACCCGGGTAGAAATCATTCTCTACTCCGGTAGTAGGGAAGATCTTGATAAGTTCCGGTTTCAGGTACGAATGTTTGGCTCCTGTATCGAAGAACATCCTTACCGTTACATCTGAAACAACAGCATCGATAATTGGTATACCCATAAATGCATCAACGGATAGAGAGTTTCCATCAATTGAAAGCTCTTCCTCGCTCATCACGATTCTGCAAACACTCGGATCAATCAAGATATCAAATGGACTCAAAATGTCGACACCAACAAGCCCGCTGATGGTAGTTCCTACGCTACCACTGAGGGAATCGGGTGTAACTCCCATGTATTCTTCTAACACCATGTGGCTCTTTCCGGCAAAATCGAGACGTGATGTGTTGCCTACACTTGTTGGAGCTCCTGTATCGATCAAGAGGTGATTAGGCCCGTTCTCCAAAATTATATGACCATTTACCATTTCATAAGAATATTCGAATTTCATTGATGGTTTCCTTGACTGTCCATCTAATAAATATCAGCTAGAGCTATGTGGGTAGATTGTTTGGTTTTGTTCATACGTTTGTTATTCAAATAAAGCACCTTCCTATCCTTAAGTATTAATAATTCCATCATATTATTAGATCGAAATTACACCGGATACTCGGTATGGATTGGGTAAATATTGTTACAAGGGTTATTCGAATGGACTAGGCTCCCAGCAGAATCATCCGCAGGGAGTTTGTTATCAGTTGTATTTGTCAGGTGTTGGATCGCTTTATAGGGTTGTGAAAAAAAATCCCAAAAATATTTTAGAATGAATTTTTCTCTGAGAAAACCAAAAAGACTTCCTCTATCTGGTCGGGCAATATACCAATTCAATAGGGGTGGATATAGAGCAAAATCCTAAAGATCGAGTTTGGAAGGCACTATGGTGCCCTCGGATCTATGTCTGGGTCGAATAGATTTCTTCAATCCTCTGTGGGTACCAGGTCTTCTTGTTTTTCATACAAAGCCGGTGTTTCTAATTGGGGACCTACACCAGGGGTTGGGACTGTAAAGAACTTCCCGTGTAGTATGTCTTTTATCTTTAGATT